>OLRI01002563.1_pt1 | contig 12333 bp, 7 predicted proteins | sample 1672871 | NCBI WGS metagenome assembly OLRI01 (sample SAMEA3136732, study PRJEB25190) | human gut metagenome
TTGAAGAAATCAAAGAGGCAATCTGCAAGAACATTGCCGATCTGATTCCAAAGCACATTACTGTAGAAGATATTATTGCTTCTATTAATTATAATATGCACCTTGAATACGGCGTTGGTACAAAGGATGATATTGATCACCTTGGTAACAGACGTATCAGAGCGGTCGGCGAACTGTTACAGAACCAGTTCAGAATCGGTATTTCCAGAATGGAAAGAGTTGTCAGGGAAAGAATGTCCACACAGGACTTAAGCGGTATTTCTCCGCAGTCCCTGATTAACATTAAACCGGTTACGGCAGCGATTAAGGAATTCTTCGGAAGTTCCCAGCTGTCACAGTTCATGGATCAGAATAACCCGTTGTCAGAAATTACGCATAAAAGACGTCTTTCTGCATTAGGACCGGGTGGTCTGTCAAGAGATCGTGCTGGTTTCGAGGTTCGAGATGTTCACTATACACATTACGGAAGAATGTGTCCTATTGAAACACCTGAAGGTCCGAACATCGGTCTGATCAACTCTTTGGCAACATATGCGCGAATTAATCAGTATGGATTTGTTGAAGCGCCATATCGTTGGATTGATAAGTCTGATCCGGAAAATCCGGTCGTTACAGAAAAAGTTGTTTATATGACAGCTGACGAAGAAGACAATTATCATGTGGCACAGGCGAATACACCGCTTGATGAAGAAGGCCACTTTATTCATAAAAATGTATCCGGTCGTTACAGAGAGGAAACACAGGAATACGAGAGAAGCAAGTTCGATTACATGGATGTTTCTCCGAAGATGGTATTCTCAGTCGCTACGGCTCTGATTCCGTTCCTTGAAAACGACGATGCCAACCGTGCTCTTATGGGATCGAACATGCAGCGTCAGGCAGTTCCGCTTCTGACGACAGAGGCTCCGGTAGTCGGTACGGGTATGGAAGTAAAAGCTGCCGTTGACTCGGGAGTATGTGTTGTCGCAGAACGGGCGGGAACAGTAGAAAGCTCTACGTCAAAAGAGATCGTTGTCCGCGAAGAAGACGGCAAGAAGACATCTTATAAGCTGACAAAATTCCAGCGAAGCAACCAGAGTAACTGTTACAATCAGCGTCCGATCGTTAATAAAGGCGACGTTGTTGCGGCAGGACAGGTTATTGCAGATGGACCGTCTACATCAGGCGGAGAGATGGCTCTTGGTAAGAACCCGCTCATCGGTTTTATGACATGGGAAGGTTATAACTACGAGGATGCTGTTCTTCTGAGTGAGAGACTTGTACAGGATGATGTTTATACTTCTGTTCATATCGAAGAATATGAGGCAGAGGCAAGAGATACAAAACTCGGACCTGAAGAGATCACGAGAGATATTCCGGGCGTCGGCGATGATGCGTTGAAAGACCTTGATGAGAGAGGAATTATCCGTATCGGTGCGGAAGTGCGCGCCGGAGATATTCTCGTCGGAAAAGTAACTCCGAAAGGAGAGACAGAGCTTACGGCTGAGGAGAGACTTCTCCGTGCGATTTTCGGAGAGAAAGCCCGTGAAGTAAGAGATACATCCTTGAAAGTGCCGCACGGTGAGTATGGTATCGTTGTAGATGCGAAAGTATTTACAAGAGAAAACGGCGATGAGCTTTCACCCGGGGTAAATCAGGCGGTCAGAATTTACATCGCGCAGAAGAGAAAGATATCTGTAGGAGATAAGATGGCCGGACGTCACGGTAACAAGGGTGTCGTTTCCCGTGTGCTTCCGGTAGAGGATATGCCGTTTCTTCCGAACGGGCGCCCGCTGGATATTGTTTTGAATCCGCTTGGTGTGCCGTCTCGTATGAATATCGGACAGGTGCTTGAGATCCACTTGAGTCTTGCGGCGAAAGCTCTTGGATTTAACATTTCTACGCCTGTCTTTGACGGAGCAAACGAGATCGACATTATGGATACTCTTGATCTGGCAAATGATTATGTCAATCTTGAGTGGGAAGAGTTTGAGAAAAAACATGGACAGGAGCTTCTTCCGGAAGTATTGCAGTACCTGTCTGACAATAGAGAACACAGAAACCTTTGGAAAGGCGTTCCGCTCTCAAGAGACGGTAAAGTGCGTTTGAGAGACGGACGTACAGGTGAGTATTTCGACAGTCCGGTAACAATCGGACACATGCACTACCTGAAACTTCACCATCTTGTAGATGATAAGATCCATGCGCGTTCTACAGGTCCTTACTCCCTCGTTACGCAGCAGCCGCTCGGTGGTAAAGCACAGTTCGGCGGACAGCGTTTCGGAGAGATGGAAGTTTGGGCGCTGGAGGCGTACGGCGCATCTTATACACTGCAGGAGATCCTGACAGTGAAGTCCGACGACGTTGTAGGTCGTGTGAAGACTTACGAGGCGATCATCAAAGGAGAAAATATACCGGAACCGGGTATTCCGGAGTCATTTAAGGTGCTTTTAAAAGAGCTTCAGTCTCTTGCGTTGGATGTGCGTGTCCTGCGTGATGACAATACAGAAGTAGAGATTATGGAGAACGTAGATTACGGCGAGACAGATCTGCGTCACATTATCGAAGGAGACAGAAAGTACCGTGATGAGAATGAATCTTTCGGTGATCACGGATTTAGTGAGAAGGAGTTTGTAGGCGAGGAACTCGAGGATGTTGAACCTGAGGAAGAGCCGGATGATGATGCCCCGGTGGACATTGAGTTTGACGAGTATTCCGATTATGAGGAAGAATAAGAGGAGGATCCAAATATATGCCAAACAATAATGAACAACAATATCAACCGTTAACATTTGACGCGATCAAGATCGGTCTGGCTTCACCGGAAAAGATCATGGAATGGTCAAGAGGTGAGGTTACAAAGCCGGAGACGATCAACTACAGAACATTAAAACCGGAAAAAGACGGACTGTTCTGTGAGAGAATCTTCGGACCGAGCAAAGACTGGGAGTGTCATTGTGGAAAATATAAAAAGATCCGTTACAAAGGTGTTGTTTGTGACCGATGCGGCGTCGAGGTTACAAAGGCAAGTGTGCGTCGTGAGCGTATGGGGCATATCGCCCTTGCCGCTCCGGTGTCTCATATCTGGTATTTCAAGGGAATTCCGAGCCGTATGGGATTGATCCTTGATATCTCTCCGAGAACATTGGAAAGAGTGCTTTACTTTGCTTCATACATTGTTCTCGACAAAGGAGAGACGGATCTTCAGTATAAACAGATTCTCTCTGAGACAGAGTATCAGGAACAGAAAGAGAAGTGGGGCAGCGGCTCATTCCGCGTAGGCATGGGAGCCGAGGCAATCAAAGAACTTCTGGAAAGCATCGATCTTGAAAAAGAATATGCAGAACTTCAGGCAGGGTTGGAAAATGCGACAGGTCAAAAGAGAGCGAGAATCGTGAAACGCCTTGAAGTTGTTGAGGCGTTCCGTGAGTCGGGCAACCGTCCGGAATGGATGATCCTTTCTGCAATTCCGGTTATTCCGCCGGATCTTCGTCCTATGGTACAGCTTGACGGAGGCCGTTTTGCGACAAGTGATTTGAATGATCTGTACAGAAGAATCATTAACAGAAACAATCGTCTGAAAAGACTGCTTGAGCTTGGAGCGCCGGACATTATCGTAAGAAACGAAAAACGTATGCTTCAAGAAGCGGTAGATGCTTTGATCGACAACGGACGCCGTGGACGTCCGGTTACAGGCCCGGGAAACAGAGCGCTGAAATCACTTTCAGATATGCTGAAAGGTAAATCCGGACGTTTCCGTCAGAACCTGCTTGGAAAACGTGTCGACTATTCGGGACGTTCCGTTATCGTCGTAGGACCGGAACTTAAGATTTATCAGTGCGGTCTTCCGAAAGAGATGGCAATCGAACTGTTTAAACCGTTTGTTATGAAAGAACTTGTGGCAAACGGAACAGCACATAATATAAAAAATGCAAAGAAAATGGTAGAGAGACTTCAGCCGGAAGTTTGGGATGTTCTTGAGGAAGTGATCAAGGAACATCCGGTTATGCTTAACCGCGCCCCCACGCTTCACAGACTCGGTATCCAGGCATTTGAGCCGATTCTTGTAGAAGGTAAGGCAATCAAGCTCCATCCGCTCGTTTGTACAGCGTACAATGCCGACTTCGACGGTGACCAGATGGCGGTACACGTTCCGCTGTCACAGGAAGCTCAGGCAGAGTGCCGTTTCTTGCTTCTTTCACCGAACAACCTGCTGAAACCGTCCGACGGAGGACCGGTGGCGGTTCCTTCACAGGATATGGTTCTCGGTATTTATTATCTGACGCAGGAAAGACCGGGAGTAAAGGGCGAAGGAATGTTCTTTAAGAGCATGAGCGAAGCAATTCTTGCATATGAGAACGGATATATTACGCTCCACTCGCGAATCAAAGTTCGTGTAACTAGAATGATGCCGGACGGAACTGAGAAGACAGGAACGATCGATGCAACACTCGGACGTCTTTTGTTTAATGAGATTATTCCGCAGGATCTTGGATTCGTAGATCGAGAGGTAGAAGGAAACGAGCTGCTTCTCGAGGTTGATTTCCATGTCGGAAAGAAACAGTTGAAACAGATTCTTGAAAAAGTAATCAATACTCACGGAGCAACACAAACAGCGGAAGTGCTTGACAATGTAAAGGCAATCGGATACAAATTCTCTACAAGAGCGGCTATGACTGTATCAATTTCAGATATGACGGTGCCGCCGCAGAAACCTCAGATGATCGAGGAAGCACAGAATACCGTAGATAAAATCACAAAGAATTACAAACGTGGTCTTATAACAGAAGAAGAGCGTTATAAAGAAGTTGTCGAAACTTGGAAAGCAACCGATGATAAGCTGACAGAGGCTCTGCTGACAGGTCTTGATAAATATAATAACATCTTTATGATGGCTGACTCCGGAGCACGTGGATCTGATAAGCAGATCAAGCAGCTTGCAGGTATGCGTGGACTTATGGCAGATACGACAGGACGTACGATCGAGTTGCCTATCAAATCAAACTTCCGTGAAGGTCTTGACGTACTTGAATATTTCATGTCTGCTCATGGTGCTCGTAAAGGTCTGTCAGATACGGCTCTTCGTACAGCCGATTCAGGTTACCTGACGAGACGTCTTGTAGACGTATCTCAGGAATTGATTATCCATGATTCTGATTGTGCAGAAGAAGGAAAAGAGATTCCGGGAATGTATGTATCTGCATTTATGGATGGAAATGAAGAGATTGAGAGCCTTCAGGAGCGTATTACAGGACGCTATTCCTGTGAGGACATCAAAGATAAAGACGGAAATGTACTCGTAAAAGCAAACCACATGATCACACCGCGCCGCGCGGAACGCGTTATGAAAAAAGGCGTGGATGAGAACGGCGAGTCACTGAAGAAAGTGAAGATCCGTACGATCCTTACATGTAAATGTAAGAACGGCGTATGTGCAAAATGTTACGGAGCAAACATGGCGACAGGAGAAGCGGTTCAGGTCGGAGAAGCAGTTGGTATTGTGGCTGCCCAGTCGATCGGTGAGCCGGGAACACAGCTTACAATGCGTACGTTCCATACAGGAGGAGTTGCCGGTGACGATATCACACAGGGTCTTCCGCGTGTCGAGGAGCTTTTCGAGGCGAGAAAGCCGAAAGGTCTTGCGATCATCACGGAATTTGCCGGACGCGCAATGATTTCCGACACGAAGAAGAAACGTGAGATCATCGTTACAAATGATGAGACAGGCGAATCAAAGGCGTATTTGATCCCGTACGGTTCTCGTATTAAAATACAGGACGGCGTGATGCTTGAAGCCGGAGACGAACTGACGGAAGGTAGTGTAAATCCGCATGATATTCTGAAGATCAAAGGTCTTAGAGCCGTTCAGGATTATATGCTTCAGGAAGTGCAGAGAGTATACCGTCTGCAGGGTGTTGAGATCAACGATAAGCATATCGAGGTTATCGTTCGCCAGATGTTGAAGAAAGTCCGCATCGAAGAGAAGGGTGATACAGAATTCCTTCCGGGAACAATGGTTGACGTTCTTGAATTCAATGAAGTAAACGAGCGTCTTGAAGAAGAAGGAAAAGAGCCGGCTATAGGCGAGCAGATCATGCTTGGTATTACGAAAGCTTCACTTGCTACAGATTCCTTCCTTTCAGCCGCATCTTTCCAGGAAACAACGAAAGTTCTTACCGAAGCGGCAATCAAAGGAAAAGTCGATCATCTTGTCGGTCTGAAAGAAAACGTAATTATCGGTAAACATATTCCGGCGGGTACGGGTATGAAAAAATATCGTGACGTAGCGTTAAATACAGATGCCAGAGCAGAAGCGATGCTGGCAGAGGAACTTGAAACTGAAGAGAGCGCAGAAGGAGAGAATGTAGAAGCGGAAAACGCTGAGGCAGTAAGCGCAGATGCAGTAAATGAAAGTTTGGAAAACGAAGAGACAGCGTTGACGGATGAAGTGATGGATACAGAAGAAGCAGATGATGAAGAGGCTTTTGTCACAGAAGAATAAAAGATCATTGTTCTGCTAAGCAAGAAAGTGCAAGAATAATAAACAAGAAAGACAAAGAATAAGATAAAATAAAAACTCCGTATACAGATTCGGGATAAAACCCGGTGACGTATACGGAGTTTTTTGTTCAGCTCTGTAAAAAACATGCATAAGATAAGAAAATCATTGATTTTATTTAATCATAAAGAGAAGCTCCGAATCGAATTTTTCGATAAATCTTCAGAAAAATTATGACAGGAAGGCTGATCAGAATGTAGAGTGTAGAAAAAACTCCGACAGAGCCTCCGATTAGCATAAGTAAAATTAAACCGATATTCATTGTAGGTCACTCCTTAAAATAAATTTTGCGGTTTTACACAAAAAAATAATTTTCTGTGCAAAACAAATGAAATAAAAACAAATCAGTCTCTATTTTAAAGGAGCAAAGTGTAAAATGGAATAAAGCGGCAAAAACCTTAGCGGGTTTTTAACATTTACTCATCTTCATCTTCAGCCATACGATAGCCGACTCCGACTTCGGTAAAAATGTATTGAGGCTGTGCGGGATCTTCTTCGATTTTTCGGCGGATATTGGCCATGTTGACACGAAGAATCTTATTGTCATTATCAGCGTAAGGTCCCCATACATTTGAAAGAATCGATGCATATGTAATGACTTTTCCGGAATTTTGCGCCAGATATGCTACAATCTTATATTCGATCGGAGTCAGATGGACAGCATTGCCGCGAATCGTGAGCAGCCGTTTGGAAAAGTCAAGTATTAAATCCTTATGTCGGTAAGGACGGATATAGAAGGTGCTGTCAGTGAGCAGACGATTGCTGTGTCTGAGGGAAGCGCGGATCCGTGCAAGAAGCTCGGAAGTTCCGAATGGTTTTGTAATATAATCATCAGCACCCAGATCAAGAGCCGCAACCTTTTCCCGTTCGGCAGTGCGGGCGGAAATAACGATGATCGGAGTACTTGCCCATGTACGGACGTCCCGGATAATAGAACAGCCGTCCATGTCCGGAAGTCCCAGATCAAGAAGGATAAGATCCGGGCATCGGGAACGGATCATTTTATTTTCACCTTCCCTCCTTTGTCCAGCGGAGTGACAAGTATCGACTTTTTGGAGGTATCGGCATAAAGAACCTGATAGTCATGACGTTTTAAAACCTTTCCCATGAAAGTTTGTATATTTTTTTCATCTTCAATGATTAAGACTGAAAATTTAGGCATTTGCTTCAACCTCCTTTTCTTTTGGAAGTGTAAAAATAAATTCGGCGCCGTGTTTGTGATTGACAGCGGTTAATTTCCCTCCATGAGCTTCTATGATCGTCTTACAGATTGACAGACCGATTCCGATTCCTTTATGGTGGTCTGAATTTTTTCCGGAACTGCGCTGACCTTCAAATATATAAGGAAGCTGTTCGGGATCGATTCCCTTTCCGTAGTCACGGACAGAAAAAGAAACACACTCTTTTGTCTGTGTAATGATCAGATCGATCTCTTCCGTACTTTCAGAATGAACGGAAGCATTTTCCAGAAGATTAATGAGAACCTGTTCGATTAATGTGGCGTCCATGGGAATCATAAGAAAATCATTCGGCATATGGACTTTGATACGGACGTCCGAAAGCCGTTTTCTGAGCCGTTGTATAGCCTCTGAAACGACTTCTTCGACGACTTCCGGAGACTTCTTCACTTTGTCTTGAGAGTTGTTGTCTATGCGCGTGATCGTAAGAAGATTCTCGACCATATTCAGCAGCCATTCAGAATCCTCTTTAATATTTGATACAAGTTCGGTTCGTTCATATTCGGTCATATCTGATCCGTTTTCCAAATAAGAAGAGGAAGAGCCGATAATACTTGTGAGTGGTGTTCGCAGATCATGTGATACGGCACGTAAAAGATTTGCACGCAGTTTTTCTTTATCAGCTTCTGCCAGCGCTTTTTCTCGTTCCGCAGCGGCTTTTTGATGTTGTTTTAAAGAAGTTGTTGTTGCGCTTGTGATTAGTGTGATCGCGAGCATCCCGATAAACGTGACAGGATATCCGTCCAATGAAAAATTAAATTTAAAAAATGGATAAGAAAAAAGGAAATTAACGGCGATGACGCAGAATAAAGAGGCGACAATGCCGTATACATATCCGGACGTCTTAAGAGCGGTCAAAATGAGCGCAAGCGTATAGATCACAGTGATGTTTGCTGAATTTTTATTTCCTAAGTGAAAGAAACAAAAAGAAACAGCAGTCGCAGTGAAGAGCATGAAAGCTGTAAATAGTGTGTCAGAAATCGTTTTTTTTCGTTCTGTTTTGTTGTTTTGTCTGTTCATAGTAATTTATTCGCTTAAAGTATGAAAAAAGCATGGAGAGCGGTCTTAGACCGGCTCTCCGTTTTTGTATTTCTGAAGAACATGCTGGATTCTTTCGTTCGGACTTAAAATAGAACTAAGAGATCCGTCATGATTCAATGTATCGATGATAAGAGCAATATATTTGCTCATATCACAGTTGATGTAATATGGTTTAGACAAAAGCTCCGGTGTCTGGTAGATCAGGTTTGTCGTAAGGATACCGTGAATAATACCGTCTTCATATGCTTTGTCGAATTTCTCCATACCGTTTGTAAACAGACCGAATGTAGCCGCAGCGAAAATCCGGTTTGCTTTACGCTGTTTCAGTTCCGTAGCGACATCTATGATGCTGTCTCCTGAAGAAATCATATCGTCGATGATGATGACATCTTTTCCCTCTACGGAAGAGCCAAGGAATTCATGAGCAACGATCGGATTACGTCCGTCTACAATCTTTGTGTAATCGCGGCGTTTATAGAACATACCCATGTCAAGGCCAAGTACGTTGGCAAGATATACGGCACGGTTTGTTCCGCCCTCGTCAGGACTGATCGCCATCATATGATCTGCGTCGATCTGTAAGTCTTTGACATTGCGCAGAAGCCCTTTTATAAACTGATATGTCGGAGAAACTGTTTCAAATCCGCTCAGCGGGATCGCATTTTGTACACGTGGGTCATGAGCGTCAAAAGTAATGATGTTTTCAACTCCCATGCGTACAAGTTCCTGCAAAGCAAGAGCGCAGTCGAGTGATTCACGGGAACTTCTTTTGTGCTGACGGCTCTCATATAAAAACGGCATGATAACATTGATACGTCGTCCTTTTCCGCCAATGGCAGCGATAATTCTCTTTAAGTTCTGGAAATGATCGTCAGGAGACATGTGATTTGTCTTTCCCGCAAGAGAGTAAGTAATGCTGTAATTACATACATCTACCATAAGATACAGATCTTTTCCGCGAACGGACTCTCCGAGAACTCCTTTTGCTTCTCCTGAGCCAAAGCGCGGAACGCGGGCATCAAGAAGATAAGAATCTTTTTCATATCCCGAAAATGCAATATCGTCGCGAAAAGCATTTCCGCTTTCGTGTCTCCATTTTACAAGATAGTCATCTACTTTCTTTCCCAGTTCTTCACATCCCGTGAGGGAAATAAGACCAAGACTTCCTACCGGAATATTTTCCAAAATTCGTTCTGTTCGGCGTAACATTAATGTACCTCCCTATTTTTTAATTTTTTCTTGATTCGTATATCATCACCGATTATCTTTAACAATGCATAGCTGCTTGTGATTCTCGAGAAAGAGCGCTCGGTATAAAGATTGGCAAGCGATTCAAGAGAAAGATTTGTTGAGATGATCGTTGATTTCTTGTGAATGAGACGTTCGTTGATACATGTAAAAAACTGTGCGGCAATGAACGCATTTGTGTACTCGCTTCCAAGATCATCAATGATCAGAAGATCACAGTTGAATATATAGTCATTCATATTTTTTGAATCGACGTCATTGCGGTCAAATTTTGTCTGCGTAAGTACACTGAAAAGCTGCGGCGCCGAGAAATAGAGAACCGAAAATTCACGTTCCATGATTTCGCGGGCGATACAGGTGGAAAGGAAAGTCTTTCCGACTCCGACGCTCCCATAGAAAAAGAGATTGTTGAATTCCTTTCCGAAGTTATTTATAAAGCGATGGCATATATTTAATGTCTCTTCCATCATAGCGCGGGCGTTTTTTCCCGTTGTTTTATCATACTGGGAAGCCGGATAAAAATCAAGGTCAAAATAGTCGAAAGATGCTTCTGTCGGAAATTCTTTGATATTGGACTGTTCATATAAAAGCTCAATAACGGAGCGTTTGAAACAGTGACATTTTTCGTTTCCGATATATCCGGTGTCCATGCAGTCGGGACAATCGTAGATCGGTTCCAGATAATCTTTGGGAAATCCGGCAGAAGTAAGAAGGTTCTTTTTGTTCTGCCGCAGGATTGCAAGCTCTTCTTTGAGAGAAGACAATGCTTTCGGATCGCCGTTTAGCATTTTTTTGCCATACTGCACTGAAAGGATGGAAATCGATTCATCCAGTGATTTGAATTCCGGAAGTTTTTTGTAAACTTCTTCATAACGCTTCATTTGAAGATCGTGATTTTTCAATCTGGTTTGTTCGTACTCCCGCATCAGTGCATAATATTGTGAATTTTTAAGTGCCATGGAGATACTCCTTCTACTTGCCGTCTGGCTCAATGATAATCGTTTTGTTAATTGCTTTTCAGCAGTTGTTCTTCAAGTGATTCCATATCGTAACTGCGGCGCTCAAAATTGTTCAGATTCTTTGTTACAGGTTTTTGCCGCGCGGCAGTTCTTACGGCAGAGGTCTGTTTCTGATGAGCTTCGTCAAGCGCCGAGATCTCTTTTAAGTGACGGATATTGTGTTCATGCCACTTTGTCAGAATAGAATCGGCATATTCAAAGCTCGGCTGGTGTGTAGAGGTAATCGTGCGTCTGCACGCCTCTGCGATAATGTCAGAGGAAAATGCATACTGCTCAGACCATTTTTTGATAAATTCAAGTTCTGAGGCAGCAGGTCCTCTGCCTTTGATACCGAACGCATTCAGTACAGTGTAGCAGCTTCTGGAATAGAGCATAGACTGCTCTTTTGCCTGAGAGACTGTCTCGATTCCTTCTTCGACCCATGAAAAAGCGACCTTTTTGATATAGTGGATGCTTTTATGTCCGTTTTCTACACAAGATTCGATCAAATACTCAATCAGATCTGCCGACATATGCAGTGTATCATAAAAATAAGTAATTGTCTCCATTTCAGTATGTGTTAATGTTTTTCCCAAATATTGTTCTGCAATAAAGAGGAGAGATTTTATTTCTTTTTGTGCCCGAAATTCGTCAATAGCGACGGCTTTTTGAATGGATGCATTTGAAGCGGATGCTGTCTGGCGTGAAGCTGTGTGCAGCCCTTCTTTATTATGTATAGAGTGAACCGGATCTGTCAGACCTGCAGATAAAGAAATATCTGACTGAGGCTGAGAAGGAAGATTCCGGTCGGACACATTTTGTATCGTGGAGCGGACAGTCTGCGGCGCAATGCCTCCGGCAGGAGAATCGGTATTCCGGGACGCGGGAGGAGTCCATGCACATGCAAAACTTTGCAGTTCGAGAGATGTGATTTTTCCGTCCGCCGCATATTCTGATCGGAGCAGTCCTTCGGATTCCCAATATCTAAGCGCCCGCAAGATGTCTTTTTCCGTATTGTTGAGACAATCTGCAATCATAGAAAGTGTCAGCGCAGGATTGTCGTCTTCGGCATGCCGCAGAAGAAAAAGATATACTTTTATAAATTCGCCGTTGGCATTGACCATGTAATTGTCGATAAAATCGTTTGGCAGCAGCGTCGCGTTTGTCTGAAATTTATTTTTTAATGTCAGTGTTTTCATACTTACTCCATCCTGTTTCATTATTCTTAAGTGTTTTGTGAAGGTCAAAGCGGCGCTGCCGCGTTTTCCCG
>OLRI01002572.1_pt1 | contig 12290 bp, 5 predicted proteins | sample 1672871 | NCBI WGS metagenome assembly OLRI01 (sample SAMEA3136732, study PRJEB25190) | human gut metagenome
CGACTTTGATAACCTATTTTCAATTTAGGAACGCATTATTTATCGTCCTACTAAAGTATAGCCCTCCGGTGACAATTCGATTGCTGTAACTGTTTCTCCAAAAGTCGCTGCCCACGAATCAAAATGTCCCATTCCCATATTCATTAAAGTATCATACTGGAGGTATCTCATAATGGTGTATAACTCAGTCATGCTGTTTGATACGGGTGTTCCCGTTGCAAACGTAATTCCTTTTCCTCCGGTTATCTCATCCATATACCTGCATTTCATAAACATATCCGAACTTTTTTGTGCATCGGTCTGTGAAATACCTGCCACATTCCGCATTTTTGTGTATAAAAAAAGGTTCTTATAGTTGTGGCTCTCGTCCACAAACAGCCTGTCAATGCCAAGCTGTTCAAAAGTAACCACATCATCTTTTCGTGTCTGGTCATTCAGTTTTTCCAGTTTTGCTTTCAATGTTTTCTTTGTCTTTTCCATCTGCTTGACCGTATATTGCTGTCCTGCTTCCTCTTTTGCCGCCTCAATAGAAAAAGTAATATCTGCAATCTGATCCTTCAGCAATGCAATCTGTCTTTCTCTGGAAAGTGGAATTTTCTCGAACTGGCTGTGTGCAATGATAACTGCATCATAATCACCAGTTGCGATTCTGGAACAAAACCGTTTTCTGTTTGCCGGTTCAAAATCTTTCTTCGTTGCCACCAGAATATTTGCTCCCGGATACAAGCGTAAGAAATCGCTTCCCCACTGTTCCAGCAAATGATTTGGAACCACATAAAGGTTCTTTTGTGCCAGTCCCAGACGCTTGCTCTCCATACCGGCTGCGATCATCTGAAACGTCTTGCCTGCACCTACGCAGTGTGCGAGCAGTGTATTATTTCCATAAAGGATATGTGCCACTGCATTTTTCTGATGCTCCATCAGCTTAATTTCCGGATTCATTCCCACAAACTGGATATGACTGCCATCATATTCCCTTGGCCGGATGCTGTTAAACCGTTCATTATAAATTTTACAGAGTGTTTCCCGTCGGCTCATATCCTTAAAGATCCACTCTTTAAATTCCTCCCGGATCAGTTCCTGCTTCTGCTGTGCCAGGGTGGTTTCTTTCCGGTTCAGTACCCGGTGTTCCCCATTTGCATCATGTATTGTGTCATAGATTTTTGTGTCACGCAGATTCAGGGCATCTTCCAACAGCCTGTAAGCATTTGCCCTCTGTGTTCCGTAAGTTGCCGTAGAAAGCGGGTTATTGCTGCTGTCCACATTCTTTCCTTTTATGTTCCATTGTCCAGTCACTTCCGCATACTGGACTTTGATACGCTCATAATTGATATGCTGTCGTGGTGTATGGAATGTCTCTGCCATGAACTCTGTAATATAGTCTGGAGAAATCCATGTTGTACCAAGCCTTGCTTCAATCTCGGAAGCATCCAGATCTTTCGGCTGTACTCGTTCCAGTGCCTGTACATTGATCATATATTCCGGGTGGTTTTCTGCAAACTGCCTTGCAATGTTCAGCTTCTCCCTGACATTCCCGGAAAGATACTCATCGGATGGCTCCCATTTATCCGTAAGCGGATTCTTGAAGATAACACCCGTAAGCTCCTCTGTGACCTCCTCCACTGTTTTTCCGGTAAGCTCCATCATATAAGGAATATCTACTTTTGCCTTTTCCCCGATGGATACCGCCAGTGCCTCACTTGCAGTATCTACCGATGTTACCGGCTCTGCCCTGCGGATTGTCCTTTTCGTAAATATGTCTGCTTTCCGCTTCAACTCGCCCTTTTCGTCCAAAAATTCAAGGGAAGTTAAAAGGCAATAGCTGCTGTCCATGCTGAACGCTCTTTTATTCGCATTGCTGCTGAGTAGTCCATACTTGGCAGTAAAGCTGTCATAAACCTGATTCAATTCAGCCTGTAAGCTGGCAACCTCTTCATCACTGCATTCTTCCAACTGCCGTTCCAGAAGCCTGTTTGTTGCATCCCGGATGGCAACCATGCCCCTGACACGTTCGCCTGTCACAACGGGAAGTTCCATCTTATTCATAACAGAATTTTCCCTGTAATAAATATCCTCTCCGACAAGTGCAAAGCTAAAGTTCTTAATGTTCGGATCTGCCGGTATGGATACCACCTGTTCTTCCAGTTCCGTATCCGAAATCTCCTGCTCTGTGATGGTTCCCTGGATATGCTTTACCGCTTCTTTTAACTGCTCTGCCAGATCTGCTCCCTCTTTTGCCTTTACTGTCACTTCCTGTTTTCCGTACTGGGTACTTTCTGTTGTAAAATCTCCAAGCACCATTTCCGGATGATCAGCAAAATAGGAATTGACTGTATAGCCTTCCGGTGTAGTTTTTAACTGTACCCAGTCTGGTTCTGTAATTGCAGCCCTGTCCCTTTTCTGGAAAAACAGAATATCCGCAACCACACTGGTATTGGCATTTCTCTGGAAAGCATTGTTCGGTAAGCGTATTGCCCCAAGCAGGTCTGCCCGGTTTGCAAAATACTGTCGGACTTCCGGATTCTGTTTATCCATTGTACCGCTTGATGTGACAACTGCCACCACTCCGCCCGGACGTACCAGGTCTAAGGATTTTGCAATAAAATAATCATGGATCATAAAGTGGTATCTGTCATATTTGCGGTCACTGACCTGATATGCCCCAAACGGTACATTTCCAATCACGCAGTCAAAAAAGCTGTCCGGGTAACTGGTTTCCTCAAATCCCTGTACTGCAATCCTATTCTTCTGGTAAAGCTGTTTTGCAATTTGCCCGGAAACCGGATCAAGCTCCACGCCGTACATATTTGTGGCACTCATGCTTTCCGGTAAAAGTCCCATAAAGTTACCTACTCCACAGGATGGCTCCAGGATATTTCCCTGTTTCAGTCCCATGTTGTCAAGTGCTTCATACATTGCTTTGATGACTGTCGGGGAAGTATAAAAAGCGTTCAGGGTTGACGCCCTTGCTGCACTGTATTCTTCTGATGTAAGGACTCCTTTTAACTGCGTGTATTCCTCTGCCCAAGCACTGTTTCTTTCTTCAAAAGCCTGTGGAATACCGCCCCAGCCAACATATCTTGACAACACTTCCTGTTCTTCCGGTGTTGCCAATCTCTGCTCCTGTTCCAGTTCTTTCAACAGCCGGATAGCTTCCATATTTGCTTTAAACTTTGCCTTCGGACCGCCAGAGCCAAGATCATCGTCCGTAATATGGAAATTATGAGGTTCCTGCTCTACAATCTGTTCTTTTATATCTTCCGGTTCTATTTCTTCCTCTGGTTTTATTTCCGGTTCTTCTTCTGGTTCACTGATAATTTGCTCCGGTTCCGTATCTTCTATATCTTCTTCTGGTTCGGAAGCACTCACAATATCAAATAAAGACATCTGGTATCCATTTAAGCCATCTGCCTGATCTGGTACTTCCTGTACCGGGAAAATCGTATAGCTGCCTTCCACATACTGATGTACTTCCGTCAAAAGCTGTAATTTCTTCTCATAAGTTTCATTCACTGCTTCAAAATCCAATGGCAGCATTGCCAGGGCATCATCCATCGCCTGTAACAGTTTCTGCGACTGCTCCGAATCATTCAGCATAACAGGAAGTTCTTTTCTTGCTTCTTCATTAAAGAAATCCTGCTTAAACGGACGCTCGATTTCTTCTGGCATTCTTGCATAAAAACTGATTACTTTTCCTGCAATCCGTTCCCTCTCATATTCCGGCATACGGGAATAATCTGCAGAACGTAAGAACTGCTGATTATCAATCAGATAGCCGATTCTTTTTGCAACTTTTGCCCAGGGCAGCAACACCGAGGTATCTGGATTCCCATAGTCCCCTCTCTCCAGTTTCAAACCTTTCCCGTCATAATCTGCATGTGAATTATCTGCCCCACATAAAGCATGGCTCTGACCGCCTATCCCATATTTTTCCTTGATAAAATCTGTCCTTGCCTTATCATCTCCATTCAGAAGATAAAAAGAATAGGTAGAAAGCCTTCCATCCGAATATGGCCCTCCACCGGCAAGAAAAGCATCTATTTCATCCTGCGTAATAAATACCTTATGTTCCTGCCATGTGAATTCATCTCTTGCACTGTATGGAATTACTTCTGCAGCAAATTTCTGAAACTGACCGGATATTCTGATCGGATTATAGGTGCGGAACCGCATAATGCTTTTATCTTCCTCATAAGCCATCGCCAGTCCTTCCAGACGCTCATTCAGATCTGCCAGCCACTGCGGATCTGTCAGTTTCTCTTCCAGATAATCAGTAATTTCTGGATAAATACTGTGAAGATGTGGCAAATCTTCTTCATCAAAGACAAGTTCTGCTACCCCCTCTGCCATATCCGCTTTCATATAGGCAAGTGCCTGGGCATGTTCCTTTATTGCATTCTCCCTTGCAACATCAAGTACGGACTGCGGTGCATACTCGCCTTGTTTCAAAAGCTGATGGATACGACCACTCACATCTTCCCAGGATAAAAACGCTTTATCCAGAATCTGATCAGTAACGGTATGCCCTACTGCAATCTGCAATCCCGTTTCGTCAAACCAGACAGAATATTCCATTCCATTGATTTCAAAACCTTTTCCACCAGTTCCATACTCCCGCTTTACAAACTCCGTATATTCTTCCGGTGTCTGTTCACTCATAAAATTATAGATAATACGAAGCTGGCTTTTACTTCGGTTTCCCCCGGTTCTTAAAACCTCATCAACCACTTCACTTGGAATGGCAATCTCCCCTGCATAGAGGGCAGCTATTCTGTTTTCAATTTCCCTTTTCTGTTCATTTACAGATGGAAGTTCGGGCAAAGATAAAGCAGAGGCGATTTCTTCCTCTGCTTTACTTAACTGATCTTCACTTGTGTCTTCAATTAGTTGTATACCAATTCCGTCAAGATGCTCTCTTCCGCTGTTGCCATCAGACTGTTCATATGGGCTGTCCACGCCATCGGGTTCTCCTCTTTCGACGGTGCCGGATTCTTCTCCAACAGTTTCTCCATCTGTACTTCCAATCTCTTCTGTGCTGTTTTCTCGATCTCCTCCAGATGACGGTTCAGTTTCCCAGTCAGCAACAGGCTCTGATACAGGCTGTTCTTGTGTTCCTTCAGAAATGTCCTCCGCAGCATTCCGTATTTCCCGATCTGTGCTTCTGTCTCCTGGATTGTCAGATTCGGAAACAGATAATCCCCTTTGCGATGATATGTCAGTTCCATGCTCATTTCCTCCTTCATTTTCCTGTGGATATTCGTTTTCTATGATTCTGTTGTTGTTTTCTTCGCTTTCGCGAATTAACGTGTTAAATTTATTATAATTCCTTTCTTCCGAATTTTCAATACCCTTTTTCATTTCTTCTAATGAAATACGGTGTACAAATCTTCCAATATCCACTAACACAGACTCACTGGCCATGCTCGTTGCATTTCCAATAAATGTCAGCACTGATAAGCTGTTATAATCTGTGATATGTACAAAGTCCATTTCTTCCTGCCGTTCCAACGGATCAAGCCCACATCTGGAAGCCAGAGTATAATAAATGCTATCTGTCAACAGACTGCGAAATTCGCTGCGGATGGTATCTTCTTCCAGCTCCTCCAGGTACGTTCCTTCTGTCATATACGTCAAGCCATCCAGATATTCATCCAGGTTTTCTTCCACCATGTATTTTGCTGTTGCCATCAGTGCATCAGAAAGATTTCCTGCGTCCTTAGCTTCCAGTCCGTAAACTTCTTCTAAATGGTTTAATAAGGCATCTTGTTGTTTCTCCTGCAACTGCCACAAATACGGTGTTCTTCCACCTTTTACCTTATGAGTATCCTGAATATCAAATACATACCGGAGTCTTGTTTTCTGCATGGTTTCATCTAAAAGAGCAATTCCCTTTGCTCCTCGATTTACCCACCGCAGCATTTTTTCATTCCATAATTCCAAAGAAGCACAGGCAGTTGCTTTTGGACGCTGTGCGTGGATCAAAAGCTGATCCATAAATGGATACCGATACAGTCTGGCCGCAGTATCCAGATAATTCATCCAGTCTCTCGGTGAACTGCTGATACGGGTTGCATGATATTCTGCAAGTCCCCGTATCTCATCTAAATGAGCCATAACTCATTCCTCCTTCCGTCTGTGCTTTATTTCTTCTTTTTAGGAAACTCAAGACTGAATCTGGCTTTTCCATCTTCCAGCCCCAGTACCAGATCGGCATCAAATTTGCTGTCTTTTTTCTTGGAATACAGTCCTTTCACATGGGTACGCCCCTTTTTCAGAAGCTCCACCGCCATCTTTTTATCCATCGACTTTTTCATATTTTCCAGAAAGCGGTTCGACTTCCACAGAGCAAACTGACAGTTTCTGTCAGAACAGTAATAATTGATTTTTCCCTCGTATACTTCTGAACCACACACTGGGCATTTTCCAATCACTTCCCTTGCAGTCTGAAAACGATTCCGTTCTTCTTCCGGGATTGCCCTGCACAAAGAAAGAATCTCATTAATCATGGATACAATCCCATTCATAAATTCATCTTCCTGGATTTTCCCCTTTTCCATCATCAGAAGCTGATTCTCCCATTCTGCTGTCAGGCTTGCAGATTTCAGATTCTCCGGCATTACATGAATCAACTCACATCCTGCTACTGTAGGAAGAATCTGTTTTCCTTTACGTTCTGCATAGCCAGAAACTACCAGCTTTTCGATGATATTGGCTCTGGTTGCCGGTGTCCCAAGTCCTTTTTTCTCTGTTTCAGAATCAAATTCCTTATTCCCTGCTGTTTCCATTGCAGCAAGCAGGGTATCTTCGGTAAACATCTTCGGCGGAGAAGTGTAATGTGTACTCTTCTCTGCTTTCACAGAGGCAAGAGTCATTCCTTCCTCATATCCTTCTGGAAGTTCTGTCTTATGATCCGGTTCATCAGATTTCTTATCCTTTACACAGTATTTCCGAAAGGCTTCTTCCACTTCTTTGAAGCCCATCTGCACAGGCAGCTTCCCTTTTGCAGTAAACTCATGTTCTTTGCACTGTACGGAAATTTCTGTCTGCTCATAAAGGTACTCTTCCCCTGTTGCCTGAACAAGCTGCTGTCCGATCAGCATCAGCAGATTTTTCTTTCCACTGGAAAGTCCTCCCATGCCTTTTTCCATTGCTTCTTTTGTCGGCAGTATTGCATGATGATCAGATACCTTTGCATTATTAACCACACGATCTATGTTTTCTCCAGTCTGTTCAGATTTCAGAAACGGAAGAAAATCTGTCATGCCTTCGACAAGCATTTTTACCGTTTCTTTCATATCTTCGGTTACATACTGACTGTCTGTTCTCGGATAGGTAACCATCTTTTCTTCGTACAGCTCCTGCAGCATATCCAGTGTCTTCTGGGCAGTGTATCCGAAAAAACGATTTGCTTCCCTCTGCAGACTGGTCAGATCATAAAGTTTTGGTGGGAAAGTCTTTTTCTGTTCTCTTTTTACCCTTGTGACCAGTGCTTCTGCCCCATCACAAAGTTTTCTTAATTCTTCCGCTTCCGTTTCTAACGGGATACTCTCTGACGTTACCGTAAGTTTCCCATCTGACAGGGAAACCTTATAATAGGCTTCTTTCTTGAAATGCTCAATTTTCTCTTTTCTTTCTGTCAGCATGGCAAGCGTTGGTGTCTGCACTCTGCCAACTACCAGACGTTTAAAATATCTGGTTGTGTAAGCTCTCGTTGCATTCATTCCAATCAGCCAGTCCGCCTGTGCCCTGCATACCGCAGCATTACAAAGCCCTGCATATTCTCTCCCGTCATTTAGGGACTGGAATCCTTTCAGGATCGCTTCATCTTCCATTGAGCTGATCCACAGACGCTTCACTGGTTTTCGACAGTCTGCCAGATCATAAACTCTTTTAAAAATCAGTTCTCCTTCTCTTCCAGCATCACAGCCATTAACCAGATACGCTACATCTTCCCGGTTCATTAAGCTACACAACACTTCAAACTGCTTCTTTTTATCTTCTGATACCTGTACTTTCCATACTTCCGGGATGATCGGCAAATCCTCAAACTGCCATTTTGCATATTTTTCGTCATAAATTTCCGGTGGTGCATATTCTGCCAGGTGTCCCAGACACCAACTGACAATGCAACTGTTCCCCTCCAGATACCCATCCTCTCTCTGATAAGCAGATAAATTTTTTGCAAGACTCTGTGCCACACTTGGTTTCTCTGCAATTACTAAAAATTTCGCCATATTTTCCTCCTGTTCCTGTCAAAAAGGCAGTCCATAAAGAACTGCCCTTTCTCCATACCTTATGATTTTTCGTTATTTCTGCTGGTCTTCTGCATTTTCTTCATCTTCATTGATGTAACTGTCATCAGCAAATTCCAGACCTTCCTCTACAATTCCGTCCTCTTTTTTCTTTCGGAATTTACTTAAAGCAAAAGCAGCTAAAACGCCGAATGCCAGCACAATGCCTCCACCCAGGACTGCAGAACCAAACATTTTATTACCACTGGATTCCTGTTTTACTTCTGTTTCTGGCTGTACGGTAGTTTCCGGTTCTGGTGTTGTGGTTATTTCCGGAAGAACAACTGCAGATTCCTCTTTTTTCTCAGTTTCTTCATTTTCATCTAAGAACTCTGCCAGATCCTGTTCATCTACCAGTGACATCATGTACACATTTTCAGAAGTACCGGAACGGTCAATAACCATATAAAAGGTATTTCCATTCTTTGTCTGGACAGTCAGAAACTGCTTGGAGCTGTCATTCTCCTTATCATCCACAAGTTGTCCGTTTCCCGGCGTGGAAAATGGTGTTCCCTCTGTGGCAGGCTGCTCCGCCGGCTGTTCTTCTATCACCTGTTCCGCAGTTTCAGCCTGCTCTGCGTTTTCATTTGCCTGTGCAAAAGCGGTCACACTGGCAGAACCAATCAGCATCGTTGCCGACAACATAATCATTAAAACTTTTTTCATTACTTTATTCTTCATCTTCCAAATCCTCTCTTTCTTCTATCAGTCCGGTTGACATTTCGCTATCCATATTTTCTTCTTTCTTTATACCCGTTTCAGAACTATCCATAGAAAGATTGCCCTCTTCATCAAACTGCATGGTAACTGTTCCGTTCTGAATTCCATCCAGAAAAGTCAGCATCTTTCGGCTGTCCATCTTCATGGAACGGATTGCCTTAATAATTTCTGCATCTTCCATCTGCTTTTTCTGGATTCTCAGTTGCCTTACATGCTCCTGCAGTTCCAGAATCTTGTTTTCAGTTTTCTGAATGTCATCCAGAACCTTTTTTAACCGCATATTCATCTCTTGTTCGCTCCCTTCTAGTGAAGTCTGCCAAATGCCATAAAATGTTGCTGCCAGTAAGAACTTGCAATGCTTGTATATTGAATCGGATTTCCACAATGAATCATCATGTTATTTCCTACATAAATTCCAACATGGCTCGCTCCCGGCGTATCATAAGTTCCCTGGAAAAAGATTAGATCTCCCGGCTTTGCATCAGATGGAGATACATAGGAACAATAAGAACGAAGCCCGTCCGCTGTTGTTCTTCCCACGTTCCATCCATTTCCGCAATTATTGATTACCCAGCATACAAAACCAGAGCAGTCAAAACTGGTAGATGGCGATGCACCGCCCCAGACATACGGATAACCAAGATATTTTTCCGCTTCCCGGATCATCTTGGCAAACTGCGGATCAGAAAGTGCTTCTGCCGGAATATCATATCCAAAGCCTGCCCCACCTGTCGGAATTGTGTTAAGGTCAAACAGATAATCACGATTTCCATAGTATTTGTTGTAAGCGTCATACTGCTCCTGTTCCTTATCTGTCATACGGTTTCTTAAAACTGCATCCAGGTTATGGTTCGTAAGTGTTACATCCAGCCGGTTCACTTCTCTTGTTGTCGTTACTTCCACTTCCTGACTTCCATTGCTGTCTGCTATGTATGCTTCCCAGGTCCGATGCCCATGTGCTGACGCAGAAGCATGATCGCCATAAAATACATCAAACTGCACACCATACTGTGCAAAATTTCCGGTATCCTCAACTACATACTCCACGCCATTCATAATGACATGGGTTCCCATTGGCACAAATGGATTGGAAGCATCTACCGCAATCGTATGATTTGCCTGTGGATAGGCTCCACTTGCTGTCGGGCCTCCACTCCACTGTCCGCAACAGATCGGGCAGTTACAATATCCACTGGTTACAACCTGTCCCAATGATTCTCCAACCCTGACCGTTTTCTTTTCTGTTACGGTTTCTCGTGTCGAATCCGTATATAAGCCATACTGTTCCTTAAAAATATCCTGAATCTCATCTGCAACCTCTGCATAGGTAAAACCGCCGTACTTGACTGTCAGATAAGAAATGAGTTGATACGGATTGTGTCCGATCTCATCAATCTGGAACTGGAACTCGTCATAATCGGAATGGTTTGTTTTCATCTGATTGATCTGTTCATTCAGTGCATTTTCCAAAGCCACATAAGCATTTTCCGCAGCATAAATATCTGCATCCTCGCTGGAATAACTGGTAGAAATAATAGCATTGGAACTTCCTTGGAATAACGCAGCACAGCTTGACAGACTCGTCGCCATCAACGCAAACAGCAGAACCAGAACTCCTATGGACAGGAGGATATTCCTGTTCTGTGCCACAAGCTCCTTGACCGCAGCTTTGGCTTTTTCTGTAAATCGCTGTGCATTTACAAGCACTGCATCTTTCACAGCCTTTCCCTGTTTCGCAGCCTGATACTGCTTCTGGTAACGCTTTTTCTGCAATAATTTCTTTAAGGCAGACTGCTTTTTCTGCTCTGCTTCTTTCTGAACCGCCCTTTTTGCTTCATCGGAAGCACTGGTGCCAAACTGCAGGCGGAATTTTTCTGTTTCTTCCAGAACAGATTCCCTTAACCGGTTATTTCTCTGTCGGTTCTCTTTCAATCGTTCCCGAACGTAAACAGACTTTCTTGCAAGACTTTCTCCTGCAAGCTCCATCTGACCTGCCGCATCAAGAGCAGCATTATCATCGGTATCTTCTCTGACCTTTTTCTGACCATAATCAGATACCGTTTCCGAAACGGCGGAAGCTCCCCTTTTTGCCATCCCACTGCCAGGAATCACACCCTTGCTTTCATCTTCAAAGGAAAGCCGGGATTTTGATTTCTTCTGTTCTTTTCGTATCTGTTCCCTTTTTGTCTTGCCTTTGATCTCTTCCCGAAAATCTTCCATTGATTTTTCATCAACTTCTGACTTTTCATGGTAGCGTTTCTGCTCTTTTGCTGCATAGGCTGTGACCATCTTTTTCTTTCGATTCTGCCTGTCCGTTTCTGTTATTTCAGAATCACGTTCAAATTTCCGTTCCGGATGCCCCCGGATACTTTCTTTCCGAAGTCTGGAACGTGAAACAGACGGAGATTTCTCCCCGCCTGCTTTATCATCACTCATTTCTGAGTTTTCCATTTCTTCCGCTTCTGCAATTTCTTCCTGTTCCAGAAAAGCATGTCTGGACTGCAGCCTGTGCTTTCCTTCTGTCACTTCCTCAACCGTTTCTTCTGCAGTATGAGTTTTTCTGACCTTTCCAAAGTCCAGCTCCTGTTCCCTGTGTCCGGCTGTTTTCTTCTCATCTGCCTCACGCCCGGTAATTCGCTTTTCCTTTTTACTGCGAAGATTTTTTTCCCGGAGTCCATCCCTGCTCATCTTCTGGACAGTCTTGTCCCTTGCTTTATATTCATGCTCTTGCATGGTCATCATCTCCTGATCTATGGTAATTTTCCGTTATTTTTCTTTGCAACCAGTACCATACGCCCATTTTTCTGGGAATACTCACAAGTAGACAGTGTAAGTAACTTATCTCTGTATTTTGCTGTTGTTCCTGTTTGATAAAGTGATTTTTCCTTAACGGAGGCAACAAATTTTTTATAATCATCCACTGTTCCCGCTTTGATAAAACTGTAATAATCAAAATCATTTCCTGTATAAACGGGTGTTGTAAATACTGCAAATATCTGATACTGTTCATTTCCCCATATCGTGCGGAACAGGATTGTCGGATGTTCTTCATAAAATCCTTCGTCCTTATATTTTTCAAGGTCAGCAAACATCTTCCCACTGTTCATGTGATGTCCATATATGATCAGATTGTCCGAATCTCCTGGTACACATTCCTCTGCCAGAAATAAACAGCCATTTGCAGAATATTCCCCGTTAAAATCCCGATGCAGATAATAATTTTTATCTCCGGGCCGGTACATGACCGGATAATCTATTCTCGTCCCATCAATGGTCAGC
>OLRI01002573.1_pt1 | contig 12287 bp, 10 predicted proteins | sample 1672871 | NCBI WGS metagenome assembly OLRI01 (sample SAMEA3136732, study PRJEB25190) | human gut metagenome
TGGCGGCGCACCGAGACAGGAACGTGAGATGTTTACTGCTGTCTGCGATTCCTGCGGCGGCGAGGCAAGAGTTCCGTTCCAGCCCCGTGAAGGCCGTCCGATCTACTGCAGCGCTTGCTATGCAAAGATGAAGGAAGAGGCATAACTCTTACCGGACTGTGATAGACCGGCGTTTTCGCCGGAAAGATTCTTTTTGTCTGCATAGCCGTTTCCGGAAAGGGAACGCTATTGATTGCAGAGATGCAGCGCTTTTGCTGCACGATGCACAGACAGGAGGTGTTAGGAATATGGCAACAATTACAAAGGACACCATTATCGGTGATATTCTGGACATTGCGCCGCAGACAGCACCGCTGTTTATGGCAATCGGAATGCACTGCCTGGGCTGCCCGGCTTCTCGTGGAGAGACAGTCGAAGAGGCCTGCATGGTGCATGGTATTGATACGGACGAACTGCTGGAAGAACTGAACAAGCAGATCGCTGCCGGCGATGCACAGTAAGAGCCTGTTTCGTGCTTTTCCGTGTCTGCTTTTTCGGACACCGGACAGACTCTAAAAAAGGATGGAATTGCTCCCCGTGTGAATCCTGCCGCCCTGGTGGTAGTTCCCGGCGGAGCAATTTTGTTTTTCAGCGAAAGGAACGATGCGATCATGTTGACGAAACGTCTTGCCGCCTGTGCCGCACTGGTGACGCCGGGCGGCGTTGTCTGCGATGTCGGCACAGACCACGCCTATCTCCCGGCGGAACTGCTGCGCCGGGGACAATGCACCCGTGCTGTCGCCACGGACATCCACGCCGGACCTCTGGAGGCGGCAAAGCGCACGCTGACAGAAGCCGGGGTGCTGGAACAGGCAGAGCTGTTCCTCTGTGACGGTCTGGCACAGGTGCAGCCGGAGGGCATCACCGATGTGGTGATCGCCGGCATGGGCGGTGAGACGATCATCCACATCCTGGAGGACTGCCCCTGGCGGCGGCAGGTGCATCTGATCTTGCAGCCCATGACGAAGATTCCCGATCTCCGGCGCTGGCTGGCAGAGCAGGGCTTTTCCTGGACGGAACAGGCAGTGCAGGAAGGGGAAAAGTTCTATGTGGTGCTGAGCGTTTTCCACAGCGGCACACCCGGCATCCTGTCTCTGCTGGAACAGGAAGTAGGCTGTCTGGATTGGCAGTCTCAGACCGCACGCCGCTATGCCGGCTGGAAACAGCAGCGTTTTCAGAAACTGGCACAGCAGCTGCGGCAGGCACAGCGCCCGGAGGCGGAGCAGTGGGAGACGCTGGCGGAAACCATACAGAAAAAATTGCAGGAAACGGACGGGAAAGGAGAAACATCATGCTGACGGTAAAAGAGGTCTATGAGGCGGTCAACGGGTTTGCGCCCTTTGCATCGCAGGAGTCCTGGGATAACTCCGGACTGCTGGTGGGGAGCATGACCCAGCCGGCAGACCGCATTCTCACCACGCTGGATATTTCGGAAGAGGTGATCGCACAGGCGGTTCAGCAGCAGGTGCAGCTTATTGTGGCGCACCATCCGGTGATTTTCTCGCCGCTGAAAGCGCTGCCGCAGAACAGCCCGGTCTATCAGCTGGCTGCCCACGGCATCGCCGCCATCTGTGTGCATACGCCGCTGGATATGTCTCCTGTGGGGCTGAATGCCTATGCCCACGGACTGCTGGCAGAACCGCTGGCGCTGGAAAACGCACAGAGCGTCCTGGAACCGTCCTGGACGGACGGCAGAGGGTTCGGCTGGATCGACACCAGCACCCGGACATGGACGCCGCAGGCGCTGGCACAGGTGCTGGAAAAGACGTTCGGTATGGTGCGATATTCCGCCAGGGAAACGCCCATCCGGAAGATCGCCTATTGTTCCGGTTCGGCGGCGTCGATGCTGGAACTGGCGGCGGCAAAGGGCTGCGATGCGCTTATCACCGGAGACATCAAGCACGACCGGTGGTATGCGGCAGAGTTCGAAAACATCGCCCTGTTTGACTGCGGTCACTACGGCACAGAGCGCTTTGCGGCAGAGATCCTGGCGCAGCGGCTCCGGGACGCATTCCCGGCGGCACAGGTGACTGCCAATGCCGGAGATGACCCGGCAAAGATTTTCATAGGAGATGAAAAAGCATGAGTGTTTGGAAATGCCCGGTGTGCGGTTCGTTCATGCAGCATCGGGGAAGAGCCTGGAGTTGTTCCCAGGGACATAGTTTCGATATGGCGAAAAGCGGCTATGTGAACCTGCTGCCGGCGAACCGCAAGCACGCCAAGAATCCGGGAGACAATGCGGTCATGATGCGTGCCAGAAAGCGGTTTCTGGATGCCGGTCACTATGCGCCGCTGCTCCAGGCGCTGGAACAGGCGGCAGTGCGCTATGGCAGAGCCGGCGGCGTTCTGCTGGATGCCGGATGCGGCGAGGGATATTATACCGAGGGTGTTTCCGGGGCGCTCGCCAAGGCAGGGCTGCCCATGGAGACCTATGGGGTGGATATTTCCAAGAGTGCGGCGGATGCGGCGGCAAAGCGCTGCCCGCATGCCCATTTTGCCGTGGGCAGCGTGTACCATCTGCCGGTGGCGGACAAGTGCTGTGATATGCTCATGACCATCTTTGCGCCCTACTGCGGTGAGGAGTACCATCGGGTGCTGCACAAAGGCGGCACTATGATGATGGTGATTCCGGGGCAGCAGCATTTGTGGGGACTGAAAGAGGCAATCTATGATGTGCCGTATCCCAACGCTGTCCGGGACTATGCCCTGGACGGATTCGAACTGATCCAGGCGGAGTATGTGGACAGCTGGCTCAAGCTGGACAACCCGGCGGATATCCAGAACCTGTTCCAAATGACACCGTATTATTACAAGACCGGACGGGAAGAACACGCTCGGCTGGAACAGCTAGAAAGCCTGTCCACGCAGATCTCTTTTGAAATTTTGCAGTATCGGGCAGTGGCAGAAACCGGCGAAAAGTGAGTGTTCCGGGAGGAATTTCATGAAGAATATACCAGAACGGGTGGAAAAAGAGATCATTCAGCTGGCGAAACAGTATGATATTCAGAAAGTGATTCTGTTTGGCTCCCGTGCCAGAGGTGACAACTGGGAGCGGAGCGACATTGACCTGGCAGTTTCCGGCGGTGACATTCCCCGGTTTGCCTTGGATCTGGATGAAGAGGTCTGGACGCTGCTGCTGTTTGACGTGGTGAATCTGGATGAACCGGTGCAGCCGGCACTGCTGAAAGAGATCGCACGGGACGGAGTTTTGATTTATGAAAAAGTATGAGAATTTTTGCAGTATCGGGCAGTGGCAGCGGAGTAACTGGATGTAATAGAGTGCGAGTATGGTTTTTCGCACGGGGCGATGTGGGCATCGCCCCCTACTCTCTCATAGATTTTTACCAAATCCCCCGGCGGGGCGAACAGGCGGCTGCTGCCGCCGTAACACTGCCCTTTTCACAATTGAAATTGGGGCGTAAGGTCAGTGGCGACCCGCCACAGGAAAGGATGAAACCAACATGGCATTAGACGGTGCATATTTACACGCAGTGCGGCAGGAACTTCTGCCGCTGATCGACGCACGCATTGAAAAAATTCACCAGCCCACACGGGAAGAACTGATCGTTGCCTTTCGCAGCCGCACCGGCGGTGCAAAGGTGCTGTTCTCCTGTGCGGCAGACCGGGCGAGAGTTCACCTCACCCAGGTCGCTGTCGAAAATCCGAAAGCGCCGCCCATGTTCTGTATGCTCCTGCGGAAACGGCTTGGAAACGGCAAGCTCCTGGATATCCGGCAGGACGGGCTGGAACGTGTGCTGTATTTCGACTTCTCCTGTGTCAACGAGCTGGGGGATATTGTGCAGCTGACCCTTGCCATGGAGATCATGGGGCGCTATTCCAACCTCATTCTCATCGATGAGACCGGAAAGGTCGTCGACAGCATGAAGCGAGTGGACGCCACCATGTCCAGCAAGCGTCTGGTGCTGCCGGGGCTGGCATACGAAATGCCGCCGAGAGACGAACGGCTCAACTTTTTGCAGGCGTCCCCGGAGCAGATGCTGGCGGTGCTTTCCACGAAAACGGGAGAACTTTCCAAGGCGCTGCTGCAAACTTTCGAGGGCGTTTCGCCGGTTCTGGTGCGGGAGTGGGCATACTATACCGGAAAGGGACAGCCCTGCCGGGCGGAATCCCTTACAGACGACCAGAAAGACCGGCTCTGCTATACCATCGGGCGTACCCGGGAGATGCTGGAACAGGGCGACACGGTCTATACCATCGTCAGCACCCGTGAGGGGCAGCCCAAGGCCTTTTCGTTCCTGCCGCTGCATCAGTACGGCACGCTGATGGTGACGAAGGTCATGCCCTCTGCCTGTGCGCTGCTGGACGAATTTTACGCCAGCCGGGATCACATGGCACGGCTGAAACAGCGTGCGAACGACCTGTTCCACCTGCTGCTCCACGCCACCGAGCGTATCCAGCGGCGTATCGTCTCCCAGTCGGAGGAACTGGACGCCTGTGACGCAAAGGACGATGACCGTCGGAAAGCCGATCTGATCTCGGCGAACCTGTATCGTCTCCACAAGGGCGACACAGAGGCTGTCCTGGAGGACTTCTACGAGCCGGACTGCCCCACGATACACATTGCCCTGGATGTGCGTCTCACGCCGCCGCAGAACGCCCAGAAGTACTACCAGGCATATAAGAAAGCCTGCACTGCCGAAAAGATCCTGACGGAACAGATCGCCAAGGGCAGGGAAGAGCTGGCGTATCTGGACAGCGTGCTGGATGCGCTGAGCCGTGCCGAGTCGGAAAATGACCTGGAACAGCTCCGGGCAGACCTGGCGGAACAGTGCTATCTCCGGCTGCTGCGGCGCAAGGGCAAGCCGCCGAAGTGCCTGCCGCCCATGGAATTTACCGCATCCGACGGCACACGCATCCTGGTGGGACGGAACAACCGCCAGAATGACCAGCTGACGCTGAAAACGGCAAACAAAAACGACATCTGGCTGCACACCCAGAACATCCCTGGCTCTCATGTGATTCTGGAGACCGGCGGCAAAGAACCGTCCCAGAAAGTGCTGGAAGAGGCGGCACAGCTGGCGGCATACCACAGCAAGGCACGGGATTCGGCACAGGTGCCGGTGGACTACTGCGCTGTGCGGTATGTGAAAAAGCCTGCCGGGGCAAAGCCGGGCATGGTGATCTTTTCCAACCAGCATACGCTGTATGTAAAGCCGGAACAGAGATGCCAGTCGGAGGGATAAAAGATGAGACAAGTTTGTCCGCACTGCGGTGCGCCGATGTATCATAAGGTATGCGAATACTGCGGAATGCCGGCAAAACAGCCGACAGCGTCTGCCGGGACAAAGAGCCGGAAGTTCGTCTGGCTGGCGATCGCACTGGCGGCTGCTGTGCTTTTGGGCGTGGTGGGTGTGACATCTGTGGCAGTGAAACGCATTCATTCCGGTGTGTCCACGGTCCTTGCTGGCAAGTCTGAAAACAGCACAAATGACGCAGCGGCTCTGAAGAAAATGCAGGACAGCGGCGTGTTCCCTTCGGGGACTTATCTGGTTGGCGAGGAGATTCCGGCAGGGGAATACATCCTGGTTTCGGAGTCCTCAGAAACAGATCATCTGTTTTATGCCGGCATCTATGCTGACCGGGAAAAAGAGCAGGAGATCAGCGGAGGCTGGAACGAGTTTTCCGTCATTATGCAGCTGGAAGAAGGCACATATTTCAGCTTTTCCTGGGCGAACTGCTATGATGTGACGAAGAAGAATGTCCCCAACGACCCGACGAAACATCCGGGAATGTTCTGCGTGGGACGGGACATCGACCCCGGAACCTACACCATTGTGCCGTATCCGGATGAACCGCACGAACTGCATCCGACCTATGCGGTTTATACAGAACTGGGCAGCGTTGCACCCATGATCGCAGAGTCCGGGAGTCTGTACAATCCGGCAAACAGCAAGGTGCTGGATAGTGCTGAGGTGACGCTGGAAGAGGGACAGTATCTGAACCTGTCGGAATGTATGATCGCAGAGTAAAAAAGGAGGTATCCCATGGCACTCACTCGTTTGACGGAGTCCTTTTATCACCGTGACTGTCTGGAGGTTGCGCCCGATCTGGTGGGCAAGCTGATTTTGCGAAAGCTCCCGGACGGCACGCTGCTCCGGGAACGCATTGCGGAGACAGAGGCGTACCGTGGGCAGGAAGACCTGGCGTGCCATGCCTCCAGGGGCAGAACGCCCCGGACGGAACTGCTCTACCGGGAAAGCGGCGTGATCTACGTCTATCTTTGCTATGGGATGCACTGGCTCATGAACGTCATCACCGGCGAGCCGGAACAGCCCCAGGGCGTGCTGATCCGTGCCGGCGCAGTCCACAACGGTCCGGCAAAGCTGACCAAGTATTTGCAGGTGGACAAGCACTTTAACGGCGGCAGTTTTGTCACCTGTCCGGAACTGTGGATCGCCGATGACGGCTGCCGCCCGAAACTGCGCACCGATGTGCGTGTGGGCATCGACTACGCCGGGGAGTACTGGAAAAATATGCCCTGGCGGTGGATCGCTGAGGAAATATAAAAAGAAAGTCACCTTTGGTGGAAGAGGCGGCTTTCTGAGAAAAGGTGCATAAAAAATCGTGTTATCCCTTGACACGATCATGGAATTCTGGTATAATAAAATAAAGAAAAGAGCATACAAAAACAGTATGCTCCCATATTGAGATGTTAAGAGATAACCGCCCAAGCTGGAAACTTATTGGGGCGGTTATTTCTTTTTGTGATGATCACTGAAAATTCTATACAATAACGCAGCAAAGTCAACTAAGAAAATGCCAATTGAAATCAATTCAGATAACGTAATGTAATGTTCCACAGCTTATCACCTCCCATCCATTTCAAAATGTATGGGAGTGGAAATATCCGTCTACTGTTTTATGTATATTCTCTTTGCTTATTATACAAAATTCGAATGAAAATGTCAAGGCATAAAACAAATTATTCATCTAAATCAATTTGAGAAAGTCGGCATTTATCGCCGCCCAAGTATTCATTTTTATGATACATCCACAAAAAAGCGGCAGCGCCGGAAACCCGGTACTGCCGCCTTGTTTTATGCAATTATAATGCTTACGGGGAAATTAGTCCTCGTAATCTGCATCGTCCTCATCTTCCAGCAGCGCACGCATGGAGATGGAGATACGCTTGTTGTCGATGTCGATGTCAATGATCTTGACCTTGACTACATCGCCGACAGAAACAATATCCTTTACATTTTCAACACGCTTGTCAGCCAGCTGAGAAATGTGGATCAGACCGTCTACGCCGTCAATGATCTGTGCGAATGCACCGAACGGAGTGATGGAAACGATAGTTGCATCGATCACATCGCCAACAGCATAGTTTGCCTTGAACTTCTCCCACGGATTGTCTTCCTGCTTCTTGTAGCCCAGGGAAATGCGGTTGTTTTCCTTGTCCAGATCCTTGATGTAAACTTCGATGAAGTCACCAACCTTGACAACTTCACTCGGGTGCTTGATGCGCTTCCAGGACAGCTCGGAGATGTGAACCATACCGTCGATGCCGCCCAGGTCTACGAATGCGCCGTAGCTGGTCAGAGACTTTACTTCGCCCTTATAGGTCTTGCCGATCTCAGCAGTTTCCCAGAATGCTTCCTTGGCAGCATCCTTTTCAGCCTTCAGAACAGCCTTGATAGAGCCGACAGCTCTTCTTCTGTGTTCGTTGACTTCCAGAATGGTGAAACGCTGTGTGGTCTTTACCAGAGAATCCATCTCTGCGCCTCTCGGCAGACCGCTCTGAGATGCCGGGATAAATACACGAACGCCTGCATAGGTCACGATCACGCCGCCCTTGACAGCTGCGTTTACAGTGCCTTCCAGAACTGCGCCTTCATCCTTGGCCTTGATGATCTCCTCAAAGCCCTTCATCTCGTCAACCTTCTTCTTGGACAGGGTAACGATACCTTCCTGGTCGTTGATCTTGGTAACGATCAGATCCAGAACATCGCCGACAGCAACTACGTCAGACGGCTTCTTGGAAGCGTCATCGGTCAGCTCGCTGCGGGGTACATAACCGGTGTGCTTTGTGCCTACGTCTACGATCGCTTCAGAATCGTTTACAGAGCAAACAGTACCCTTAACCTTCTCTCCCGTATGTATTTTTTTGAAGGACTGATCCAGAGCTTCTGCGAAGTTGATATCCTCCTCCACGGCGTTGTTATCCATGATTTCAGTCATAGTTTGTTGAACCTCCTTAATGATATGTGCCGGTGTGGACGCGCCGGCGGTAATGCCGATCTTCTCAGCATTATCCAGGTCTAAAGTGTAAAGCTCATCCGAATTTTCAATATGATAAGACCTACAGTTTCTGTTGCAGACATGATACAGTTTCACGGTGTTGGAACTGTGTCTGCCGCCCACAATAATCATTAAATCTGACTTGCGAGAGAGTTTGTCTGCGTCGGACTGCCGCACCTGTGTGGCGTGACAGATTGTATCGTAAACCATAATGTTCGGGTTGTCCTTGGGAAGAGCTTTCAAACACTTTTCCCATACTAATATATTATACGTTGTTTGCGCAACAATTGCAAGTCTTTTGCGAGAATCCACTAAATTTTTTTGAAAAAAATCGTTTAAGGCTTTTTCACTTTCAAAAACAAAGCAATTCCCTTTACAATGCCCGACAATTGCGGCAACTTCCGGATGATTGGCATCTCCGGCGATGAGGATGAAATCTCCTGCTTTGGTATGTTTTTCCACAATTCGGTGGATCTTTGCCACAAACGGACAGGTGGCATCCACATAGGGATTCCCAGCCTGTTCCAGTTCTTCATACACCTTTGCGCTGACGCCGTGAGAGCGTATCACCACGCATTCGTCCGGGTGCAGCTCGGCGATGGAGTCCACGATCCGTGCGCCACGCCGGGTGAGGTCGTCCACCACGTCCTGGTTGTGGATGATGGGACCCAGGGTGGCGATGTTGTGATGCTCCTCCAGTGCCTGGTAGCAGAGCTTGACGGCACGGTCTACGCCAAAGCAAAAGCCGGCGGACTCAGCAACGGTAATTTCAGCCATGACCAGTTATTCCTCCGTTGTCCCGGCAGACTGTTCTGCCTGTTTTTTCTGTTCCAGTGCGGCACGTTTCTGATCCTTTGCGATCTCGAAGGTAGTGCGGTGTTTCGGCACATCGTGCAGGATCGGGAACGGCGGATTTTCTTCCACCATGGATTTGATGCTGTCCATGATGTCCTTACGCATGGCGTGCATCTCGTGGGGCGTGGACTGGGCGTTCAGCCCGTAGTCTGCGGCATAGATGGGCTTTCCCACCCGGACGCAGATGCGGCTGCGGAAGTGTAGGTTGTTGGAGTCGAAGATCAGCCCGATGGGGACTACCGGCTTGCCGCTGCGTGCCGCCAGCACACAGACGCCGCTTTTTCCTCTGCCCACCTTGCCGTCCGTGTGGCGTGTGCCTTCCGGGAAAATGGTGAGGTGGCGGCGCTTTTCCAGCCGCTTTGTCGCCTCGGTCAGCATATCATAGGATGGATCCTTGCTGTTCGCCGTGGGGAATGCGCCCATGAATCGGATGAAGTTTCCGAAAATGGGATTCCGGAAGAGCGGTTCCTTGGCGATAAAGTTGAACGGATGGGGCGCAGCCATTGACACCAGCACCGGATCCAGATAGCTTCGGTGGTTGGAGGCAAAGATCACGGCTGTTCCCTTGGGGATATTTTCCCGACCCTCAAAGGAGATGCGGTAGTAGAAGAAAAATGCGATCCGCACCAGATAATAGGCGATGCGGTAAAAGAAAAAGACAATGGGATACGGCAAAAAATGACCTCCTTCTTCACTCCACATCCAGGCGCTGTTCGATCAGATCCATGATCTCCTCACAGACCTCGTGAAAGCCCATGGTAGTGCTGTCGATGAGGACGGCATCTTCTGCCTGTTGGAGCGGCGAAACTGCACGGTGCATATCGTTGTAGTCACGCTGCTTGATGTCCTCCAGGATCTGGTCATAGGTGGGCTTGTCCGGCTTGTCCTCCATCTCCAGATAGCGGCGGCTGGCACGCTCTTCTGCGGATGCGGTCAGATAGATCTTCAGATCTGCGTCCGGCAGCACCACCGTGCCGATGTCCCGTCCGTCCATGATGACATTGAATTCCCGTGCGATGTCCTTCTGGGTCTCCAGCAGGAACTCCCGGACTTCCGGCAGGGCAGAGACTTCCGACGCTTTCATGGAGATCTCCGGGGTGCGTATCTTTTCAGTCACGTTCTCATCGTTGAGGAAGATGCACTGTGTGCCGCCGAAATATTTCAGTTCCAGGTGACAGTGTTCCTCCAGATTGTCCAGAAAGTCCTTTCTGGTCTGATATTCTGTGGAAAACAGGGCGATTGCACGATACAGTGCGCCGGTGTCCACATAGACAAAGCCCAGCTGGGATGCCACTTCTCTGGCGATGCTGCTCTTTCCCGCTCCCGCAGGACCGTCAATGGCGATGTTGATCGTTTTCATAAGTACTTACAAACTCCTTTATGTATACAAAATCTTCAGATATTTGAACTAAAAATTATCTGCCATGGCAATGCCGGCGCTGTACGCCGTGGAAAAGGCGATCTGCAAATTAAAGCCGCCGGTATAGCCGTCCAGATCCAGGATCTCTCCGGCGAAATACAGCCCCTCACAGCGCTTGGATGCCATCGTTCTGGCATCGACCTCCTTGACGGAGATGCCGCCACGGGTGATGATCGCCTCTTCGATGGGACGAAACGCACGGACGTGGAGCGAGACTGCCTTGATGCAGCCGCCCAGGGTGAGCCGCTGCGCCTTGGTGAGCGTGTTGGCTTTGGTATCCGGTGCAATGCCGCACAGCCGCAGTACGGGCAGGATCAGCTTTGCCGGCAGCAGGGCGTGGAGAATGTTCCCCAGATCCCGGTTGGGACTCTCTGCCAGGTCACGCTGGATGCGCTTATCCAGTTGTTCCGGCGTCAGACCGGGTTTCAGGTCGATCTCCAGCCGGTAGTCCTCCGGGCTGCCCTTTCGCATGAGAGCGCTTGCGCTGAGTACCAGAGGACCGGATACGCCGAAGTGGGTGAACAGCATTTCGCCCAGATCTTCAAAGACGCATTTTTCGCCCCGGTACAGCCGCAGGGTCACGTTCCGCAGGGAAAGCCCCATGGCATCCCGGCACCAGTTCTCTTTGGTGACCAACGGGATCAGCGAGGGCATAGGCGGCACGATGGTGTGACCTGCCTCTTCTGCCAGTCGATAGCCTGTGCCGTCTGAGCCGGTCTTGGGGTAGGAAAGTCCGCCGGTGGCGAGGAGCGTTGTCCCAGCCCGGAACTCTCTGCCGTCTGCGGTGCGGACACCCAGACATCTGCCCTGTTCCAGGATCAGATGCGCCGCATCGCCGTGTACCACCGGGATGCCTGCCCGCTGGACTGCCTTTTGCAGCGCCTGGACAATATCCTCCGCCCGGTCGCTCACCGGAAATACCCGGTTTCCACGCTCGGTTTTCAGCGGCACGCCCAAGCCCTCGAAATAAGCCATCACATCCTGCGGCGTACACCGGGAGAGCGCACTGTACAGGAACTTTCCGTTTGCCGGAATGTTTGCCAGCAGGGTGTCCCGGTCACAGTTGTTGGTGAGATTGCACCGTCCCTTTCCGGTGATGCGCAGCTTGCGTCCCAGCTGTTTGTTGTGTTCCAGGATCATGCAGCGTTTGCCGTTTGCGGCGGCGGTCAGTGCCGCAAAGACACCTGCCGGACCGCCGCCGATAACCAGCACTTTTTTCTTTTCCGTTGCTTTTTCAATCGCGTTGGTTTCTACAGATGGATTTACCGTACATGAAATCGGTTTACCAAACATAATGCCGTTCAGACATCTTCCGCAGCCGATACACGGACGAATGTCTTCTGCTTTTCCAGCGTAAGCCTTATTGGCAAATTCACTGTCACACAAATTCGGACGTCCGATCATACAGATGTCCGTCTTTCCGTTCGCAATCAGTTCTTCCGCAATCCACGGTTCATTAATCCGCGCAACCGTGGCAACCGGAATATGAACATGCTTTTTGATTTCTTCGCTGGAATGAGCGTGCGGTGCCGGTGCCGTACCCGGTGCCGGCATGGAACTGCCGCGTTTAATGGTATTGCCGCCTGATACATGAATGAAATCAACCCCGGCTTTTTCTAACTGTTTTGACACATAAATCATATCATTTAACGTCAGTCCGCCATCGCTGTACTCATCTCCTGAAATACGTACATCAATAATAAAATCTTCT
>OLRI01002575.1_pt1 | contig 12283 bp, 13 predicted proteins | sample 1672871 | NCBI WGS metagenome assembly OLRI01 (sample SAMEA3136732, study PRJEB25190) | human gut metagenome
GGAAGGATTCGCGCCGATGTTGACACAGCTGTTCAGAGTGCACCTCGCACCGATCCTCGCATGGCGGCTCACCACTATGCTGCCGTAGTGGAGAATGCAAAGGCCAGGACCGCAGACGTTGAGCGGAATGGAGAAGCCGAGATGCTCGCTCAGCCTTTGGAAGCGCCAGCGCAGCCAAACGCGATAAGGCTTGGTCGCACGTCCTCCCCGGCAGTTCTCCCAGTACTCAAGGCACCGCAGCAGACGCTCCCAGCGAGCCACAGAATCGGTGAGCCAGACCATGGAGTTGTCCGTGCGCCACAGCACATTGCGCGTCTTGGCACCGAGCGCTTCTATATCGGCACGTACGTACGCACGCCAATCTTCCTTGCTTTCGATCATCGACGATCTCCCATCGCTGAACGCATCTTCAAGAGCACGGTAAGCGCACGGATTGGCAGAGGCGCCAGAAACACCTGCCTCGCGCCCATCGCGATACGCACGAAAGCGACCGATCCCCCGAGTTTGCGCAAATAGGAGACAGCGGCCCGCCCTTCGGTCACCAGGCAGCCTGTCCGGCAATCCATTCGGCGTACTCAAGATCGGCAGGCTCGTTGATGTCGAGAGCTTCAATCTCGTTGATCACGAAGCCCTCCACATGAACGCCCAGCACGCTACGCGTGGCGCGCAGGGCACCGGCCTCGGTCACATAGAGACAGCTGTTCTCCACGTACACCGGTCTGCGCCCCTGCCTACGACGAGGTTCGTCCGGGAAGAGCCGTTGAAAGCCACCGTCCTCGCGTATCCAGTGGTCGGCCACGCTCTCGTGCAGAGTGAGCATGGCATCGGCCGCGCCAGACGAACGCAACCCCTCCCAACGGTCCATAAACGACCGTACCGTTTCGGACGTACGGAAAGGCGAAGTCGGCTGCGCGCACACAACCGACCCGTAACGCACACCCAACCCCGCTTCCATGCGATCAAGCGCGTCTATGAGGGCGTCCTCCGTTGCGGCCGCATCGCCGCTGATCTCATCGGGACGCCTCAACGCGTAGACGCCGCAGCGACGGGCCACCTCGAGAATCTCATCGGAGTCCGAGCTCACGCACACCTCGTCAGCCACACCCGATGCCAGCAGGCATTCCACCGTCCACTCAAGCAGAGGCTTTCCAGCAAGCAAGCGAATGTTCTTGCCGGGTATGCCTTTCGAGCCTCCCCGAGCAGGTATCACCGCAAGAACGCGGCCGACAGCGCTCATTGCACCTCCTCCTCAAGCGAGGCGATAACGTCGGCGGGCGTTATCACGTCCACAAGAGAAAAGCCCTCGTCCACCACAGGGATAAGGGTCACGCCCTTGTCCTTAACGAGCTCCTTCGCCGCGCTCATATCGCGCGAGCGCAGATAGAAAAAAGTCGGCGAGTAGAGCCCAGAGATGGACTGCAGGATGTCGGCTCCCCGACAGAGCGCGCGCACGGCATCGCCTTGGCTGAGAATGCCCACGACCTTTCCCTCGTCGACGACGAAGACGTTGCGGTTGTGGTTCTCGCTTATTTGATCGAGCGCTTCTTTGAGCGTGTACGCAGGAGTGACGCAATAGATCGAAAGGCTCACTCTTTCTCCCTTTCTAATAGGTCAGCTTTTTGGCCATCCAGCGAGCATCGGCCTCGATGGACATGAGCAAATCGAGGATGCGCTCCGACGAGTGGCCGTCTCCGTAGGGGTTCTCCATACCCGCGATCGAGGCGCGGAACTCGAGCGACGACGCCCTCTCCACGGCGGTGAATATCTCGTCCCTGTCGAAGGGCGCGTCTATCACGTTCGCGCCCCGAAAGCGCATATCTTGCCTACGGCCGATGTTGACGGCCGGCGTGCCGAAACTCGGAGCCTCAAGCAAGCCAGAACTCGAGTTCCCCACAATCGCAAGCGCCTCCTTCAAAAAACCGAGGTAGTCCGCGCGTGGCATGTTGGCGAACAGGTGCCAGTCGCCGCGCCGCCCTTGCTCGATCGCGCTGCGCACGGCCAACGACCCAGCATCGTTGTTGGGCAAGATCGCTATTTTGGGAGCGGCTAAGGCGTTCAAAGCCTCTACAAAAATCCGGGCCTGCTCGCCCGCGCTCGCCGCCTCCTCGGTGACGGGATGCATCACGGCCAAGTAGAACCCACGCGAAAGATCCACCCCGTATTTGACCTCCAAGTCCTCGCGCGTTGAATACTGGGCGGACACCATCTCGTCAACCTGCGGCGCTCCCACGTTGAACACGCGAAACGGCTCCTCGCCCAAACGCATGAGCCGATCAGCGGCATCCTCGTTGGCGGCTAAGTGCAGATGCGCGAGCTTGCCGATGGCGTGGCGGCACATACCGTCGATGTTGCCGGAAAGCTCGCCGGCTTGAATGTGAGCCACCGGCGTGTAGGTGTAAGAGCAGGCAATGGCACCCATCAACTGCTCGCCGCGATCACCCGCAAGCACCACCCAATCAGGGTGCTCCACGTCAAGAATGTCCGGCAAGGCCTCTAGGCACACGCCGAGCGACTTAGCATGGCTTGCATGGTCGCCGCCCTCAACGGCCATGCGCACCTTGTGGTGGATGGTGAAGCCGTCGCGTTCAATCTCCTGCCAAGAGCTACCGTAGGCCGGCAGCAGGTGCATGTTGGTGACGACGAGTCGGTAGTCCACGTCATCACGAGCCCGTATGAGGCGCAGTATCGGACGGATATAGCCCCACTCACCGCGCGAGCCGGTCAGAAAAAGCATCTTCTTCATACTAGGCAAGATCCTCCCAAGAAACGAGGGTGTTGCCCTCGATATCCCGCGCAGCCGTGCGTCCCACAACCTCGTCCATGCGCCAGGACGGGATACCGGTGCCAGGGCGCTTGCCCCACACCATGTCCTGCGTTATGACCTCTCCGGCTTTGATGGGGCGCAGGGCCACGACGCTCCTGTGCGCCCACTCGCGAATGCCGGACTCGCTCTCGTGCACCTTCTTCTCGCAGCCCAGAGCGGCCTCCACCTTGCGGGCCCCGTCGCAGAGGCTGCGCAGTTCGGAGAAGTCGATGGAGACGGACTGATCGGGGCCGGGCGTTCGCTTGTCCAAGATCACATGTTTCTCCAGGATCTTGGCACCGCGCGCCACCGCGCCGAAACAGGTGTAGAGGTCGGGCGTGTGGTCGGAGTGGCCGATCACGGCCTTGGGAAACGCCTCGGCCATGATGTCGAGCACCCCCAAGTTCACATCCTCGTAGATGGGCGGATACTCCGAGAGACAGTTCATGAGGGCAAACTCCACCCCGCTCTCCGCGAGCACGTCGTAGGTGCGACGGATCTCCTCCATAGTGGCCATCCCCGTCGAGACGATCATAGGCTTGCCGAGCGCGGCGATCGCACGGATGGTGGGGATGTCGTCCATCTCGCCCGATCCAATCTTGAAGGCATCCACACCCAGCTCGTCGAGCTCTTGGGCGGCCTTCAAGCTGAAGGGTGTGCAAAGATACTGGATCCCAACCTCTTCGCAGTACGTCATCAGCTCGGCGTGCTGATCGAGCGTAAGGGCGTGGAGCTTCAGAAAGTCGTAGAGGGGGATATCGAAATTCGAGGTCATCGGCACATCGGGCAGCATCTCCTCGTCGGGCAGATGGTGCTGGAACTTGATGCAATCCGCGCCCGCGAGCTTCGCCCGCAAACACATCTCCTTCGCCGCCTCGATGCTGCCCATGTGGTTGTCGCAACCCTCCGCGATCACGTAGACAGGCGCACCGTCGCCGATGGGTCTTCCGTTAATGTTCATTGATGCCATACGCATATCTCCTTTCCTATTTCAACGCGCGTTAAACGCCTTTCGCGAGACGCATCGCATGTTCAATACACAAGGAGTCAATAAGGCTCATGACGAAGCCTCCTTCTCCCCATCGCCACCGAAAACGCGAGCAGACCTTCGCAGACCAATCCCAAACAAGACGAGTAAGACGCAGACAAGAACAGCCCTGACTACGTCAGCATCCATGAAGATGTAAGTAAGAACAAGCGCGGCCACGGCGAGACCGAAGGGGGCGGCGAACTGCCGCGGACCCTCGTAGCGCCGCTCCTTGAACACGCGAGCAACTATGACGTCATGCATGACGAAGAGCACGCAATATGCGAGCAGAGTCGAAACCGCCGCCCCCTCGCCACGGAACACGGGCGTCAAGACTGCGCAGAACGCAAGATTGACAACACAAGCAGATATCGTGCCCAGAGCGATGCACCCCGTCTTTTTAAGATAAAACTCGTAATTGACCGGGATGGTGTAATAGAAGTTGACCAGAAAGCCCATCGCGATAATGGGCGCTATGTAGGAGGATTCCCGGTATGACGGATCGCTCAGAAGGCCGATGGCTGTGGGGAGCAAGAGAATGAACGCCGCCGTCCCGATGGAGAACAAATTGATATAGAACCGTATCGTCAAGTTCACGCTACGAGCGTCCATCCCGGCGTCCAAAGCCTTATAGAGCCAAGGAACGAAGGCGGCGTTGCATGCCAGAAAGAGGGTCGAGATGATCTGGCCGAAGTTAGAGGCGTAGGCATATATCCCTGCAGCATCGGCTCCGACGACCTTGAGAATGATGACCTGGTTTATCCTCACCAGCAAGATGCCGGCAAGCGCGTGAAGGATCAGGGGAACCGAAATCTTAAGTGCGTAAACGGTTGCCTTTCGATCGAACAGATTCCTGCCCCGGAGGTATATGAAAACCAACGACACCCCTCCTGTGGCTGCAGCGGCAACAACTGACGAGAAGACGCGAGCAATATAAGGGGCAGAAAAAACGTCGAGGAGAATGAGCCCAATTGCCCCGAAGGTACCGATGGCCGCATTGGCAACAGATAGCGCAAGATACGAGAAAGGGCGGTCGTCCATCCTCAGCATGGCGATGTGGACGGTGAAGTAATACGTGAAGAGGCTCTGGACAACGCCTGCGGCGAGAGCGCAGACCGGCAGTTCGAACAAGCGGGACAACGGCTCCCCAAAGGCGATGACAGCAAAGAGCGCCACGACAAAGGAGAGTATCGCCGCCGGAGACGTCGAGGAGGCGTAACGGTATATGCCATCCTTTCCGTAATCGAGATAGGCATTATTAATCGAAGATCCAACCTGCAGTCCGATGACGGCATTGGAGAATGAGATCCAGAAGGTGTAACTCGCAAACAGCCCAAAGTCCGATGTACTCATCAGAACAGAAAATATCGGAAGGGTTACAAAGCTCAGCCCCTGGACGAAGAAAGAGCCGAAGACGTAAACCCCAGCGTTTTTCAGAAGCGACAACTCTTCCTCATCCCTTTCCCTCCCACCTATGCCCGAAAGCATCGAGGATGACAATCCACCAAAGAACATCGAAGAGTCCCGTGAAGCAGGTGACGTCGGTAAGTGCGCGCAGGATGGCAACAGCGATGACGGCAACGAAGAAAGCACCGTGGCGACGCGAGAGGGAAAAGACCGCCCTTGCCAGATAGTAGGCGACGAGGGCGAACCCAAGAAGCCCGAAACGTGAGTGCAGGAAGACGATGGAGTTATGCGGGTTGTCAAAGTACGTAAGCCAGTAGTAATCGGAAAAGGGTACGCCAAGGAAGACGTTGGCAGCAGATGACCCGAGACCCGTCGCATACTCCTCAAGAAGGTAGGACCGGCCGACGTCCGTGGTCCCCGATTTAGTAAATCGCTCCAATATGGAAAGCCATTGGTCGCGGAATGCATAGGCAATAACAGCAGTGGCGACGACGGCAAAGATGATGGGCACGACGAATCGAAATACATCCGACCGGCGAATGTAGAGGTTGTCGAGGAGGATGAAGACGAACAGGACAACGGAGGCAACAAAGCCCGTTCGCCCCTCGGCCCACATGCAGACGATCAGGCCGAGAGTGGCCGGAAGAAGAGATGGGAGTTTGCCTTCCCTTGTGGCGACATAGCAGTAGATAATGCCATAGAAAAGGACATAAACCGAAATAATGTTCCTGCTACCCACCGCAACGGCATCTCCGGGGTCCCAGCCAAGAAGCATAAAAACGAGATAGACAGCGGAGACAAGGATCGCCAGCCATTTTGCAGCCCTGACGGTTATCCCGGAAACGTAGAAGGCAAGCGCAGGCCCAAGGTAGCTCCAGACCCAGACGAACGAATAGAGCTCCGTGTTTCCAGTGTAAGCGGCAGAAACGATGGCCGCCACCGAGAGAACCAAGGCCGCGAAGATAGCACGCACAACGCCCACGGAACTCGCCCCCTCCACGCACGCCGCGAAGAGGCAGAGCAAACCCAAACTGACCCTGACAAAACTCTGCGCGGATCCGCTCGGTGCTACAAGCGAGGCCAAGGCATAGCCTAGGAGGAAGAGATAGAGGGAAAGCCGGGAGAAAGAGACCCTCCCTGTCGCGCCGGGACCGAGAAACGCAGCCATGATAGCAGTGGTCATTATGCCAACTGCTCTTCCCTCAGCCTCCGATAAAGCTCCTTGTCCCGCCAGGAGAAGACGACGGCCGGATGCCCACCCGCGATCGCACAGGCCGGGATATCCTTTACAACGACGCTTCCAGCCTGGATTATCGCACCCTCGCCGATGCTCACCCCTGGGAGGATCGTGACTCCCATACCTAGCCAAACGTTATCCTCTATAACAACGTCTTTGGTGATCCAGGTACTGTCATAAGGAAGCGACACCTCGCTCCTATAGTTATGGTTGCTGGTCATGATCACGCAGCGCTTACCGCTGTGGAAATGGTCGCCAATGCTGACCTTTCCGGAACCATAGACCTCAAGCCCGTTGAAATGACTATCATTCCCGATAAAGGTATTCTTTGAAAACTTGCAGGGGTAATTGACCATGGAACCAGAGCCTATAGAACCGGCCCGCAGCCTAGCAATGCCCGTAAATACGAAGGTCATGACTTTGTGTACCACGGACTTAATCAATGGAATCTCTCTCCTTTAAAAGATTGCTCATGAGCTCATGAGGGGCATCGAGCATGCGATATCCCTTCGATTGAAGACTCGAATATTCGCCCCTATCCGAGTAGTCATCAATGATGACGGGGATGCCCAGACGGAATGACTGGTATAAAACGGTCGAACAACGCCCTGCCACCCGAGAAGTAACGGACAGAGACTCGCCAAGAGAGAGGCCCTCAGGCTCCAGTTCGACGCCAGAGGGAAAGATGTCCTCGTAATCCCCGCGCAGAGAGAGGGGATGCAAACGGACTCGGCACCTCATGCCCTCGGCCTGAAGAGCGCCCAAAGCAGAGGCGAGCCTTGCTTTGGTCTCATCGTCTTCGAGCTGGCAATAATAGGTGATGTCATAAGTCGGTTTTGTGGACGGAACGTAACCGGGCACGTTTAACGATGGAGGCGTGGAAATCCTGATTTGGTTCTCCTCGCACCTCTGCCGCAGCAGGAGCCCCTTGTAGTAATCGTCCCAAGCATAAAAACGCGTGAACCTGAAGAAGGAAGCCTTAGAGTTGGCGAAGAACTCACCGTGCATGATGCCAATGTAGTCTATCCCCTGGCCTTCAAAGTAGCTCGTAAGCACGGAGGTGGAGAACGAGGACTCCGTGTTAGTGACGACCTTGACAGGGGCATATGCATAGACGATATGGCCAGCCTGAGACAACTTCACCAATGCCTTCGCGACAAAGAAGGGCTCAAAGCGAGCCCTGACAGCGGACTTAAGCAGCAACGACCAGCCTCGACGATCCAGTCGGAGTTTGAGGGGATCGAAGCTCGTGGTTACGCGCACGACCGACGCAGGATCGGTGCCCTCAAGCTCTTCGGAAGGGATGAGTAGGGAGGAGATGTGTGGCGCGGCAAAGTATACGAGCGCCATGTCACTACGCTCGCTCTGCATGGGCCTGAACAGCGTAGATGCAACGATCCAAACCATAAGAGGCAGAAACGCCACAAGGCAGGCAACGTTGCCTGCAACCCTCCTCCCTGCGGAAACGTAGTACATCTCGCCCCTGTACTGCAAGACAGACCTATCCAAGTCATCTTTTGGCTCCGGAAGGCCATCAAGGAAGTCAAAGACTTCCTCGGCGGTTCCACCCTCCATGATGGTGAAGCCGAAAAAGGCATCGTAGATGCGTTTAAGTACGGTTTTCTTGGCCATACGCCTTACGCACCAAGCCCTCTGTAGAGCGTCCGGGAGTAATACTTTCTAGCAAAGACGGCGAAAAGACGCGGCGAAACTTGGTAGAGTCGCCATGCGAGAAGCTTGGAGGAGGCGACGTAGCCACGCACCACAGGGGCATGTTTGCGCAGGCTCTCCACGAGCCGGAAGACAAGCTCTTCGCGCCCCTCTGCCGCGTCCCAAGCATAGAGGCGGGACAATGTGCCTATGTGATAGGCAAAAGAGAACGCGGACGCCTGCCTTGAAAGCCTAGAGCGCCGCTCACGCACAAGAGCCTCGACCTCGTCGGCACACTCCAGCGACCCAAGTTGCCTGTCATTAAAGGCACTGAGGCGGACACTCCCGCTGCGCTGCCAGTAGCGATAGCTGCCGGAGGAGCAATAGACCACGACAAGGTCGCTGTCGACAGCGAGGCGTATAAGGAAGAGGGCGTCCTCGCTCATGGCAAGGGGGGAGAAGCGCGCCGAACCGATCGTCTTCCTCCGGAACAGCTTACCGGGAATCCCAGTGAAGAGCGAGCCGCTCAGATACGCCTCGACAACCTTTTCGCCAATGAGAGCATCGGGGACATTTTGGCGAAGAGGACTTATCATCCCATCGTCCCACTCCCGCAATATGTCGCAAAAGGAGATGTCAGCCTGCTTGGACTCCAAACTACTCAGAAGGCCAGCAAGGGTACCCGGGGAAAGATAGTCATCTGGATCGACGAAGGCCACATACGCCCCGCGGCAGAACTCCAGGCCGGCATTCCGAGCCGCCGATACCCCCTGATTTTCAGTATGAATCACCGAAACGCCACGATGAGCGGAGGCGAGAGTATCGCAGAGTTCAGGGCTGCCGTCGGTAGACCCGTCATCTACAAGGACGACATTCGGCTCCACGCCCTCCTGCCCCAGAACGCTGCTGACACAACGCTCGAGATAGCCCTCCACATTGTAAACGGGGATAATGACGTCTACGGAGGGCAGGGCACCACGATCAACATCTGAGGCAAAGTCAACCTGCACCGTCACGGGAACATTAACCATGGTACTTCCTCACACCGCTGACGGCGTAGCGAACGAAAGAGGCGAGGCTCTTGCCGATGGGCATCCCAAGCCCTTTCCGGTAGGCCTCCCAGCGGCCCTTTGCAGACTTGATCTTGTCGCTCGACCGTGAACCCGGTATCTGCCGGTAATGCATCAGAACCTCAGAACAGCCGCAGGCAGCGTACCCCTCTCGCAGAAGCGTCATCCACAAAACGTAATCCTCGTGGTGGAACTCGTTCGAGAAAGGATGAGTCTTCATTATCTCGGTAGAAATGAGGCAAGTGGAGCAACTTATCACAGATTTTTCGAGCATGGCCTCGAAATCTGTAACAGGCGGGACGACGAAGGGTTTGCCGACATCTTGCCCGTCCTGCGAGATGAGGTCGTAAGAGCAATACACAATGGGCGCGCCGCTCCTCTCGGCAAGTGCAACTTGGAGCTCGAGCTTGTCTGGCTCCCACAGATCATCGGAGTCGAGCAGAGCCACATATGCACCACAAGCTTCGGCGATACCCCTATTACGCGCTGCTGCGACGCCACCGTTCTCAGACATGAGCACAACTTTTACACGAGCATCTGACTCTGAAAACCTCTTAGCAATGCAAGCCGTCCCGTCGTTGGAGCAGTCGTCCACCACAACAAGCTCCCATTCAGGAAATGTTTGTGCTAAAACCGAAACAATCGCCTCGCCTATATAACGCTCGGAGTTGTACGCCGGCATGATGACCGACACGAGCGGAGAGATGGAGTTACCCATGCTAACGCGCCCCTTCCGCAGATCCAAGCACGCCCAACGTGCGCAAAATGAGCTTCCAATCCATAGTGAGACTGCGATTCCTTATGTACTCGAAGTCGAAGACAACCTTCTCGGCGGGAAGCAGGTCGTAGCCACCGTTTACCTGCGCCAGACCTGAGAGACCCGGTCGCACCTTGGTGCGCCAATGCCAGCCCTGAATTCGATCTTCGAAGGCGTCGCAGAAAGCCGGACGCTCAGGTCTAGGGCCAATGAGCGACATATCGCCCCTGACGACATTCCAGAACTGCGGCACCTCGTCCACGCGACGGTCACGCATCCAGCGGCCGAATGGGGTGACCCTGGGGTCCTCGTCGGTTGCCCACTGCGCGCCGCGCTTCTCGGCATCGATATACATGCTGCGAAACTTGTAGACGTCGAACTCGCGACCATTAAGGCCCACGCGACGCTGTGCGTAGATGACGGGGCCAGGGGACTCCAGCTTGATCTTGATAGCTACAATACTCATGGGTATAGCGAGGACGATGAGGGCAATGCCGCACGAACACACATCGAATACGCGCTTCACAAAGCGATACCCCAAACCACCCGCGACCTCCGGCTCCTCAAGCACGATGACCTCATCGCCGGGAAGCAGCTTCGTCAGCACCTCGTCGGGAATGCCGTTCTCGCGCAGGTGAGGCTCGTGCCGCGCAACGACATCGAGCTTTACGGCTTCGCGCCGGACGTCAGCAGGTACGTGCTCGGCAACTGCAGCTGCGGATATGGCCTCCCGCGCTTCGGCTACTACAGTCGCCATGTCCTCAGAGGGCATTTATGCCACCGCCAAAGTTAAGCCAGATGCGAAGTTGGCCTCATTCGACATACCATCGGCATGCCGCCAAAAGCCTCTTGCCAAATTATCGAGCATGAGATTGTCTCTCCCTGCGATTTCGCAGGCTATTTCGACGTGATACCTCCTGCGACCAAATCCAGTCGCAACGATGTAAACCGTCATCCCCGTCATGCGGAACAGCCGGTAGGAGCCGTCCCTGCGCACGCGCCCGACGCGCCATTGGGAGTACAGCGGCCCGGTCCCAGGGCTCTTCGCGCAGATGACGGCGCAGAGGAAAGCGCCCGGCACGAGCAGGAGGGCAAGGGCCACTCCAGAGACGAGCACATCGAAGACCCGCTTGACGAAGCGATAGCCGCACCGCGACAGATCGGGGCGCATGCCGGAATCGCGCTTGGTCAGAAACCGCATCGCTTCGGCATCAGCAGCGCATCCCTCCACCCCACGCCCCAAGCGCGAGGACGCCCCAAGCACGTCGGCCTCGTCGAACCCCTCACACGCTCTGCTTGGCAATTACCATCAACCCTATCGGCACTTCTTTTTTCCTCCCCAGGAAGTCCATCTCCACGTACGCCGTCGCGCGGCGGCGGTCGATGCGCTTGACCTGGAACCAGCGATCCTTCAGCGGGCCCTCCACAACGACCACCTCGTCCCCGGCCTTGACGGCTTTCGACAGGGGGATAACGCGGTCCGCGCCCTGCGCGTGCCGCCCGATCCAAGCGACCTCGTCCTTGTCCAAGGGGGTGAAACCTCGCTCGTTGCGCAGAAGCCTCGTGAAGCCGGGCACGCGCCGAAGCGCCTCGTCCAGCTTGCGGGGAGCGTCGGTGACCGCCACCACGTAGCCCGGCAAGAGCAGCCGCTCCACGCTCTGCCACTCTCCGCGGATTTTCCTTTGCGTTCGCCATCGAGGGCTGAAGCACTCTTCGAGCACGCCTGATCCCGCCATCCGCCGCAATGCGGCGACGACCGCGTTCTCTTGCCCGCCCCTCACCTGCACCACGTACCAATCGGCCATGAGGCACTCCGTTCTGCGCACAGGCGCCAAGCATGGCTTCGCCATACGGCAACACCCGCGCAAAGCAAGGCTATTCATCCCCTTGGACCGAACAAGACACGCCACAGGCGCTGCCCTTCCCATCCAAGATATGTCCGTCGCGGTTTCCCGCAGGCGAATCTCCCGCTACGGTGCGATGCCGCCAGGAGAGCCGCCTGCGAAAAGCCCCAAGTCAATCAGGAGCCTCGCCCGCACGGGGCGCGACCCCTCGTCGTCCGAAGTTAGCTCTTCGACAGCACGCTCAAAGCCGCCTTCAGAAGAAACCCCTCGTCGCCTCCGCCAAGGGCCACGAACGCCAAGCGCTTGCGACGATCGATCTTGCGGACGATCCGCTCGCTTCCTCTGAGCGGACCGCGTTCGACCGTGAGCACTCCCTGGTCGATGCGGCCCTCGCTCGCCCGTAGGACGTGCGAGGCGTCGAGCGTCGACTCCAGCCACGATTGCACTCCTGCCGCGAGCGGCGCGTACGCGCGCCCTCGTCTGCCGAC
>OLRI01002576.1_pt1 | contig 12280 bp, 9 predicted proteins | sample 1672871 | NCBI WGS metagenome assembly OLRI01 (sample SAMEA3136732, study PRJEB25190) | human gut metagenome
CTGGATAAACTGCCCGATGTTCTGAAAGAGGACGGTTATCCCGATGTGCAGGCGTTCATGGCAACCTACCGCAAGGCGGAGGCTGTCGTGGAGCAGTACAATCGTGACCTTGCCGCATGGGAGAGGCAGGTCAGGGAAAAACAGAAACCTGCCCAAAAAGAGCAGGCAAAGCCGCCCGAACGGAAGAGCGTACTGAAACGCCTGCGCCAGCTTCAGGCGGTGGGCAGACAGAGAAGCCAGCCAAAGCGAAAATCCCACGACAGAGAAAGATAGCTTTAATGCCGAAAACAACACCGCAGGGCAGTACCTCTGCCTTGCGGGATTACATACATTTTAAGACAGAGAAACACCCTGCAAGATTTTGAAGTCTTGCAGGGCGTAGGTGGTTCATTCAGAAATTAATACATCTCCATCGGAGATTGTTGCCTTAAATGCCGAAATTGCACCTGCAATGGTGTTACCACTGGTTTCATCAATTTCGCCTTCATAGGAAATTTGCACGGTATCACCAACCTTGACAATTCCATAATCTACATAACGGGAGATACGAAGGTCATTTAGCAGAACCTTGTAGGTGATACCGTCCGCCGGCTTCTTACACAGGATAGAATCATCCACCAAGATATATTCTTCCGTAATCTCAATGATTGTACCGGCTACCGAGTTTCTGTACGGTTCATACTCTACTTCAGTGGAATTCTCTTTCGCATAATGGATAATCCTGCTTGCAGCATCCTCGCCGATGTTGAATAGATACTGCCAATTAAATGCGTTTGTCCACAGATAGCCGTCTTCCGTCACATACAGAGCAACTTTGTAAACACCAAGTGCTTCGGAAGTAATCGTAAAACTGAGGTAACTTCTGTCACCAACCGTCCATGTTTGATCTTCAACGAAAGGGGCGTTCCTACATTCGGACAGAACTTCCCACACATAATCGTCACTGCTCAATGCAAAACGTTTGCTATCAGGAGTATTGTCTCCCTCAGAAAAGCGCTGAAACTCCACGACCTCGGACAGATTTACGGCATCCATAAGCTCACCAAGGGTGTTCGGAGGAGCATACTCGTCATTTTGAAAGACATAATAACTGTCCTCCATCTTTACGGCTATAAACTGACTTTGAGCAATATCCTTCAATGCATATGCTTCAAACTCGGCAGAATATTTTTTTCCATTATTGACTTCATCATATCCAACCACAGTGTAGTTGCCAATACTCTCGCCAATCCATGTTTCTGATACCGCACGGCCTTTTCCATGATACTCAATACCGTCAATTTTGACATTCCTATATTTTTCATATACAGTCTGATACTCCCATGGCCATACAATTGCAGATTCGCTGGCTCGGATAGAAAAGTCCTTGTATCTGCCGTCGGTTCCCTCCGGTGTTACATTTTCCCGAAATAGCGATGGGAGGATTGCCGCCCCTACAATTACAATCACTGCAAAGCATGCTGCCAAGGAACCCCATTTTAACCAATGTTTCTTATTTTTCTTCTTGCACTTAGCTGCGTCGGCGACAAGATCGTCATCAATTTGCCCGATGGCATTTGCGATTCTCGGTGTTTTCATATTTCAACGCCCTCCTTAATCAAGTAATCTTTTAGCTTGTTTCGGGTGTAGAACAACATATTTTTGACCTTACTCTCAGTAAAAGAATAGCGCTTTGCAATCTCCCTTATAGAATCGAAATAAAAATACTTGCGGATGAAGACATTTCTGACATATTCCTCCTGACTGCGAAGAAACGTACTGATCAGCTCACCTACATCCTCGTCGCTCACATCGGGGGCATATCGTTCATCCGGCAATACTGCCGCAAGCTCGTCCAAGGATAAAATGATCTCCGCTGACCGTTTCTTTCGCTTCATAAACTCCAGTCGCTTCAAAGAGAGATTTCGTGCAATCTTGCAGATAAAGGGCATGAAATTGTGCGGTCTTGTAGGCGGAATGGTGTTCCACACACTCACATAAGTATCATTAACGCATTCCTCAGAATCTTCGTGATTATTTAGAATGTTATAGGCAATACTGTGGCAGAGTTTTCCGTACTTTGTATCCGTCTCCTTGATCGCCTGTTCATCTCTATTAAAGTAGAGTTCTATGATTCTCAGATCATCCATGTTGTTCACCTCCCTCATTTGACCTAAAAGCGCTTTCACCTATTAAGTACGTTTTTTGAGGCGATGGTCTTAAAAAATAACTCTTTTAGAATTATACCATAAATCTTTGATTTTTCGGTCATATACATAAAAACGGCGGCAAGGTTTTCCTCGCCGCCGCTCCGGCTTAACTGTAAATCAGTTCTGCATTTACAATCTCCACCGCTCTACTGCGAATATTATTCATCCTGCCAACCCACTCCATTTGATTTTCTGTTTTTAGTTGCTCGGTTACGCCCTCACGCTCCGACATCTGTTTTATCAACCGAAGGAACATATCCTTTGCCTGTTTGTCTATCTCGGCAAGGTATTCGTTCAGCCTTCCGCTTGTGAGCAAATTGGTATATGTAAGCCTGTGATATTCTTTCAGATAGTGCAAATGCCGCTGTCCCCACAAACCGATAGGCTGTTCTTTTTCGGTTGGTAAGATAAGACAAGGAATATAATAATCTCCTTGCAGTTCATACCACAGACCATTTTTATCATCGTAAATATACTTGTCCATTGAAAAATCCTCCGTTATAATATATTCGCACATACATCACAGTTCTCCGATTGCCACACTTATGTTTATTCTTGTTATGAGATTTTCTTGCCCTTGTATTTGCCCTTATGAGCAAGGAGGGAAAGAGTAAACTTGTGTGTAACCGTATAAAGAGATAAGGAGAACACATTGCGATAAATCCTTTATTTTCAGGGCTTTTGGAGGATTTTATTAAAACACTGTAACCTCTGTTGAGAGGTCATAATTTACTGATGTTCAAATTACGATTTGTCGCTCACAAGCAAAAGCATTATACCACATCTTTACGAATTTTTCTACCACTTCGACTATACTCACAACTTAATGACTTCTTGAATACTTGCCGAAAAAGAAAAACTGCCATCGACTGACAGCAGTTTTCTTTCGGTTGGTACTCCGTTAGGAATACACAATGTCATTCAATACAATCTCGTCTGCACAGGCTCGAATGTTATTCATCTTTCCAACCCAGCGGAGCATATCCCTTGCTTTCAGTTCTTCTGTTACACCTTGCTTTCTTGCCATTTCCTTTATCAGATACTCTGCCATATCACGAGCCGAAGTATCAATTTCAGCAAGGTGTTCATATAACTTTCCGCTTGTCAGCAGAGTGTAATATAAAACTCGTTTGTGTTCTTTCAAATATCGCTCTCGCATTCTTCCGTACTTTGAGAGCAACGGCTTTTCTTCTGCGGTCAGGCAGGGGTAGTAATAATCTCCGACAAGTTCATATCGGATACCCGTTCTTTCGTCTGTGATAAATCTTTGCATTGCGGCTTCTCCTTTTCTCTTTTATGGTGGTAAAACTCCAAGGTTTTCTTATTGTGATTTACCCTTTGGCATTCTTCGGAGCAGAATTTCTGTTGGCTGTGTGTAGGCCAATAGGAATTGCCACACACAGCACATTCACGCTGTCGATAATAATGATTTCCTCGTTCTGCTTCTCGGTCGGCTTTCTTTTCGTCTTGCCTTGCTTGATAGCAGCATTCCTTTGAACAGAACACCTGTCGGTTGCTTGTCGGGATAAATTCCTTATTGCAATAAGGACAAACCTTTGTCTTGACGACCTCGCCACCGTTTTCAGCGATTTTCTGTGCCTTTCGCTTTTCTCGGTAGGCTTTTTCACGCTTACGCTGTCTTGCCAAGCGTTGTTGTTCTTCCTGCTTTTTCTGTGCTTCTATCTCGGCAAGTTCTTCTTCGGTATAGGCAATATCCACTTGACCGACATAGTTAAAATAAATATCGACCTTTTGTGTTCGTGCTTTTCCCACACCCTCTGCTTCATAAACCACAATCTTATCAACAAGTTCATTGAACATTGCATCGGAGATTTCCGTAGGATTTTTACACTTGCGTATCAGCGAAATGAAATGCTTAATATCAACGGAATTTACTTTTTCTTCGGCAAGTTCTGTTTTCATCGTTTCCATTTTCGTTTCCAGCTCAGCCTGCTCGTCATCATATTGTTTCATAAGTTGCTTATACTGTCTTTCGGGAAGTAAACCCGATATGAGATTTTCATACAAGCCACGAACAAGTGCGGAAAGTTCGTCATAGCGTTTCTGACAGCGTTGCAGTTCCGATTGATTGTGTTTCGGCTTTTCCTCCTGTTTTTCATTCCAAAGAGATTGCAGTTCCAAAGCAAAGGCTTGTTCATCGTTCAGAACAAATCTCGAAAAGCGTTTGACAGACGATAATATCAAGGCTTCAACATTATCGGCACTAATCGAATGACCTGTGCAACTGTTCACTCGGCTTGCATATCCACCGCAACGGTAAGAATACTGCACAGAACCGTCTTTTTTGCTGTAATGCGTTTGCAAAGTCATTCTTCTTCCGCAATCGGCACAATACAAATATCCGCTTAAACGGTTGCTGTGCGTTCCCCAAGCCGAAGCACGATTTACTCTACTCCTGCGTTTCTGAACGCTGTCCCAAAGTTCCTGCGATATGATAGGCTCGTGGGTATTATAAAACACATACTGCTCATCTTCATCGGTAGTCTTTCTCTTATGCAGTTTGAAATTGGTGCTGACCGACTTTCTCAAAACAGTATGCCCAAGATATTCCTGTCTGCTTAAAATCGTTCTAATGGCAGATATGCCCCAAATATAAGGGTCTGCAAACTTAATCCCGTTGTACTGTTCGGGGTGATATTCCTTTGCATATGCGGCAGGAATTAAAACCTTTTCTTCGGTCAGTATTTCCGCTATGGCTCGTGGACTTTTGCCCTCATTGGCAAGCAGAAAGATACGCTTTACCACCTCAGAAGCCACAGGATCAACAACAAGCGTCTGCTTATCGCTCGGCAGTCGGTTATACCCATAAGGGATTGAACCGCTACAACGCTTTCCGTCTTTCATTCGTGCGTCAAATACAGCCTTGATTTTATTGCTCGTGTCTTTGGCATAAAATTCGTTCATAATATTCAAAAACGGAGCAAAGTCATTATCCGAAGCATTGTTGCTGTCAATGCTGTTGTTGATTGCAAGAAAACGAACATCTTTTTGCGGAAACAGAATTTCCGTATAAAATCCGACTTGCAGATAGTTTCGCCCTAATCGGCTCATATCCTTAACAATCAATGTTCCGACATTTCCTGCTTCAATTTCCTTAATCAACGCTTGAAAGCCGGGGCGATTGAAATTTACACCCGAAAAACCATCGTCAGTAAAATGGCGGATATTCTCAAAGCCATTCCTACGGGCATAATCTTCGAGGTATTTTTTCTGATTGGTAATGGAATTACTCTCGCCATTCAGGTCATCATCTCTTGATAATCTCTCATAAAGTGCTGTAATTTTTGAAGTCCTTGACATTCTCTTAACCTCCTTCCTTATGTATTTTCAATTTAGGACAGTTAATTTTATCGTCCTATTAAAGTATAGCCCTCCGGTGCAAGTTCCAAGCCTGTTGTAATGTTTCCGAACATCGCAACCCAGTTATCAAAGAATCCGAATCCGTTTCGTTCAAGAAGTCCATTATCCAAATATCTTTGCATTACATACATTTCCGTAATACTGTTTGAAATAGGTGTACCTGTTGCAAACACAACACCCCTACCGTTTTGTATTTCAGATAAGTATTTACATTTCCAAAGCATATCCATTGATTTATTTGATGATGTGGTTGATAATCCCGCCACGTTAGATAACTTTGTAGTTATCATACAATTTTTAAACATATGTGCTTCATCCACAAACATATAATCGACACCAAGCTGTTCAAAACAGAATATATCATCTTTCACTTCTTGTGCAGTAAGCTCCTCGTATTTTGCTTGCAGATTTTTCTTTTTACTTTCAAGTTGCTTGACAGAAAATCTTCTTCCGTCGGCACTGCCTAAATCCTCAATAGCAGCAGTTATTTTTTCAATTTCTAACGAAATTTCATTTGCAAGACGTTCGTTTGATATAGGTATTTTTTCAAATTGTGAATGACCTATAATAACGGCATCCCAATCGCCCATCGCTATTTTAGAAAAGAAAGCCTGTCGTTTATCTTTTACAAAGTCTTTTTTTGTTGCAACGAGGATATTTGCTCCCGGATATAACTGCATAAATTCACTGCCCCATTGTTCGGTTAAATGATTTGGAACAACTATCATACTTTTCTTTGCCAAGCCAAGTCTTTTAAGCTCCATACAGCTTGCGGCTATTTCATATGTTTTTCCCGCACCAACTGTATGAGCAAGTAAAGCATTTGTATCACTGTATAAAACTCTTGCAACTGCATTAACCTGATGTTCTCTAAGTTGTATTGCCGGTGACATTCCCGGAAAAGCAAGATGTGAACCGTCATACTGTCGCAATCGTGTATTATTGTATGTTCTGTTATAATAATCAACATATTTATTACGAATATCAGGATGCTCCATAACCCACTCTGAAAACTTTTCTCTCAAAACAGCTTGCTTTTCTTGAGCTTTTGCGGTTTCTTCTGAATTTACTGTATACCAGACCCTTTCACCATCATCGTGTCTGTCACGAACAACACAATTTTGAAGATTTAAGCTATCTTCCATAATTTCATAAGCATTTTTTCTTGATGTTCCGAATTCTGTTGTTACCTTTAAGTTACTGTTATCTGCTTGCTTGTTGTATATAGTCCATGTATTTGTGTAATTATTATACCTAATACTGATGCTATTAAAAGAATTATAATTATCATCACGCAAATAATATCTTGTATCAAGAGTGTCATATAGAAATTGTTGATAATCTTCAACTGAAATCCACGATAATCCTATTTTCCAAGGAATATCTACGGCTGTCAGCGGTTCAGGCTGAACTGCATTTAAAGCGTCGATATTTTTATCATATATCCCGTTATTATTTAAACGTATTGCTGTTTCAAGCTTTTCAAGCACATTGCCTGAAAGATATTCATCAGCCGTTTCATATCCGGTATATATATCATCTGTATTACTGCGTATTGGATTTTTATATATCAATCCGTCAAGTTCCTGTACGACTTCATCTTGGTTTTGATGTGTAAGCATACTGATGTATTTTATATCGACTTTTCCCTTTTCAGCTAACGATATTTTTAATCCGTCAACAGCATTATCAGCACTTTCAATAGGAATATATGGGCGAATAGTTTGTTTTGAAAACATATCAGCTTTTGTTATATTTCCATCCTCGTCTACATTCTCCAAAGACAATAGCAATGGCAAATCTACATCAGCAGCAAATGCCTGTTTATTACCTCTTGAATGAATATATCCGTATTTATTGGTGTATTCATCATATCTTTTATTCAGCTCATATTGTTCCTTTTTTAGTTCTTCCTCAGTACAACCGAAAGTCTGAATATCAATAACTTTTCTTGCTATTTTTCGAACTTGATTAAGTCCCTTAATTCTTTCTTCTTTTGTACCGTTTAAATCGTCAGGAACTGTTAAACTACCATTTTTATAATAATATATTTTATTATCTTGCTCTACATATGTTAGATTTCGTACATTATTCAAATTGACATCATTCGTTTGCAATTCAATGTCATTGCTTATATTGTTTTCTGATATGTGTGCGGATAATGTCATTACTGCATTATGCAATTCTTCTTGCATATCTGCACCGTCACGCATTTTACACGCAGTTTCAAATCCAAATCTTGAACTCTTAAGCTCCATATCCCCAAGTATCATTTCAGGATGCGATATAAAGTATTTATTGATGTTTATGCCCTCTGCATATTCATCAATATCAACCCATTCAGGGAAGTTATCGGTTCGCATTTCTTCTCTTTTTTGCAAGAATATAATATCGGTTGTAACATCTGTTCCGGCATTTTTAAAGGCATTATCCGGCAGTCTTATTGCTCCGACAAGGTCAGCTCTTTCAGCTAAATATCTTCTGCACTTGCTATCTGCTTTATCAAGAGTACCTTTGGAAGTTATCAGTGCCAATATACCGCCCGGTCTAACTTTGTCAATATTCTTTGCAAAAAAATAATCGTGTATTAAGAAATTGTATTTATTATATACAACATCATTTACACGATAATTACCAAATGGAACATTGCCTATTGCAACATCAAATGTATTGTCTTTGAATTTTGTATTTTCAAAACCATCTATTATTATTTCATTTTTCTGATATAATTGCTTTGCTATGCGTCCGGTTAAATCATCAATTTCTACGCCATAGAATTTACTGTTACCCATTTCATCAGGAATCAGTCCCATAAAATTACCGATTCCGCAAGATGATTCTAAAATGTTGCCCTCTTTAAATCCCATATTTGAAATAGCCGTATACATTTCTTTAATTATAACCGGAGATGTATAATGTGCATTTAACGTTGTTGAACGTGCTGCTACATATTCTTCATCGGTAAGTAGTGCTTTTAGTTCTTTGTATTTGAAATGCCTTTCATCAAAGCAATCTGCAAGACCACCCCATCCAACATACTGTGATAGTATGTCTTGCTCCTCAGGAGTTGCAAGACGATTTTCTTTTTCAATTCGTTTTAACGTTCTGATTGCTAAAACATTGCCTGCATATTTTTTACCCGCTGTTTTTGTGTTTTCGTCAATTTGTATTCTGTAATTCAAACGTTCCGTTGTTTCAATATTCTTTGTGACATCTTTTACAATTACATCTCCGACTTGTAAATCAGGTTTTGTTTCCGGTTCAGGTGTAATCATTTCGGGTTCTGCCGTTTCGACTTCAATATCATTTATTTCAGCAGTATCGACTTTTTCTTCTGTAACCTCTTCCGATTTTTCATCATTAAAGAAATCATTGAAAACAGATAACTCTTTTTCTGTCGGTTCGCTCTTAAATACGAAACCTGAAATTGATTTACCGTCCAAAGTTTTGGGAAACCTTGAATAATAACCTCCGACTTTATTTACGTCAATAGCAAGTTTTTTAAATTCGTCACTATCAATCCTCTCATTAAGTGATACAACCCATATATCAGCATTTGTTTTAGTATGTCTTGCTGCGACAATCTCAAACTTGTCAGTCACTTCTTGTGCTTCCGGAGCTTGTTCGTTAATATTTATTTCATATCCCTGCTCTGCAAGTATTTCCGTATATCTGTCTAAAACGTGTTGAGGAAATCCCGCCATCTGTATTTCTTCACCATCAACAACTTTGGAAATTAATTTTATATCCAATATTTCCGATGCTTGAGCTGCTTCATCACCATATACTTCATAAAAATCTCCCACTTTATATAAATTGATTTGACTTTCAGCATCAGCATTTTGTTTTTCTTCTACATCAAGATATTCATCATTTTGAATTAAATTATCAATTCTTTTTGAAACATCAGTCCATGTAAGTCTAATAACAGAAGAAGGGCGATAAATATCGCCCTTACTGTATGTTATACCTTTTCCGCTATGTGTTTCATTTAAGCCGTTTGCATATTCGCCACCAATACCGTATTCCTTAGCTAAAAATTCAGCACGTTCTTGTGTATTATAGTGTTCTTTAAAAAATGAGTAAATTCGTTCTTTACCATTTTCAAAGCCACTACCCTTTTTGAGAAGTTCATTGATTTCTTCATCTGTGAAACCTGTTGCACCACTTTCGTCCTTCTCATTATTGAACAAATCCATTTGTTCATAATCTGATTTTATCTCGGAATTAATACTATTTCTCTCATTATCTGTTGGTCTATCAAATCCGACTGTAACGTTATCACTTTGGATCTCTCCAACCAATCCATTGCTTTGATTTCCGGATCGTTCAACATCTCGTCCACCATCTTGTCTTTCGTTTGGCTCGCTTCCACTTGAACTTCGACTAATATCGGAAACAGATCGCCCTCCTGTAACAGCTGTTGATACCTCTCCTGCTGTTGCTCTTTCATCCACTCCATCAGTCTGCGTCCGTAACTCCCTACTGATAGTCTGCGGTTTATTTGTTTTTCTGTCAAGAATGCTTTTGTCGGCAATTCCTGTTTCACTTTCCGCTGTGTTCTCTTGGCTACCTGTATTAATAGTTCCTTGTTCATTTTCATTCCTCCAAATCTTATATTGTTTATTTTCCCGCTCTATTTTATGTAATATTTTCGCTGAAATATTATGTGTTTCAGTTAATATATATTTTCGTTCATATTTCATAAGTGCATTAAACATATCAGATAAATTATTGTCTGTATATGTAACTCCGGCTCTTTCGGATACCATACACCGTACACTTTGAAACAGTATATCTGAATTGTTTTTATCGTGTGCAAGATAAGCTATCATAGAAGCAAGATATTCGTCAAAATTTTTATTATCTATATCGTATTTTTGATTTATGAAATTTATAAATTTGTGCGTTTCCGAAATAGACCATCTGCCGTACTTCTTACCGCCCGTATAATATGTTTGTGAAATGTCAAATATATATCTTATTCTGCCATCTTTATATATCATAATTCCTTTTTGACCTTTGTGAACTCTACGGTTATAATCGTTCCATTCCGTCAATTCAGCAGCTGCTGTTACTTTAGGATTTTGCATATATATTGCAATACTGTTGTTTACATCATATGTATATGTATTTCCGGCAAACTTCAACCATTTATTCCATTCACCGCCGTTCGATAATATTTTTTCAGTACCATTTTTGACTAATACCTTGTAATCTTCTATTATAGACATTATATTCTGCACCTCCGAACAATCTTAAAAAAGTCTAAGTTCAACTTCATCACCTATTGATTCTTCAATAGCATCAATCTGCTTGTACAATTCATATTCTACATATAGGAACAATCCTACTTTTGCATATTGTACCGATGTATCATCAACTTCATTACTGTAATCAACTTCTTCATAAACGAAATTTTCATTAAGTAATGTCATAACAATTTCTTCGCTGTTTTCTGCCATTGGGAAAAATTCTTCCTGAATCCGTCTTGCTTCAACACGAGCAACGTGTCCATAGAATAGCATATCCATTAGTTTTTCATCTTTATACCCGGCAAGTTCTAAATCTCTTAATTTAATATATTTTTCAGCCAAATCCTCAGTTAATTTATTCAGTTCTCTTTCAAATTCCGTTGCGTTCATTTTTTTACATCTCCTTTATCTCTGCCTATTTTAATATCGATTACTTTAGGGTCTTTCAAATACCCCTCAACACCATTATCAAATAATTGCGGATATACTTTTCGCATAATTTGATAGCTGTCATTCACATCTGCATTAACACATTCTCCGTTATTACATTTCCAAAGGTGCTTATATATTCTTCGTTCCTTGTTGTAAAATTCCTTTGTTGGCGGTTCACCGTCAAAGAATGATGTACCGGAAGTATATCTTTCATTTACACGAACAAATTTTATATTGTGATATGCACATTTTGTTTCCAGTAGCGAATAAAAATATCCGTATGGAATTGTTACATAATCTTTCCTTACAAGCATTTTATACTGTCCGATAAGAAGTGTATCTATTCGATTCTCAATACAGTAAGTAATAATCCATTCACTAACCGACCAAAAATATTCAAATATATGCTCAATAGTTTGTTTGGCAAGCTTATTAATATTATAACTCAATTTTTCCCGTTGTTCAATATCATATGCTTGCTTGAGCTGTTGCCTTAACGGCTGTGTTATTTTATTATACCATTGATTCTCGGCTTTGAGAGTCTTACCTCTTATGAGGTTAGGTTCTTTTCCGATGTTGTTAGTTATAGCTGCAAAGTTATTCATTCCAATATCAATGCTTATTATTCGCATTTACTTACAATCTCCTCTATGCAATGCTTACAAACATTTTTACCGTTGAACTGAATTATATCTTTTGCCTCACCGCAGAATATACATGACGGTTCATACTTCTTTAGAATTATACAATTATCTTCTGTATATATTTCCAATGAGTCTTTAACCTCAATGTCCATATTTCTTCTTAACTCCACCGGAATTACAATACGTCCAAGTTCATCGACCTTTCTTACAACACCTATTGCTTTCATAATTATTTACCTCCTGATTAAATTATAATTTTCTTTAGTCCAATAAACTTCCCTTTGGGAGTTTATTATATATTTTCTTCAAGCAAATTTTCTACTTGCTCTTTGATTTCTTCAACTGATAAACCGTTGAATTTATCTTTTATTGTCTGCCA
>OLRI01002577.1_pt1 | contig 12278 bp, 10 predicted proteins | sample 1672871 | NCBI WGS metagenome assembly OLRI01 (sample SAMEA3136732, study PRJEB25190) | human gut metagenome
GATCGTGGCGACGAGCATCGCGGGCGGGCTGAGCATCAAAAACGAGACGGACATCGCGGTCGATGCGGCCGCGCTGCTGCAGCAGGGCCCGGCCGTCGTGCTGCCGGCGGGCGAACCGCAGATCCTCATCATGCACACGCACGCGAGCGAAGCCTTCACCCCCGCGGGGCGCGACCTCTATCCCGCGAGCGACACGTGCCGCACGGAGGACACCAATTATAATATTGTGCACGTGGGCGACGTGCTGGCCAACACGCTCGCGTCCGCCGGGCTGCAGGTGCTGCACGACCGGACGATCTACGACTACCCGAGCTACACGGGCTCGTACAACCGCTCGGGCGCGGCCGTGCAGGAGTACCTGAACCAGTACCCGAGCCTGCGCATCGTCATCGACCTGCACCGCGACGCGCTGTGCTCGGACAGCGTGGTCTATAGGACCGTGGCCGAGCTGCCCGATGCCGCGTGCTCGCAGGTGATGCTGCTCGTGGGCACGAACGCCTCGGGGCTCTACCACCCGTACTGGGAGGAGAACCTGCGCCTGGCGGTGTATCTGCAGGATGCGGTGAATGCGGCGCACCCGACGCTGATGCGGCCGATCACGCTCGTCAACGAGCGCTACAACCAGCACCTCACGCGCGGGTCGCTCATCATCGAGGTCGGCAGCAGCGGCAACACGCTGCAGGAGGCCATACGCGCCGTGCGCCTGTTCGGCGAGAGCGCCGGCCCGGCGCTCGCCCGGCTCGTGCAGTGACCGGGCCCGACACGGTGCGACATATTATAATAGGTATAAAACCACCCCCGGCGGGCGAGAATCTCCGCAGACGGAGTTTCCGGCCAAAGGGGGTGTTTTCATGCAGGTCCGCAATTACATGACCGGCGCTGCCGCCGTGACGCATCCGGACGAGCCGGTCGTCGCCGCCGCGCGGCTGATGCGTATGCGCGGCATCGGCGCGCTGCCCGTGTGCGAGGACGACGGCACGCTCGCCGGGATGCTCACCGACCGCGACATCGTGGTGCGCTGTGTCTCGTCCGGGGACGACCCGGGCGCCGTGACCGTGCGCAGCATCATGTCGCGCGACCCCGTGACGGTCGAAGCCGGCGCGGATATCCGCCGCGCGATGGAGACCATGCGCGCGGCGCAGGTGCGCCGGCTGCCCGTGACCGAGGGCGGCAAGCTCGCAGGCATCCTCTCGATCGACGACATCGCCCGCTCGGGCAGGTGGGACATGGAGTGCGCGCAGGCGCTGTGCGGCATCACGGCCAACATCTGCAGGCGGTGAGGTGCGCGGCGCACCGCGTGTCCGACGCGCACCCTAAACCTTCTCCTTGTGGCCTCGGTCGGGGCGTGCAAAGCCTTCTCCTTGAGGAGAAGGTGCTGAGCGCAGCGAAGCGGATGCGGTGGAAAGGTCATGGTTTCTTCAGCGCCGCCGGTCGTGCACCGCATATCCCACGATATCTCATCCGTCGCGGCGTAGCCGCCGCGGCACCGGTCATGTGCTCTCCCTGCGCATATGCGCAAATTTTTCTCCTCCCTTCCGGCCGCGCGGTGACCGCGCGGCCGATCATTTTGCGCACAAATGCCGAAACCGGGCGCTGGAAATGCAGCAGAATGCACAATCTTGAGAATCATTCGCAAAAAGGGCTTTACAAATGCGGTTTCCTGTGGTATCTTCATATCAGTAATAATTCTTGTTACTGATTTGCAAGGAGGTGCTTCGATGCCCGCACGCAAAAACAGCAAAAAGCGGCAGGTCATCCTCGAAGCCCTCGCAGCGACGACCGCCCACCCCACCGCGCAGGAGCTCTACCAGCAGCTCAAGCCGGACTACCCCGACCTGAGCCTCGGCACGGTGTACCGGAACCTGAGCCTCTTCGCCGAAGAGGGCGACGCGATGAGCGTCGGCGTGTTCCGCGGGCAGGAGCGGTTCGACGCCCGCACGAACCCCCACGCGCACCTGCACTGTGTGCAGTGCGGCCGGGTTATCGACGTGCCGCTGCCCGGCGAGCCGGAGGCGCAGCTGTGTGCCCTCGCCCAGGGCGTGACGGACGCGCAGGTGCTCGGGTGCAGCATCACGTTCACGGGGCTGTGCAAAACTTGTCAGCAAGCGGACAAGGGATCCGCTTCCGAATAAAACAACCAACGATCGAAATCAAAAAACATCAGGAGGAATTTGACTATGAAAAAATGGGTTTGCAGTGTCTGTGGTTACGTTTACGAAGGCGAGCAGCCGCCGGTCGAGTGCCCGGTGTGCCATGTTGACGGCTCCAAGTTCATCGAGCAGAAGGCTGAGAAGTCCTGGGCTGCCGAGCACGTCGTCGGCGTGGGCAAGGCGTTCGGTTCCGATGTTCCGGCCGACGTGCAGAAGGAGATCGTCGACGGTCTGAGAGCCAACTTCGAGGGCGAGTGCTCCGAGGTCGGTATGTATCTGGCCATGGCGCGCGTGGCGCACCGCGAGGGCTACCCGGAGATCGGCCTGTACTGGGAGAAGGCCGCCCACGAGGAAGCCGAGCACGCCGCGAAGTTCGCCGAGCTCCTCGGCGAGGTCATCACCGACAGCACGAAAAAGAACCTCGAGATGCGCGTCGACGCCGAGAACGGCGCGACCGACGGCAAGTTCCAGCTCGCAAAGCTGGCCAAGCAGTACAATCTCGACGCGATCCATGACACCGTGCACGAGATGGCCCGCGACGAAGCCCGCCACGGCAAGGCCTTCGAGGGTCTGCTCAAGCGCTACTTCGGCGAATAATTTCCACCAAAACACCCACCGCCCCGGGAGCATCTGCTCCCGGGGCGGTTTTTTGACCGCAGGCGGCAAATTTCGGCTGCGAGCGCTGCGCCGGAATTGACAAGCCACCGGCGGAATGCTACACTGATTTTATCACATGACAGATATCGCCGCCATGTGACAAGTATCGCGGCCGCTGCGGCGGCAGCGAAGGAGGGGAAACACCATGAAATACTGCGCTCATTGCGGCGCGCAGCTGGTCGACGAGGCCGTCGTCTGCCCAAAGTGCGGCTGCGCCGTGGCACCGACAAAAACCGTTGACCCGAACGCCAGCCCGAAATCGCGCCTGATCGCGCTGCTGCTGTGCATCTTCGTCGGCGGACTCGGCATCCACCGGTTCTACGTCGGCAAGATCGGCACGGGCGTGCTCTGGCTGCTCACGGCCGGCTGCTTCGGTATCGGCGCGCTGGTCGACCTGATCATGATTGCCTGCGGCACGTTCACCGACAGCGACGGCAAACCAGTCACCGACTGGCAGACCTGAACGCTGCGCAAAAAAATTGCTCCCCGGCCGGATGGCCGGGGAGCTTTTTGCACGTTTTACGGGTCGATCTCGATGATATAGCCGATCTTTCCGCTGTAGAACTGCGGGTAACGGCCGGCGGGATCGCCGATGCAGTCGTTATAATACCAGCCGCTGGACGTTCTCGTGATGAGCACGTAATCCTCGGCGGCGCCGTTGGTATCGTGCACGGACGGTTCGCCGGACGCCCAGTTATAGACCGGGTCAACGTTGTCCTTGACCCAGGCGAGCTCGCCGCTGTCGGTACGGTGCAGGCCGATCCAGACATAGGTCAGGCCGGACTCGTCGGCCAGCTGGGCGACGCGCGTCCACTTCTCGGCGCTGTCGATCACAACGAGGTGGCCGCCCTTGGCCTCGGCCGCCGCTTCGGCGTCGGCCCAGGAGACGTCCGCCGTGACGACTTCATATGTCGGCTCCGGCTTCGGCGTCGGGGTGGGCGTGGGCGTCTCGGTCGGGACGACGGTCTCGACGGGGACGGTCGGCGTCGGGGTGGTCTCCGCCGTGGCGGGCGTGCCGAACACGCCGAGCGAGCGCAGCAGCAGCACGGCCAGCACGGCCGCGCAGATGATGAGCACGGTCAGCAGGATGCCCGCCTTGTGCGACTGGCGCTGCTCGGCCGACGGCTGCTTTTTCGGCTTGGACGGGGCGGGACGGTAGGCCTCCGGCTTTTTCACAGGCGGCTTTTCCGGCTTCTTTTCCGACTTCGGCTTCGCCGGGGTCTCCGGCTGGACGGGCCGATTCTCGGGGCGGAATTTATTCGGCAGCGGCTGCGGTTCTGGCTTGCGCTCGGGCTGCGGTTTCGGCTCGGTGACCGGGGCTTCCTCGGGCTTTGCTTCCGGTTCGGCAGCCGGGGTTTCCTCCGGCTTTGCTTCCGGTTCGGCAGCCGGGGTTTCCTCCGGCTTTGCTTCCGACTCGAGTTCGGCCTCCGGCTCAATGACCGGGGCTTCCTCCGCCTCGGTCTTCAGCTCAAACTTCAGCTCAGACTCAGCTTCCGCTTCGGGCTCGGCCGCGATCTCCGGCTCAGCCTCCGGCACAGGCGCGGCGGCCTCCTCGGCGAGGATGTCGAGCATCATGCGCTCGACCTCGCTGAGCTCCTGCTCGGGCTTGTTGAACATCTCCTGCGCGGTCGGCACACTGCGGCGCTGCTCGGCGTCATACTGCTCGAGCGCGGCGCACAGCTCCGCCGGCGTGGCGTAGCGGTCGTCCGGCTTGCACTGCGTGGCGCGCGCGATGATCTCCTGCAGGCCGCGCCCGGCCTTGCGCGCCGGGGGCAGCGCCTCACCGTTCATGCGGCGGCGCAGCGCGTCGGTCTGGTCCTCAGGCAGCGGCGCACGGTCGTCCGGGTAAAACGGCAGACGGCCGCCCGACACGCCCGCATACAGCAGCAGGCCGAGCGAATACACATCGGCCGAGGCGTCGAGCGTGCCGCTCCAGAACACCTCGGGCGCCATGAACTCCAGCTCCTCGGTCGTCCAGTCCTTCGTGTCCGTGCGGGCGGGCGCGCCAAGACCGACCGTGCCGTCTGCGGCGCGGCTGATGTTGTCCGGGCGGATGCCGCCGTGATATGTCCCGCGCTCCGCCAGGATGCGGCACAGCGCCTCGGCCAGCGCGGTCAGCTCCGCGCGCGAGAGCGTCTGCAGCCGATCACCGAGCAGGCAGGCAGGATCCAATGCGTGTTTGTCCATGTGATACGCACCTCTTTATGTCCGTGTTGGCATGTTTACATAACTTTATAAATAGTAACACACTTATGACGACAAGTCAATTCAATCTGACGTGCCGGGCACAGGTTTGTTCCGCCCGAGGCGGCCGAACCAGCCAAAGGTCATCGGCCAGATGCCGGCGGCAAAAATGACCATGAGCGCATAGCGGATGAGATTGGCAATATTGTGCCCGCCGCACAGCGCGAGCAGCGGCGCTTTGAGCACGGTGCGCAGGCCGATCGTGATGGCGAGGCCGAGCACGGCCTTGAGCACCTGCGCCCACCAGACGGCGCGCACGTCAAAGTGCACGTACCGCCGGTCGAGCCAGTAGGAAAACGTCATGCCCAGCACCGCGCCGAGCAGCGTGTAGGCGTTCTTGCGGCCGGAGGCGAGGTTGGCGGCGTCCACGTCCGCAGGAAATGGCCAGAGCTCGGCAAAGAGCAGATACGCAAGGCCCAGCACGGCCATGACGCCGAAAAGCCAGTAAAGCCGGTTCGGGTGGCTGTCAATGTCCCGAAAGAGCGGGTAGAGCGCAAACACCAGCACGAGCCCGATGCCGAACGACACGCCGACATCCAGCGGCGTGTGCACGCCGAGGTACATGCGCGAGAACGCCGTGAGCACGATCACGGCGGCGCAGACCACGCGCAGCCACGTCCGCTTCGTCCAGCGGCCAAGGCAGCCGAAGGAGGCGAAGACATTCTGCGTGTGCCCGCTCGGGAACGAGTAGCCGGTGGCCTCGGCCCGGGCGCTCTCGACGATCTGGAAATTCGGGTCTTTCACCCACGGGCGCGGGATGCGGAACACCAGCTTGAGAAACTGGTTGACGATCGTGCCGACGAAGCCGACCGTGAGCATATAGTACCCGCAGGACTTGCTCACGCACCAGAACACGATGATGGCGACGGCCATGAACACGATCTCGCCGCCGCAGTTGGTGAGCGCGCCGAGCACCGTGTCCAAAAACGGTGTGCGCAGCTTTGCCAGTGCATAAAGTAACTGCATGAAACGTTTCTCCCCTCTGTGTCTGTCTGCCGCCATTATAGCAAAGCACGCCGCCGGATTCAACCGCAAAGGAAATTGACAGCGGCGGATGACGATGGTAGGATAAGGGCAGAATATATCAAAATGGAGGCATGTCCCATGGACATCGAAAAAACCATCCGTGCCCTGACCGGCCGCGGCTTCGCCGTGCAGCACTTCGCCACCGGGCGCGAGGCGGCGGACTATCTCGACGGCGCGATCGACGGCACCACCGTCGGCATCGGCGGCAGCAAGACCATCGACCAGATCGGCCTGTACGACCGGCTCACCAAGCACAACACCGTCTGGTGGCACTGGCGCACGCCGGGCTTTGACACGCTCGACCACGCGCTGACCGCGCCCGTGTACCTCAGCAGCGCCAACGCCATCACCGCCGACGGCCAGATCCTCAACATCGACGGCCGCGGCAACCGCCTCGCCGCCATGGTCTACGGCATCGGCAAGACGGTGTACATCGTCGCGGGCACGAACAAGATCTGCCCGGACTTTGACAGTGCCCTGTCGCGCGCGCGCAACACCGCCGCCGTGCAGAATATGCGGCGCTTTGACGGCGACCAGCCGTGCCACACGGCCGGGCGCTGCCTCGACTGCCGCAGCAAGAGCCGCGGCTGCAACGCGCTGCTCGTGCTCTGGGGACAGATGATGGACATGGCCAAGGTCGAGGTCGTGCTCATCGACGAGCCGCTCGGCCTGTAAGGAGGAAAGGCATGAAGGTATTCAAGCGCATCAAGTGGAGCTACGTCGTGCTCAGCGCGATGTTTTTGCTGCTCGGCATCTATCTTGTCGTGAACCCCGAGACGTCGCTGGTCATGATCTGCCGCATTCTCGGCGCGGCCATGGCCGTGTTCGGTGTGATGAAGATCGTGCTCTATTTCATCCGCGAGGTCGAGGGTGTGGCCATCCGGTTCGACTTTGCAGTCGGCCTGTTCTGCATCATCCTCGGCGCGCTCATGCTCTGGCGCGCGCCGGCGCTGACGGACATCCTCTCGGTCATGATCGGCCTGCTCGTGCTCGTCGACAGCGTCTTTAAGCTGCAGGTCGCCGTCGATTCGCGGCGCATGGGCGCGCACTCGTGGTGGGTCACGCTCGTGTGCACGGTCGTGTGCCTGGTGCTGGGCATCCTGCTGGTGTTCAACCCCTTTGACGGCAAGCAGGTGCTCACGATCATGATGGGCGTGTCGCTCATCGTCGACGGCGTGCAGAACCTGTGCACCGTCGTGTATGCCGCCATCTTTGTCAAGGACGTGAAGGCCGCCGTGCACGACTTCGTGGACGACGCCACCGCCGTCGAGACGACGGGCGAGGTCCTCGGCGAGGACGCACCCCAGTCCAAGACGGACGAAGGACCGAAAGCGCCGTGAGGCGTTAAATTCTGCTTAATTTTACCGGACGCGGGAATTTCTCCGCGTCCGGCTCTTTACTTTTTTGCCACTTTGGTGTAAAAAAGAAAATGTCTTGCGAATCGAAGAAGTAAGGGGGGAACTTCCGATGCTGGAGCAGAATTTTCAGAGCGTGTACGAGAAGTTTAAGCTGCAATTTTTTCGCCGCCTGTTTTCGCAGGTGCGCGAGCGCGAGGGCTCGCTGAGCGCGATGGAGGCGTTCTCCGTCGAGGTCATCCACGAGCTCGACGCGCCGACCATCGGTCAGTTTGCGGATTTTCTCGGCATCTCGCAGTCCAACGCGACCTATAAGGTCAACAATCTCATCCGCAAGGGCTACATCGTCAAGGAGAACTCCGACACCGACCGGCGCGAATACCACCTGAAGCTGTCGGACAAGTTCTACTGCTACAACGGCCTCATGCAGAGCTACATCGACACCGTGCTCGCGCGCATCCATGAGCGGTTCACGCCCGAGGAACTGGCGACGTTCGAGCACGTGCTGGCCGTCATGAGCGACGAGCTGATGCCCGAGTGCGACGTGCCGAAAAAGTGACCATACGCCCGGAAGACCGGCGGCAGCCAGATTGGCTGCCGCCGGTTTTTTGTTTGCGGGGGCAGGCAGAGATTCCTGTTGGCAGTTTCGGTGATACGCCCTTGGCTTCCCTGTGTAAGGGGAGGCTTTGGCCTCAATCCCGGTCGAGCGGAGGCACAAGGACGATCACCTGCGTGCGTGACAGCAGAGACCCCCTCTGTTTTCTTGTATTTGCGGGCGAAGTGTGGTTTAATAAGGAAAGAAAACGATAGAAACGGAGCATCGCCATGACGATCGCAGTCATCGGCGCGGGCGCGTCCGGCATGATGGCCGCGCTGACCGCCGCCGAACAACCGGAAAATAAAATCCTGCTCTTCGAGCGGCAGGCGCGCGTGGGGCGCAAGCTCGCCGTGACCGGCAACGGCCGCTGCAACCTGACGAACACCGGCGCTGCGCCTGAAAACTACCACGGCGCGCAGCCGGACTTTGCCGCGCCGGCGCTCGCGGCCTTCCCGCCGGAGGCGGCGCTGCGCTGGTTCGCCGCGCACGGGCTCATGACCGTGACGGAGCCGGGCGGGCGCGTGTACCCGCTCTCGAACGCGGCCAACAGCGTCGTGGACGTGCTGCGCTTCGCGCTCGCGCGGCCGAACATCGCCCTGCGCGCGGGCGAGGCCGTGACGGCCGTGCGCCGGCAGGAGCGCGGCTTTGTCATCGAGACGGAAAGCGAAACGATCCCCGCCGACCGCGTCATCATCGCGTGCGGCGGCGCGGCCGGGGCGAAGGCCGGCGGCGTGCGCGACGGGTATACCCTGCTGCAGAGTCTCGGCCACCGGCGCACGGCGCTGCACCCCGCGCTCGTGCAGCTGACGACCGACCCGACGTATCCCCGCGCGCTCAAGGGCGTGCGCGCAGACGCGCGCGTGACGCTCACGCGCGGCCGGGCCATCCTCGCGCGCAGCGCGGGCGAGGTGCAGTTCACGGAAAAGGGCGTGTCCGGCCCGGCGATCTTTGAAATTTCCCGCGCGGCGAGCTGCGGCGGCGAGGGCCAGACCGTGACGCTCGACCTGCTGCGCGCACACAGCGCGCCGGACTGTCTGGCGTTTTTGCAGGCGCGGCGCGCGGCCGCGCCCACGCTCCCGTGCGAAGAGGTGCTGACCGGCACGGTGCACAACCGCGTGGGCAAGATGCTGCTGCGCTACGCCGCCGTCCCCGGCGGGCGGCCGCTCGGCGACGTGACGGACCAGGAACTCAAGGCACTCGTGCGCGCGGCAAAGGGCTTCGCGCTGCCGGTGCGCGGCACGGAGGGCTTCAAGAGCGCGCAGGTCACGGCCGGCGGCATCCGCACGGACGAATTTGACCCCGCGACGATGGGCAGCCTTCTCGTGCCGGGGCTGTACGCCTGCGGCGAGGTGCTGGACATTGACGGCGACTGCGGCGGCTACAACCTGCAGTGGGCGTGGGCCAGCGGCCGCGCGGCCGGGAGGGCGTGCCGATGATCGCAATTTCGAACCTGAAGCTCGCCCCCGGCGCGGACGAGGCGCAGCTGCGCACCCTTGCCGCCGGGGCGCTGAAAGTCCAGCCCCAGGATATCACCGGCCTGCGCATCCGCAAAAAGTCGCTCGATGCGCGCAAAAAAGACGATATTCACTATGTTTACACCGTCGGCGTGACCGTGCGCGGGGATGAGCGAAAGCTCGTCCGCCGCTGCCGCACCGCCGCGATCGTGCAGGACAAGACCTACCCCATCCCCCGCATCGCGCCGCCGCAGACGCGCCCCGTGATCGTGGGCTTCGGCCCGGCGGGGATGTTCGCGGCGCTGCTGCTCGCGCGCGCAGGCGCACGGCCCATCGTGCTCGAACGCGGGCCGGACGCGCAGACGCGCAGCGCGCAGATCGCGGCGTTTCGCGCGGGCGGGCCGTTCGACCCGGAGTGCAACGTGCAGTTCGGCGAGGGCGGCGCGGGCACATTTTCCGACGGCAAGCTCAACACCGGCACACACGATGCGCGCATCGGCTTCGTGCTCGCGGAGTTCGCGGCGCACGGCGCGCCGGAGCACATCACCTACGACGCCAAGCCCCACATCGGCACGGACGTGCTCGTCGAGGTCGTGCAGAATCTCCGGCGCGAGGTCATCGACCGCGGCGGCGAGGTGCGCTTCGGCCACCGCGTGACAGGGCTGTCCACGGAGGATGGACGCATCGCGGCGCTGACCGTGGCCGGACCGGCCGGTAGCTACACGCTCCCGGCGCGGCAGGTCATCCTTGCGATCGGCCACAGCGCGCGCGACACGTTTGAAATGCTGCATGCGCAGGGCGTGCCGATGGAGCCGAAGCCGTTTTCCATGGGCGTGCGCATCGAGCACCGGCAAGCCGATATCAACGCCGCGCAGTACGGCGCGGCGGCGGAGCGTCTGCCGGCGGCGGACTATTCCCTCTCCTGCCACCTGCCGGACGGGTCGAGCGCGTACACGTTCTGCATGTGTCCGGGCGGCGAGGTGTTCGCCGCCGCGTCGGAGGCGGGCGGCGTGTGCACCAACGGCATGAGCAATTCCCGCCGCGACGGGGAAAACGCCAACGCCGCCGTGCTCGTGACGCTGCGGCCGGAGGACTTCCCGGACAAAAGCACCCTCGGCGGCATGTACTGGCAGCGCAGCATCGAGCAGCGCGCCTTTGCGCGCGGCGGCGGCAATTACCACGCCCCCGCGCAGCTGGCGGGCGACTTTCTCGCCGGGCGCGCGAGCACCGGCCCGGGCCGCGTGCAGCCGACGTACCGCCCCGGCGTGACGTGGTGCGACCTGCACGACGTGCTGCCTGCGCGCATCACAGACACCCTCGCACAGGCGCTGCCCGCCTTCGGCAGGAAGCTGCGCGGCTTTGACGACCCGGACGCCGTGCTCACAGCGCCCGAGACCCGCTCGAGCAGCCCCGTGCGCATCGTGCGCGGGGAAGATCGGTGCAGCACCGGCGTGCCCGGTCTCTACCCCTGCGGCGAGGGCGCGGGCTACGCCGGCGGCATCACGAGCGCCGCCGTGGACGGGCTGCGCTGCGCCGAGAGCGTGCTCGCTGCGCTGCAAAACGAAGCATGACCTGTGCCGAACGGCACATCCTAATATCTATAAGGAGGTTTCCACGATGAAAAACGAAGCGTTTGCACCCACGCCGGAGCTGCTGGCCAAAATGGACGCCTGGTGGCGCGCGGCGAACTATCTGTCCGCCTGCCAGCTCTACCTGCTCGACGACCCGCTGCTGCGCCGGCGGCTGACCGAGCGCGACATCAAAAAGAAGATTGTCGGCCACTGGGGCACTGTGCCCGGCCAGAACTTCATCTACACGCACCTCAACCGCGTCATCAACGAATACGACCTCGACATGATCTACCTCTCCGGCCCCGGTCACGGCGGCAACGCCATGGTCGCGCAGGACTATCTCGACGGCTCGTACACCGACGTATACCCGAACATCACGCGCGACGAGGCCGGCATGCAGCGCCTGTTCAAACAGTTTTCGTTCCCCGGCGGCATCCCGAGCCATGTCGCGCCCGAGACGCCGGGCTCGATCCATGAGGGCGGCGAGCTGGGCTACTCGCTCGCGCACGCCTTCGGCGCCGTGATGGATAACCCCGACCTGATCGCCGCCTGCGTCGTCGGCGACGGCGAGGCCGAGACCGGCCCGCTCGCCACCGCGTGGCACGGCAACAAGTTCGTCAACCCCATCACGGACGGCGCGGTGCTGCCGATTTTGCACCTCAACGGCTTCAAGATCGCAAACCCGACGCTCTTTTCCCGCATCAGCCACGAGGAGCTCGAGATGTTCTTCCGCGGCTGCGGGTGGGAGCCGCGCTTCGTGGAGGGCGACGACCCCGCCGAGATGCACGCCAAAATGGCCGAGACGATGGACTGGGCCATTGAGGAGATCCACGCCATCCAGCAGCACGCGCGCACCGCGCACGACACCACACGCCCCTACTGGCCGATGATCGTGTTCCGCGCGCCGAAGGGCTGGACCGGCCCGAAGGAAGTGGACGGCAAGCAGGTGGAAGGGTCATTCCGCGCGCACCAGGTGCCGATCGCCATGGACAACCCCGAGCACCTCGTGCAGCTCGAGGAGTGGCTGCGCAGCTATCACCCCGAGGAACTCTTTGACGACAACGGCACGCTCATCCCCGAGCTGCAGGCGCTCGCGCCGAAGGGGCAGCGCCGCATGGGCGCGAACCCCCACGCCAACGGCGGGCTGCTGCTGCGCGACCTGCGCATGCCGGACTTCCGCGACTATGAGGTCAAGGTCCCCTTCCCCGGCGCCGTCGAGGCCC
>OLRI01002586.1_pt1 | contig 12248 bp, 9 predicted proteins | sample 1672871 | NCBI WGS metagenome assembly OLRI01 (sample SAMEA3136732, study PRJEB25190) | human gut metagenome
ACCGAGGGCAAAGACTTATGTCTATTTAATTGAATTTGCGAAACTTATTATACGTCATCTGCTTTCCCCCATTGACAAACGTTAGCAGATTAGAACGGAGGCAAGAATGCCTGTGTGAGAAAGCAGGTAAACGGCAACATGACACTAAGTGAAGAATCTTTTACTTTTATGACGTCTTACCGGCTTCAGTGCGATAGTAATGGATTCTTTGCTGGCGTTCTGGATGACTTCCTACCATTAGTGCCACTTCATCGGCAGACAAAAAATCGTCGGAGATATGGCAGGGATTTATCGTCTCTTGGTATCCAAGATAAAAGAAAATTTAAAAATAATGAAAATAAAATTACCACAAGAGGAAAAGAAAAAGTAAAAATAATTTGCAAATAGCATATGTCTTATGATAATATAATAATATCTGAACAACTTTTGTTTAGAACAATTTCAGAGAGAAGACAAAGTCGAAAGGCTTGTGTGGAGAATCCGGTGGGAATCCGGAACTGTTTTACAGCCGTGAAGGGTGAGAGTCCCCAGTCGGATACCGCTTGTTTTCAATTTTCTAATGACCTGCAGGATAGGGGGCAGTAGATACTTGTGCATTCGGTAACTTCTGGCTTGTCCCGCAGATTTTTATTTATCCTAAATGCCGGCGGGATAGTAAATAATCAGCAAATGTATTTAAAAATTGGAGAGATCATTCATGATCAAGCTGAAGGATGAGATTAAACGGGTGGAAGCAGTAAAAGGCAATATTGTCCCTGTCAGCAAGCAGTTATATCTGAACCTGCTGAAAGAAATCAAACTATTGCGTTTCAAAACCCATATGGCAAGTGACTGGAATCTTCCTTTGAAAGAAAAAGAGAAAGTGTACAGGGATATCACAGAATTATTGTTTGAGTTCTGGCGTGACCAGAGAAACGGAGCGTACAAAATGGCAGAGAATAAGGACAAGGTAAAAGCGGAAACGGCAGTGCCGGAAGTAAAGGTAGGGCTTGAAAAAGTAGCCTTGTTCCAAAAGCACTTGGAAGAAGCAAAAATCAGCGGATTCGGGATTCAGGATTTTAAAGATGAAGTGCATTCCCAGGCTTTCCGCAGTAACCTTCCTGTAGCCGGACAGAACCTTCCTTTCATGATTTTGTTTGACGACAGTGTTTACACGATCATCCAGGTACAGGTGGCGGCAGCGATTGTAACAAAAGAGAAAAAGGCGACTGTTTGTGAAGAGCTGAATGCGTTGAATGACCAGTACCGTATGCTGAAATACAGTGTGGATGAAGCCGGCAACGTGCTGCTGACCTGCTGCATCCCTGCGGGGCTTGATCATTTTGATGCGCCGCTTGTTGTGGCGATCCTGAACCAGATCCAGGGGCATTTAAATGCGGTGTATCCGACAATTATGGAAAAGCTCTGGAAGAAATAAAGAGTGAAAGAGACGTGTATTTTATTTTGGAAAAGAGGTTTACATATGAAAAAGATTCTTATTTCTATGATGATGGCAGCTGCTTCTCTTGGAATGATGGCGCAGGCTGACGCAGCGTCCGGTTATGTCAATGTGGAGGATGTCCTGTCTTCCACGCCGGCTTTTATGCAGGCAGGGAAGACTGTGGTTTCTGAACAGCAGAAATTACAGAATCAGTTCAATGAACAATCTAAAAATATGTCAGATAAGGATAAACAGGCACTCGGACAGAAACTGAACCAGCAGCTGGCACAAAAGGAAAATGAAGTCATGGCTCCCATCCAGGCAAAGTTCCGGGCGGCTGTGGAGAAAGCGGCTAAAGATAAAGGTGTAGATATGGTTCTTAATGCGAGAGATGTCATTTATGGCGGAATCGATCTGACAGATGCTGTAAAAGCGAATATGAAATCATAATGGCGGTGATAAAAAGAGTATCCATCGGAATTGCTTACGGAGGGATGCTCTTTTTACGTTCCATGGAGAATCAACAATGTGGGATGGGATGAACAAAACCGCATGAATCCAAAAGATAAAATTGAATATATAAAAAATTTATGATAAAATCTAATTAGATGGTAATTAAAAACAAGATAACGAAATCTAGTAACGGGGAATCCGGTGAAAAACCGGAGCTGTCTCGCAGCTGTAAGGTGGAGTTTGCCTGCTGCAGTCCTTTCACAGAGGAGTGGGCGGATAATGAGCCAAGCCAGGGTGCCGTTTGTATTTCATCATCAAAAGACTCGCGAGGCATGAGCCGGATGAGAGATGGGAAAATGTTTTCTCATTCTGATTTGGCTGTGCCTTTTTTATGAGTCTAACTTTTATGGTCGGCAGGATGCTGAGAAGAAAGGAAGAGGGAGCGCAATGGGGATTTTTGATTCGGCAGTAGGATATTTTGTTCGCGGAGGCCTGTGTATGTGGCCTTTGCTGTTTTGCTCACTGGCAGTTATATTTCTGGCGGTGGAGCGGTATGTGTATTATCGGCAGGCAATCTCCGACACGAAATTTGTGATGATGTTCTGTAAGGAAATGACACGGGGAAAAGTTTCTGAAGCGGCAGGGCTGGCGGAAAAGGAATCAGGCAGCGCTGCAAAACTGGCAAAGGATATTTTGTCCGAAAAGGACAGCCTTGGTCAATCACTTGAATCTGTTACCTATGAAAAGACGGATCGTTACCTGAATCAGCTGTCGGCCCATCTTGATTATTTAGGGGTTATCATCGGGCTTTCTCCTATGCTTGGGCTTTTAGGGACGATTACCGGAATGATGGGAACTTTTTCTTCCATGACGGGACAGCTGCAGAATACGGCCGGTGTTACCGCCGGATTGGCTGAAGCGCTGATTACGACTATTTTCGGATTGGTTATTGCGATTGCGGGCATGCTGGTACATGCGTATTTGAACGCGAGGTATAAAAAGGCGATGCTTGATCTGGATGCGGTGGCAGATGCGCTTATCTCCGGACTGTCCGGGAAGTGAGGGGGCATTATGAGGAGAAGACAGAGGCAGGCGGATAAAATGCCGGAACTGATGATCAGCCCCATGCTTGACCTTATATTTCTGCTGCTTGCATTTTTTATCATCAGTACGATGTACATGACGGAAGTACGTACTATTTCTATTGCGCTTCCCGCGGCGCAGAATGCGGAAGTCGTGCATAAGAGCAGCAGCCTCGTCACCGTAAGAAAAGACGGCAGTTATTGGTTGGATGATAAAAAAATGCCTTTGGACGCGATTGTGGCGGAAGTGAAGAAAAGAAGCGGCGCTGATGAGAATTATTCCGTTGTTATACGTGGGGAGAAAGAAGCGGCTTATGACAAGGTCATCCACGTTCTCGATCGGTTTAAAGCATCCGGTATTACGAAGTTTGGGTTAGCAACGGAGCAGGAGGCAGGCGGATGAATGACCGGCAGAGGTATACGGTCGGCATTGCCGCTGCTGTTCTTGTCCATTTATTTGCCGCTGTCATGCTGGGACTGTTCGGTGTGAAATATATGGAAGTTCCGTTTCGTGGGGAAGTATTGCAGGTATCGCTCGATGCGGGCGGAGGAAACCGGGGCGGGGGAGGCAGCAAAGGAAAAAAGGCGCCGGCGGCAAAATCATCTGAAGCCCAAATCAATGATACTGCCGAACCTGTGGAAATGCCTAGTGAAGAAATTAATGAAAAGGTACCGAAAAAAAAGCCGGAGCCGCAGGACAGAGCGGATAAGAAGAAAACGGAAGACACCACAAATACGTCTGTTTCTGATACCGCAGCAGAAGATGAAGGGACGGATACACAAGGCGACGAAAGCGGCAGCGGCGGAGGAACAGGAGATGGGGAAGGCGCCGGTACGGGCGACGGCAGCGGAACCGGTACGGGTGAAGGTGATGGCAATGGAAGCGGGCCGGGGGCCGGTGTTCCTATTACGCCGCCGACAGTGATCAGCAAAGTACTTCCTGTTTATCCGCCGACTGCAAGGGTAAAAGAAACGACGGGGGTTACTTATGTAACGGTCTTAGTCAATACATCAGGGACGGTTGATTCTGCTTATGTGACGCAAGGGTCAGGAAGCAGTGTCTTAGATGCAGCGGCTGTTGATGCGGCTTATCAATGGACATTTTCCCCTGCACTTGATAAATATGGGATGCCTGCTCCCTGCCAGATTACATTTTCTCTTGCCTTTGAACTCCATTGATAGAGCGGCGGTTTAATAAAGAACTTAGTAGGCAGCATAGTCTCGCGGGAAAGGAATCGGATGATGAAGAGGTTAAAACTAAGTGAATATACTTTCTTAATACTTCTGCTTGGCGGTTTGACCGGGATAGGAAATGTCTGTGCGGAGGATACTGGAAAGCAGTCGCCGTTACCTTCGTTTGCTGTTGAAGGGGTGACAGTGGAGGCGAAACGTCCTGATTGGGAAACACAGCTTTCACCTGGTACGGTGACGGTAATTCGTCCGGAAGATTATAAGGGGGAACAAAAATCTCTACCCGATTTATTAAAACAGGTACCCGGGGTTCATGTAAGAGAAGTGAATGGAAAGGGGCAGTATACGACGGTCACAATCCGCGGATCTACTGCGGCGCAGGTGGGGGTTTTTGTTGACGGTGTTTTAACAAACTTAGGCGGAGATGCGGCTGTAGACATCTCTGCTATTCCCGTGAAGAATGTGGAACGGATAGAGGTATACCGCGGGTATATTCCGGCCCGTTTCGGAGGAACATTCATGGGCGGCGTGATTAACGTCGTTACGAAAAAACCGTCCAGAATCGGTGTCAGTGCGGAATTGGGGAAAACTTCCCTTGGCGGAGAAAGTCTGTCGACAGAAGTGACGGCCCCTCTTGGCGGGGGAACATTACTGATGGGAATCAATTATGAAGACAGTGATGGAGATTTCCGGTATAGAAATTATGCGGCGCCGCGTGCGGAAGGCAAGGTGTTGCAGGATCTCAATGCAAGTCAGAGTATGATCGCCAATTATTATCTAAAGCAAATTGACGTTATCACCGGAAGAGAACAGGGTAGTAATCCGGATTCACTCAAGGCGGCTCTTTCCGATGAGCAGGTTTCCTATTTTAAAAATCATACTGATGAGTGGGTCGCATATCGGGATGGCGGCGGTTTGAGAAGTAATATTTTAGATGGATTATCATCTTCTTTTTTATCCTGGACGGAAAAACCCTATGCTACTTATCAAGACCTGAAAAATGTGATTCCACTTATGGAAAGGATGTACGGCAAAGAGCTTCATCAAACGGCAAGCAAATATGGCAAGGACTACATTCCCGGTGGTACAGAGATGGATAATATGTCTTATTGGGGTTATCTTGTGGATGAATGGAACAACTTTTTGGGAGGAGACGGTGGTGTGCTTTATGATGAAAAAGGAAAGGATACGGGTATAAAGCAGAAGATTATTGATGCCTATAAGAAGGAGAAGCTTGGCGGAGACATAGAAAAAAAAGTGGAGGAATTTTTAAAGCCCTATTCTGCTGAAAATGATAAAGCCAGCCTGTCTGATCACCAGAAACAAGTGGACAAAGCAAAAAAATACCTGAAGGCGATTAGGGACAACCGCCGATACAGAAGATATAATGATTATAAAAATACAAACTTTCTGGCGAAATGGCAGAATGACGCTTGGATGGCGAAATTGTCTGTCAGCCGGGTCGACCGCCATCTGCCGGACACGCTCTGGGGGGATAGCGCCAATGATGCGATAGACACAGGGTATCCCACAGATTTATGGGATCATTATTATGCGGAAAGCCGGCGTCAGAAAATGACTACTACGGAGGCCCTGCTGCAGAACCGTCATCATCATGGCCGCCTGGAGTGGGGGTGGCGGGCGGATTATTCTCATCAGGATAAAAAATATGTGGCGGAGCATAAATTGGACTGGACGCCCCATGTGGGAAATACAGATAGGAATTTCCGGTGGAACAACACGCCGCTTCGGGAATGGAGTCGGTATAAATCAAACAAATATAATTTCCAGTTAGATGGTTCTTATCAATTGTCAGACAGGCAGATGCTTGATTTCCAGGCGAACTACTCATGGGAGAAACTGCGGGTGGACGGATCTCTGATGCATGAAACCTTGGAAGGTAAAATCGGCTCCCAGCTGCAAATGATGAGGAATAAGTATGAGCAGAGTATTTTTAATTTCCAGTTGCAGGACAGCATCACTTTAGATAAAAAAGGCTCCTGGGTATTGACGCCGGCAGTCCGGTATAACCAGTCCCAAATTGTCGGATACAGCGACGGAAAAAGATTTGGCGGGAAGCAGCATTTTACATGGATTCATGAAAAAGACAGCCAGACTGATGGGAAATGGACGTGGCAGATGGCGCTGAAGAAGGAATTCAGCGATCGCCTTACCCTGCGGGCGACAGGAGGTACCTATTACCGGCTTCTGAACATGTATGAAATAGCGGGGGACGGGGCAGGCATCCTGCCGGCGCCCAGAGATGCCTATGAGTCAATATTCCCGCTTCCGGAGGAAGGGAAACAGTTTGATTGCAGCTTATTATGGAACGGCAGGCTGCTTGGGGCGGAAAATAAGACCACTGTCACCTATTTCTGGCGGGACTCTGTCAATATGCTCCAGTTATGGCGCGCCGGACTTGATTATTGGGTTTACTACAATGACATTAAGGGGAAGGCGCATGGATGGGAACTTTCCACCAATTTCAAATGGAAGAAGTGGGAACTGGATGTGAAAGCGACAGAGACTATTGTAAGCGTGCAAAAGAGGAATTCTTCCGTGAATTATGCTTATACGGACTGCCTGTCCACCTTCCAGCCGCGGTGGGAAAGCAATATCCGTCTTTTATTCCATCCCAATGCCAGGTGGAGCATTTTTGGGGAAATGCACTATACAGATGATTATTTTACTTATTATGGAAAATTCAGCGATACAGATTCGCACGTGACATACCTGGGAGGAAAGCCGGTGGGAAATCTGACCGTCTATAATGCGGGTGTGAAACTGCAGCCATCGCCGGCATGGCAGCTGACTTTCGGGTGTAATGATATTTTTGATAAAGGTCCGAGGCAGAAAGTAAGCAGCAGCACATTCAGCTTCGGGACGGGCTATATTAATCCGGAGTTCCCTCTGCAGGGGCGGACATATTATGCGACGTTTAAGTATATTTTTTAAATCATAACGAAAGGAGCACATGATGAAAACAGAAAAACAATATGCAAGACGTATGAGTCCGGCAAAGAAAAAGGCGATTCTTGCGATGCTTCTGGGGGAATGTATACTTTTTACACCGGCGGTTATGGCGGATTCCGTTCTTGCTGTGACGGTTCCGTCTGACTATGCGAACAGCGAAGCAGGAACGGTGACCGGTTCCCGTGTGACAACCCGGGTCAATGCGGTTCCCAATGAGGGGGTTTTGAAGGATCTGAACAGGGATCCCGGATTTTATCCGCTCAACTTCAATGGAGAGAGCGGTGTGGCGCTGCGGCAATATACGTACAGTACAACGAATCTTAAAAACAGCTATCTCTATACGATTGGTGCAGATGGAGAATTGAAAGAGATTGCTTCAGGACAGCTGAGTAATGTACCTAATATGCATGCGGCGGCGAGCATTGGTAATTATATTTTAGGAACCGGGTATGACTATGGACGTATAGGCGTCGGATATGTTGACATAGCAAAGAAAACAATTACAGAAACCAATGCCGGAGAGAAAAAAACGGATATGAAAGTCGATATCATCAAATATTTTGGCAATGGCAAGGAACCCGGTTGGGATGATGAAAAAAGCACAGTGCATGGAGAGGGGCTGTATGTAAGGGGAAATAATGTGTATGCCCTCGCTATGGTTAATCCCAATGGGGACTACATGACCTATCATGATACATTTCTTATGCATTACCGCTTGACCGATACCGGGACGCTGGAATGCGTATCCTATGACAAGGTGGGGAAAAATACGGATACAGGCCGTATCAATTCCTATAATGATTATTTCTTTGTTTCTTCGATCGGCGGAATGCAGAACTATGGATACCCGAATAATGCACCGGGAAGCCATGCTTCAATCAATGCGGTCCGTTTGGCGGGGAGTGACGGTTCTTTACGGGGAGATTCTACGCATCCGGCGATGGCGGCAGATACGGAATGCGTGATTCCCGGCAATGTAAAAAATGTAGATGCCAATTTGTATAATAACGGCGGAGGCACGGATTTTCATGATATGAAAGTGATGCCCGACGGGACGGCTTATATTTACGGTTATGTCCTGTTCCCGAGCTCGGAAGGCTTTGTAAGCCATATATACCAGACGACGGTATCTAACCTGCTGTCTGAAAACCCGGAAGACTGGACGGAAATCTATGCGGAAAAAAGTTCCGGCTGGTTTGGTAAATTATATGCGGAGCACTATACGAAGCGCCTTTGGATAGAGCATGGGAATGATCTTCTTGTGTTTACAGACGGCGCCGGCACACCCACTTACAAATGGGAAGCAAAGGATTTTTCTACCAATAAAAATTATTACCAGTTCAATTCGGCGGTTGTCATGGATGGAGACACCGTTGTCGGCAATCATGCCGGAGTATATACATCGGCTGCGCAGGGAATGGGAGGAATCCAATTAAAAGCGCCCGATACATCCCCCAATGAAGATGCAAAAATAGGAAACATCAATTATAAGACAAAAATAACCGGTACGGCTGCGGATCAGGATTATACATCCAATCATGCGACGAACGACTATTCCCAATATACTTTCACTGAAAATACCGTCATTTCGCTTCCCCGTACGCTTTTAGGCGATTTGAAGACCAATGTCCTTGCAGCAGTGGATGCCCATAAAGGGAATCATGTCACCATTGATGCGTCCGATAAAAAACTGACATTAGCCGCGATAAATACAGTCGGCAATCCGGCGGGAATCTATGCGGGCAATGGAAAAAATATTTCTATAAAAGCGGGTAAGGTGAATATCATCACAGAGGGAATGGAAGGCGGAAACAGCCTGACCAATGCTATTTGGCTGGATCCTTCCCAATCGGCGGCAAGCGCCATTACCATCAATGCGCCGGTTAATATAAGTATGTCCGGCGGCTATGGCGGCAATGGGATTGCTGTTGCTAAAACGACGCGATTCGGAGAAGCCAGTTATACATCGTCCGGTACGAATAAAATAACGATTAACGGAGACGTAAAAATTGCAGGGAAATATTATAATATCTGGGGAATTCCTCTGAATGGCGAAAATGTGTATTCCCGTTTTAATAATGCCGGCATTTTGACATCAGTCAATAACAGCGTAGTGGATATTAATGGGAATATAGATTTCACCATATATGGAAACGGGATCACCACGAATGCGGCCGGCAGCAAAGTGATTGTTGATGGCGCTAAAATTGCAGTGCCTAAGCAGATGAAGTACAGTTATTATTCTTTAGGGGCTTATCAGGGAACCATCAATGTAAACACCGGAGATAACGGAAATACTCCGGGGAATAAACGGGTTGTCCTTGACGGTGATGTCTTTGCGCTGAATACAGGAACGATCAATATGGCGCTTAGGACTCCCGATTCATATTTGAATGGTATTGTAGATAACGGCGGGACAGTGAATTTCTGGCTTCAAAATGGAGCGCAATGGACAAATTCGATACAAAATACCAGGTATATGAAAGATGATGAAGATAAAGGGGGTAATGGAAAGTCTTATGTGACAAAGCTGATTGGAGGAACGAATAAAGGCAATGCAGGTGTTATTTATCAAACAAAAAATAGTCCATTTACGAGAATTGACCGGTATGCCGGATATACTGCTGTGATATACAGTCATGATGGCAGTACGCCGTCTAAGATACTGGGCGGTGATATACAGATTGAAAAGGCTGACACGGGAAGCCATATCCGCATTATTACGGATTATGACACCCATATGGAAACGGCGGCCGTGCAGGATGCGGTTTTGAATGCACTTGCTCATAAGCTGACATATAGCGAATATACAAACGGAGTCAGAAATCTGAATGGTACTGCTGAAATAGCAGAAGGACTTACTGCCTCTGCTGTAACAAAAAAAATCGGGAACATTGCATTTGACACGTATGGCAAGGGGTATATCGGCACCTCTCCGGAACCGCCGCTTCCACCGGAGCAGAATAAGACAGAATTTATTACGACGATTACGGGTGATAAAAATACGAATGGGGAATATATAAGCTCCGGTGTCCTGAAGAATGATAATATTTATCACTTTGTTAAGGAAAAATCAACGGTCTCCGTTGGTGATGCGCCGGCTGTTCGTACTGATAAAAATGTAATGATAGACGCATCAGGGAAAGAAATTGTATTAGAAGGCAGCGGTACGGCAATCCGGGTTGCTTCCGGAAAAGTTGCTGATATAAAAGCAAAAGAGCTTAAGGTAAAAGGAAACAATGGACTGGATATATCAGGAAAACTTACTTTAACAGGGAACGTAGATATTGAATCTGCTAATAAGGCAATACAAGTTAATGATGGCGGGACAGTCTCTTTAGAGAAAGGCAGGATAAATGGAAATATTGATATCAGGAAAGGAATACTTAATCTGAATGCGACTGGTATGGTTACTGCATTGTCGATAAAAGGGAATATCTCCACGAACGCAGGAGGAATAACCAAACTGAACCTGAAAGGCAAGGACAGTAAGCTGGTCGGGAATATTTCAGGGGCAGGGACTATCGTATTATCAATGGATAAAGAAGCGGATTGGTCAGGAAATAGTACAGCTTCCAATCTGGATCTGTCTATAAATAATTCTACATGGCATAACACGGGCGCAAGTATAATAAAATCCTTTTCAGGAAGTAGAGCTAATGTTACCAGTTCGGAAGGCGATATATCCATAAACCGATACAGTGGAAATGCGGCGGTCCAGTTTGCCCATGTTTACTCCATTGCAGGGGGAAGGGTAAGTATCTCTAACGCAGATGCAGGGAGCGTGGTTACTTTGGAAACAGATAATTTCGCACCGGCAGAAGTGAAGAATAACCAGGCGAATAAAGAAGGGATGAGGCTCGGCTTGCTGCAGCAGATGGCTGGCAGACTTTGGTATGGAAATAATGCCGGAGCCAACTTATCAGGAAAAGTAAAAATAACAAAAAAGTATGAGGATGGCATAAAAGAATCTGAGGAGAATATTTTTTATTCTACAGCAACGACAGGAACAGGAAATCCGGGGCAGGGGTATATCATTCCAAACTATACATATGGGATTACCGGAGATGAGAGTAAAGACGGGTACTATAAATATGCAGGCGTTTTGGCGGACGGCATTTATACCTTCACAATTATTCCTTCAACCATCACGGCAGAAAAACCCATAGCGGCAGAAAAAGACATCACCGTCAAAACAGAAGGCGTCAGGCTGGTACTTAAAAACAGCGGAGGAAATAAGACCGCCATCGAGACCGGGAAACATACCGTGACCATGCAAGGCGGATCAGTGGATACGAGCGGAGGAAACATAAACATTGCAGGAGGAAGACTGAACGCGCATGCCGATACGACAACAGGGAATATAGACATCACAGGAGGAGGGACAGTATATGCATCCGGAAACCTGACAGCGGAAAGAGTGAATATCAGCGGGAAAAACGGAAGCGTGCCGTCAAAACTCCTGCTCATCCCTGATGAAAAGAAAAAGACAAGCATGACCAAAGTGAAGACCATCAAATTAACCAATGGGGCAAACCTGTGGACAACCGCCGGTGCGTCCGTGACAGCCGCAGGAGAAGTAACCGTCAGCGGGGGGAGCAAACTGGGAACCAAAGGGACCTTTACCGGTGCCAAAGGAATCACCGTAGAAGGAGGATCCATTGCCACCATCGATGGAGGAGGAACCATAGGAGGAACCATCCTGGTCAAAGAGAAAACCCCGTCAGGAGAAACCAGCCTCCTGCGGATACAGAAAACAGACATCACCCGGGGAAGCCGGATCATAGGGGAATCAGGAGGAAAAATCAACCTGATGAAAAACAAAGCCCCTGAAACCGAACTGCTCGTGAAAGAAAACGCAAAAGCCTTCTTCTACGACGGAGGCGTCTTCGGAGGGAGCATGACAGCCTCGGGTAAAAACGCCCTCATCACAGCCAACAAAGTCACCATCAACGAAGGAACCGTCATCAAAGCAGAAAAAGAAGGACACATCAACATAAGGAACAACAGCATCAACAAAGGGAAGATCATAGCGGACAAAGGAGCCGTGAGCCTGACAGGAGGGACATACAGACTGGGAGACATAGAAGCGAAAAAAGGAGGAAGAATATACCTGAACAGTGGAAATA
>OLRI01002597.1_pt1 | contig 12203 bp, 7 predicted proteins | sample 1672871 | NCBI WGS metagenome assembly OLRI01 (sample SAMEA3136732, study PRJEB25190) | human gut metagenome
GCATTTCGTGGCATAACATAATCTGTTCTTCCCTTACTGCCATTCCATGTTCCGGAAACAGTACCCGGAAGATCGTATCAATTTCACGATGCGCTCTTTTTAAATATTCTTTTGTGTAATACATAATTTGTTACCCGATATGTGTGCTGATACCACATCAATACGGCTGTAAAGGATTTCTCCCTACAGCCGCATGTATCTGATATCAACGACACATTCTTCCTTGATTTCTTATACTTTTGTTTTTTGGCGTTGTATTTGTCCTCGACTCCCCCATTGCCTTACGGGAACATTACAGGCGGATGCTTGGCATTGCACCGCTCACGGATTTTCTAAAAGTCTTGCTGATTACAACCCAAAGTCCATCCTCTGCTCACTGGCAGTTCCTATGTATCATTATCCCCTCGTAAGTGATCCTCGCAAAAGACCGCCACGGTCCTGTTTCAGTTAAAGGTGATTCGCTCGAAACAAAAACACCAGCAAAGAATTTTTTTATTCTTTCCTGCCATTTTCATCTGTCCTTGCGCCTTCCTGACACGCTTCTACTTACGGGAACGTACCTGTAATGCTGGTATAGGATTGTCAAAGTACACTGGCAAAATTTACCTGCCTATTAAATAGCCGACGAAAAATGCTGTTATTATTCAATTTTCAACAAATTTTTTAATTTTGTTCCGCTCATTGAGGCGATTTTTTCAAGGGTCTGCTGAGAAACGTCGAGCGCGTAATGATCGTCTAAGTAATTTGCCACATCTTTTAATGCTTTGTCATCGTCTTTTGAAATACGAACATCTTTATTGTTGAAAAAAGCGTTTATAGTCAAGCTAAGCCATTCTTTTGCCTTTGCCTCAAAAAACAGCTCTGCGGCAGGAGACTTCATTTTGCAGTTTAATATTTCTTTCGCTAACGGTGCAAACGATTTGATGATTGCCGGATTGAAAGAGGTGAATATATCTGAATAAGAAATATTTTTTTCTTTTTTCAAAGAATATAGATACTCTTCGATCATTTCTTTTTTGAAACTGATTCCTACGCTTAAATATGGGAAATTACTGTGCAAAAGAAATTTATAATCTTTGTGCATATTTTCCACATCGACAATATGGAGAGAGCCTGCAGACAACGTCTGATAAGGACTAAAGCTTTCGCCGTTTCCGGTAATGATATAGGAAGAAGAAAACGACATAAATTGATCCATATTAAGAGCAGACGAGTAGACAATATCCTTTTTTATAAAAAAGTCATGTATCTCGACGATAAAAGAATCCGTTTCATAAAACCAATAACAGCCTTCTGCTTCCTCTCTGCAAACGCAGAAAGTAGTTCCGATATTACAGTATTTTGATTTTTCTTTACAGGAATCAGTTCCTAAGTAGTTTTTAACAAATTCGTAGTAGTTCATTATAATTTTCTCCGCTTTCATGCAAAAACAAATATCCCGATTAGACGTTATCCCTTTTGGACTAAAAACTCTAAGTTTATTGTAACACAATAATTAAACTGATACAATACTGATTGTAGCAACCGGAAATTAGTTTTAAAAACAAAAAAAGACTAAATGGGATAAAATTATCAAATCTGAAATCCGAAAAGATTTTGTTGATTTGAGCGTGAAAGGAGAGGATTAGGATGAAAAAAGAAAAGAAAAAGTCTGTTTTAACAAGAATCATACCTTATGCAGGGAAAAGAAAATACATGCTTTTTTTGGCAATGGCTTTTTCGGCTTTGTCGGGAATCCTGTTGCTGATGCCTATGTGGTATATTCACAATATTATAAAAAATGTGATCTTGAATGGAAATGTAAATTACACCATGATAAGAGAAAATATAGCATATGCGGTAATATTTCCTTGTGTAGGACTTGGTTTATATGTTTTGGCAGGAATTTTTTCACACCTTTTTGCATTTGAAGTTGAAGAAAATATTATAAAGATCAGTGTGAAAAAACTGTTAGATAAACCGTTGGGGTATTTTATGAACAAAGAAAGCGGGAAACTGCGCGGGATCATTATAAACGGCGCAGGTGAAACGCACAATGTCTTGGCGCATCAGCTCCCGGACATTGCCTCGACATTTGTTTCTCCGGTTGTCATATTAGTCTTTTTGTTTTTATTTGACTGGAGGTTAGGATTGACAAGTCTTATCCCTGTTTTTATCAGCCTTATTTTTATGGCGACAATGCTGACTGCTCAAGGGAAGAAAAACAGAGAAGAATACTATAAACAGATCAATACATTGTCTGCCGAGACAGTTGAATATGTCAGAGGAATCCCGGTAGTAAAAACATTCGGTCAGAGCGTGGAAAGTTTTAAGCGTCTTTATACTTCTATTATTGTTATGAAGGACAGCGTCTTGAAAATGACTATGGGATACAGAAATAAAATGTCTATGTTTGAAGCGACTTCGGGTTCGACGGCGTTTTTTCTTGTTCCGGCTGCTTTGTTTATTATTGCAGCGGGAGAAAATCCGCATGAAGTTGTCGCTGATTCGATCATATACTTTTTGATCGGACCGATTTTCGGAGTTCTTATTATGCGTACTGCGACAATCAGTCAATATCTTTATTTTGCAGAACTGGCTCTTGATAAAATAGAAGATATTCTTGAGTATGATGAGATGGCTTACGGGAAAGAAGATCAGACGACAGGCGGGATCGAATTTAAAAACGTTTCTTTTTCTTACGGAAGTGAAAAAGTATTAGATAACATTTCTTTCAAAGTAAATCGAGGTGAAACAGTGGCGCTGGTCGGACGTTCGGGAAGCGGAAAGACGACAATCGCCCGTCTTGCCGCAAGATTTTACGATGCAGATGAAGGGGAAGTTTTATTGGGCGGAAGCAATATAAAAGAATATGATAAAACTTCGCTTATGCGGAAAATTTCATTTGTGTTTCAAAATGCAAGGCTTTTTAAAATGAGCCTGAGAGAAAATCTTCTGTGTGGGAAGGAAGATGCCATTGATAAAGAGATTGAACAGGCGCTTTTTGATGCGGGAGCAAAAGAGATTGTGGACGGTCTAAAAGATGGATTGGAGACAGTGTATGGAACGAAAGGTACATATTTTTCAGGAGGAGAAGCGCAGCGGCTCGTGATCGCCAGAGCTTTTTTAAAGGATGCGGAATATGTGATACTGGATGAAGCCACCGCTTTTGCAGATCCTGAAAATGAACGCATTATACAGGAATCTTTCAAAAAGTTAGCTGAAAATAAAACGACATTGCTGATTGCACATCGGCTTTCGACAGTTGTAAATGCAGACAAAATTCTCGTAATCGAAAAGGGGCGTATTGCAGAAGAAGGAAAACACGAAGCGCTTTTAGAAAAAAACGGAATATACAAGTCGCTTTGGGACGAATACCGGAGATCTGTCAACTGGAAGATTGGAGGTAAAAATGATTAATTATTTTATGAAAAAATATGCGATGTCGCAGACCGGAGCAAACAATTTAAGAAAAGCTGTTTTTTCCCGTACGATTTTAAATTTGACGAAGATGTTTCCGCCGATGATTGCATTTATGTTTATATTTCAATCGCTAAGCGATATGGATACTGCGGAAGAGGCGATAGCATTAACACCACAAAATTATGTACTTATTATATTGGCAATGCTTTTTGTTATGTTTTTTGTTGCAAGATGGGACTATACCCGTCTATATACGAACGTTTACAGTGAGAGCGCAAATGTCAGAGTCGATATTGCCAATAGATTGAAAAAATTACCGTTATCGTATTTTGGAAAAAGAAACATATCAGATTTGGCTGCGACGATGATGGGAGATATGTCGCTGTATGAAGAAATTTTTTCTCATGCAGTTCCGCATATATATGCTACCGGGATTTCAACAACGATCATTTCTGTTTTGATTCTTAACTATAATTTGAAACTTGGTCTGGCAGCGCTTTGGGTGATCCCCGTTTCTCTTTTGATTTTCTTTTTATCAAAAAATAAGAGAAAGAAAAGTAATGAAAAATGGGTAGAACAAAACAGAGAGGTACTTGATGATCTTCAGGAAACGATAGAACAGATTCAGGAGATAAAATCCTATAACATGGAAGAAAAAGCAAAAAAGCAATTTTTTGAAAAATTACAGAAAAGCACAAAATTAAAAGGCACTATTGAAATTGTAACAGGTGTCGCAGTGGCTTTTTCGGGAATGCTTCTGAAAATGGGAATCGTAACAGTGGCAGTTACAGGCGCGCAAATGCTTTTGGCAGGGGAAATTAATATCTTCGTATATATCGTATTTCTTATCATGACTGCAAGTATCTATCTTCCGATAGAAGGGATCATAGCCTTTATGGGGATGATCGATATGCTTGACAGTGTTGTAGGCAGAATAAAAGAAATAAAAACGATGCCGATCCAAGAGGGGGAATCAAAGTTTCATCCGAAAAATTATGATATAGAATTTAAAGACGTTTCATTTGGATATGAGGATTATTCGGTTGTCAGGAATGTAAGTTTTACGGCAAAACAAGGAGAGGTAACGGCGCTCATCGGGGCATCCGGAAGTGGAAAGACTACTCTTACAAAGCTTGCCGCAAGATTTTGGGATATTAATAAAGGAAAGATCTTGCTGGGAGGAGAGGACATAAGTAAAGTAGATCCTGAAGCGCTGCTGAAGAACTTTTCTATTGTTTTTCAGGAGGTAGTGTTATTTAACACAAGTATCAAAGAGAATATAAGGATCGGGAAAAAAGGTGCGACAGATGCTGAAATTTTTGAGGCGGCTAAAATAGCAAGATGCGATGAATTTATCGAAAAAATGCCAAATGGAATAGAGACTGTAATAGGTGAAAACGGAGAACGGCTTTCAGGAGGGGAAAGGCAAAGAATTTCCATTGCACGAGCCATACTGAAAGATGCTCCGATCATATTGATGGATGAAGCAACCGCATCTTTAGATGTTGAAAATGAAAGTCTTATTCAGGAGGCGTTGTCGGAGCTGATCAGAGAAAAAACAGTGATTGTGATAGCTCACAGAATGAGAACGATCCGAAGCGCTGATAAAATCGTTCTTCTGAACAACGGAGAAATCGAGGCGATAGGAAATGATAAAGAAATGTATGAACGGTCGGCCGCATATAGAAAAATGCTATCCGATTCTAAAATAGAACAAACAGTTACAGTTAATTAAAGCTATTATCCGAAGTGGATTTATTTGATACTGCAATGCTTAACATGATTCGTATAGTTGGGAGAAAAAGATAATGGATAAAAAAGAAAAAACAGGCGTACTAAATGTGAGAGACTTGGTAAATGTCGGATTATTTTCCGTGTTGATTTTTATTGCTACGTTTCTTTCTGGGATGATCGGTTTTATTCCGGTCTTAATGCCGGTCGTTCCGTTCGTTTATGGGATTGTGTCAGGGCCGGTATACATGCTTTATTTTACGAAGATTAAAAAAGCAGGGATGCTTTTCATTCAGACGATCGTAGTAACACTTGCATTTGTGGCAACCGGACATGGACCGTGGGTACTGCTTACGGCAGTTATCGGCGGTTTACTGGGAGAAGTTGTCCTAAGGAATGGACGGTATAAAAGTGTAAAGCATGCAAGACTTGCTTTCAGCGTACAGTCCATATATGGACTTGGAAACTGGCTTCCGATTTATTTTGCGAGAGATGCCTATATCCGGCAGATGCTTGATATGGGGTACGGGGAAGAATATACACAAAAAATGATGAGTGTTTTGCCGAACTGGACGCTTCCGCTGATTGTGATTTTAGGAATGCTCGGCGCGTACATAGGCTGCACGATAGGCATAAGAATGTTGAAGAAACATTTTGTAAAAGCAGGCATGGCAGAGGAGGTATAGCGTGCACAGTGAAAAATTTAAACTGGATTTTCGGACGAAAATGTTGATGTCATTGTGTCTTTCGTATACTCTGATCCTGGGAAATATACAAACGAAATTTTCGATTGTGGCGGCAGCTTATTCGCTGCTGCCATATGTATTTTTACTCTTGAACAGGGAAAAGAAAGCGGCGGTAAAAGGAATCCTGTTTATTATGGCTGCTTACATCATTCAAAAAGAATGGGTGTTTTCAGCCGGTGGTTTTTTGGGATCTTTATTTCTTTTTATTACGATGATGTTTTTGCGGCTTCTTCCGGGATTTGTGATGGCGAGATTTGCTCTTGCTTCATCTACAATGAGCCATATGACGTCAGCGCTTAAAAAAATGCATTTTCCGGTTGTGTTGATCATCCCGATTACGGTTATGGCAAGATTTTTTCATACGGCGAGAGAAGATTATAATCAGGTAAAAGACGCAATGTATTTACATGGTCTTACAAACAGACGCCTCTTTTTTCATCCTGTAAAGCTTTTTGAATACAGAATGGTTCCATTATTTATGGTGCTTACAAAAACAGCAGATGATGTTGCCGTATCGGCGATGACGCGAGGACTGAAAATCCATGGGAAAAGAACGTATATCGGCGAAAGCAGGTTTTGTATGAGAGACTACATTTGTTTTTTGCTTATGCTCGTGTTGATAGGATTTTATATAGGAGGGAAATATGTTTGCGTGTAGAAATTTAAATCTGTCATATAAAGGAAACAAAATACTAAAAGATATACATTTTCATATTCCTGAAGGAACGGTTTTTTGTATAACGGGAGAATCCGGATCCGGCAAAAGCAGTTTATTAAAAGTAATCAATGGGATAATCCCTGAGATTACCGAGGCGGAAATTTCAGGAGAAATAAAATTAAACGATATGCGGTTAAATGAGATGGATATTGCACAGAGAAGCCGGTATATTTCGACCGTATATCAAAATCCGAAAACACAGTTTTATTGCGTTGAGTCTACGGATGAACTGGCGTTTCCTTTGGAAAACAGAAATCTGCCGAAGGATGAGATGGTTAAGATAATAAAAAAATATACGGAGCTGCTCGATACGGAAAAGCTTTTAAACAGAAATATTTTTTCACTGTCAGGCGGAGAAAAGCAGCTTATGGCAATTACAAGTGTGATGACGATGGACAATCAAGTATATCTTTTCGATGAGCCGTCGGCTTCTTTGGATCATCATTCGATCGGTCTTTTGAAAAAATGCATCGCCGAGCTGAAACGAAAAGGGAAAATCGTGATAATTGCCGAACACAGACTGTATTATCTGAAAGAGATCATGGATTATCTGGCTGTTTTAAAAGAAGGAAAACTGGAAATGATCTCTGTGGAAGACTTAGATCATGACAAGATCTGCAGACTGAAGGAGACGTATGCCTTAAGGAGTTTTGAAGAAATCAGGAAAGAAGAGCTGTTATCGGATAATCCCTGCTATCAGATCCAGATGCTGAACAAAACGAAAAACGGAGAAAAGGATAAGAATATTTTAAAATGTAAAAATTTTGCACAAAGCTTTAAAAATACGAAAATCATGGATATCGGGGAAATCGGATTTTCGGAAGGAATATATTTTATTATAGGAGAGAATGGAGTCGGGAAGTCCACATTCATTAAAAAGATGGCAAAACTGCTGAAAGGAAAAGGAAAATCTTTTTACTGCGGGAATGAAATAAAAAGATCTTATGAATATATCTCCATGGTGATGCAGGATGTAAATTATCAGATATTCACAGAATCTGTATGGTCGGAAATATCCATCGTCAGTCAGGACGATGCAAAAAAGGAGCGGGTGTTGAAAGAGTTGATGCTTTATGACAAGAAAGACAGTCATCCACAATCTTTGTCCGGAGGAGAAAAGCAAAGACTTATGATCGCACTCGCTATAGTAAGTTTGAAACCGATCGTGATATTAGACGAGCCGACAAGCGGGCTTTGTAAAGGGCAGATGGCGTCCACTGTCAAATATTTACAAAAGATGAAAGAAGAAGGAAAAACAGTAATTGTAATAACTCACGATTATGAATTTATAAAGGAATGTAAAGGAGTTGTCTATGAATTTTTAAATACAATTTAAATACAAACTTTTTGTAAATATTGGACTTTCAGGAATTAATAAGAAAAATATTGTTATGTACATGGAGCGGTTAAACGGTACATTGAAGTGGAAAGGGGAATAATATATGCTTTACAAAAGCATGTTTCAAAGTAAAACAATATAAGAGCCATGCAGTTTTATATACACGGAAGGAGGGAATATACAGTTAATATAAGGCAACAGTTATTTCGCCGGAACACAATTTAAACATCGGTTAATGTATCCGAATTAAATTAAAAGAAAAGGGAGAAAACACATGAAACAATTTGTAAAGAAAAAAGTAAGTTTTGTTATGGTAATGATCATGGCTGTGATAACCGTAATCTCCATGTCGCTGCCGATGGCAGTGTTTGCGCAAGGGGGGGGGTATACGCTAACGCTGAAAAATGAGGGGAGTACGCCCCATACTTTTCAGATATATCAGATTTTTTCGGGAGATTTAGATGAAAGCAAAACCCTTTCTAATATTCAGTGGGGAACGGGAATTAAAGAAGCTTCAAAAGAAACTTTGGGAACTGCGGCTGAAAAAGCGCAAACTTTAACCGGCGAATCAGAAGCAAAAGAATTCGCAAAGACGATCCAAGAGCATTTAAATGAAGATAATAAACTTGAGGTACGCGTAGAAAAAAATGATTCGACAACTGTTGCAAATTTAAATGCAGGTTATTATCTTATTAAAGATAAGGAGGGAAGTCAGACACAAACACCTCCAAACTCAGCGTATACGTCATACATTTTGAAAGTAGTAGGCAATACGACTGCTAAAACAAAATTAGATGTGCCGGAACTTGTAAAAAAAGTGCAGGAAAATAGTAAGAAGGATATCGAGGGAAACGGGTGGCAGGATGCCGCCGACTATAACATAGATGAGGTGATTCCTTATAAACTTACGGGTACATTGCCGAGCAATTATGCAGAGTACGAAACGTATTTTTATGAGTTCAATGATATAATGTCTGCAGGATTAACATTTGATAAAATGTCTGTAAAGGTTACGGTAGACGGTACGACGTTAACGGCAGATCAGGACTATAGCCTGATAGTGCATTCGGATACTAATAGCTTTCAGGTCCGCTTTGAGAACTTGAAGGCGATTCAAAGTGTGATGATAACTTCCACAAGTCAAATTGTCGTGGAATACAAATGTAGATTAAACGGAAATGCTGTAATTGCCGGAAACGGAAATCCTAATACAGCGTATCTTGTATATTCTAACAACCCAAATCAGAGCGGAGGCGGCGACCACGGAAAAACTCCGGAAGATAAAAATGTCGTATTTACATATAAAGTAGTAGTAAATAAGAAAGATGAAGAGAATCACTCGTTACAAGGTGCACAATTTGAGTTGCGGAAGATAGTAAATGATCAAGACGAAGGAACAAAAATAGACACAGTTACTGTTACGGAAGGAACTAAGTTTAATTTTAAAGGATTGGATGCAGGAAAGTATAAGTTAATAGAAACAGTGACTCCATCCGGGTATAATACGATTCAGCCGATTATTTTTACGATTGAAGCCACATATGACGAGGAATCGGATGATCCGCAATTAACATCTTTGACAGGACAGACGGAAGGAGAAATAGTTTTTATACGAAAGACAGAAGAAAGGGAAGACTCTCTGTCAACAGATGTAATTAATAAGAAAGGCATTCAGCTTCCGGAGACAGGTGGAATGGGAAGATATTTAATATATACATTAGGAACGATCTTCGTATTAACCGCTCTGGGATATACAGTGTATAAAAGAAACAGAAAACATACTGAAAAATGATGTTTAAGATTAAAAAATATATACCTGATATAGTAGTTGCGATCATTTTGATTGCTGGGATAGGCTTGTTGGCCTATCCCACGATCGGTGATTATATCAATGCGCTGCATTCTTCAAAAGCGATAGGAAGTTATGTAGAAAAGACGAAAGATTTATCCAAGGAAGAAAAAGAAAACTTGTTAAGAGAAGCAAGAGAATATAATGAAAGTCTGGTTGGTAAAGTCAATCGATATTATTTGAATGAAGAAGAAAAAAAGAGATATGCTCATATCCTTGATATAACAAAAACCGGTATTATGGCATATGTAGAAATACCGAAATTAAATATATATATGCCTGTTTATCATGGCACGGATGAAGGCGTGCTGCAGATAGCGGCAGGTCATCTGCCGGGCAGTTCCCTGCCTGTAGGAGGAGAAAATACCCATAGTCTTATATCCGGACATAGGGGATTGCCTTCTGCGAAATTATTTACGGATATTGATAAGTTAAAAAAGGGCGATTTATTTTTCATACACGTATTTGATGAGGTTCTGGCATATAAGGTAAATCAGATAAAAATCGTACTTCCCGATGATGTGGAAACTTTGGAGATAGAAAAGGGAAAAGATTATGTAACTTTGATCACATGCACCCCTTACGGAGTGAATTCCCACAGACTTCTTGTGCGGGGAGAACGTACTGTTTATAAGCAATCAGAATCGAAAATAGAAGATATGATCAAAAAAAATAATCTGAAGTATATCATGTTGACGGCAGGAGTTATTCTGGCTCTGATCGGCATGACAGTTCTGGTATCGGTATTTCTGATAAAGAGAAGAAAGAGGAGGAAGTTGAATGAAAAATAAGAGAATAAACCTATTGCTTATTCTATGTTTTAGTCTGATATTTTTTATAACTTCTTTCGATTGCGCGTATGCGGCAGAGGAGAACGGCAGTTTGAATATTATACTAACTTATGAACGGCAAGCGATAGACGGCGCCGAATTTTCTGTTTATCAAGTTGCTAAGTGGAATGAAAAAGAGAGTCGGCATACAGTAAAAGCGCCGTTTCGATGGAACGGGGATTTTGTAAATATTAAAACGGCTGACGATCAGTTAAAATTATCGCTTTATTTTGAAAAGCAAAGCCGTAATATAAAAGAAATGATGAAAGGGGAAACCGGAGATGACGGTACGGCAAAATTTACAGATTTGAAAGATGGGATTTATCTTGTGGTACAGACAGGATCATCCGGAAAAGCAAAAGACTTTACTAATGTACAGCCTTTTTTAGTTATCATTCCTCAATTTGAAAATGGAATCCAGAACAGGGTGGTGAATGCAAAACCGAAAACTGAGATACAAAGGAAAGAAAAACCCGAGATACCTCCACAAACACCACCGGATCTATCTCCTAAAAAACGTCCTCAAACAGGAGATATTACAAATATGTTTCGGTGGAATGGAGTCTTGATGTTAAGCAGCGGTATGCTGCTGCTGTTTTTCAGGATCAGGCAAAAAAGCAAAATAGGGGAGGAGAGCGTTGATGAAAAAGAATAATTTGCTAATAAAGCTTTTAACCCTGTTAATAATTATAGCTGCTGTCCTGCCGGTGTTTTATATGCCTGCATATGCGGTGGAAGAAGAGTATGGAACACAAGATATATCTGATCATGGGATAAGCGAACAAGGAGAAAACATCACTTCTTCCGAATCGGAAACATCGTATGTTGAAGAGGGAAACAATGTATTTGACATCGTTCCGAAAGGATATACATTGAAAGCGGTTCAAACAAGGTCTGTTGAGTTTATCATACAGTATCCCCCGGGGCAGCCGACAGGAAATGTAACATACGAATTGAAGAAAGAAATAAATAACCGGGAAATAGTAGTAAAGAGAGGAACACTAAATAAGTCACAGAAAAAAATTACTTTTAAAGATTTAGAATTAAATACGCCATATAAGTTTTATTTGACAAAAGTTCCGAATGGATATGGAAAACCGGACGGTTCTGTGGCAGAGTTTTATTTTGACAACGACGGGATTCATTTTACAAAAGGTGAATCAGGTATTGCTTTGACGATGACTACTGCGTATGTTCATTTTATTGTACAGAATACTTCCGGACTGCCTGTAGGAGGAGTAGTACGATATGCATTAAATAAAGTGAAAGGTAATCAAGAAACTCAAATTAAGGCAGGAACGGCAGACAGGGCAACCGGGAAAATTATTCTTGAAAAATTAGAGTGGAACACTCCGTATAAACTTTATTTGAGAACAGTTCCAAAAGAATATGAAAGACCGAACGATTCCGTGGCAGAGTTTTATTTTGACAGTGAAGGGATTCACTTTATAAAGGGAAGTACAGCCGTTGTTTTAAAGAAGAATAATGAGCAGAACAACAACGGACAGGACGCCCCATTGGAGGAAGGACAATATTATGGATTTACAGGAGAAGACAGCAGAATAAAAATATCGAAGGAGTATAATAT
>OLRI01002601.1_pt1 | contig 12190 bp, 6 predicted proteins | sample 1672871 | NCBI WGS metagenome assembly OLRI01 (sample SAMEA3136732, study PRJEB25190) | human gut metagenome
GATTACAACGGTCTGTTCAACTTCACACCCGACACTTACCGCACGATGAACCTCCGTTCGAAGGTTTCCTCACAGGTGTTCAAATGGTTGAAAATAAGCAATAACTTCGACTATACGCACGACCGCTATCGTCAGCCGATGGGCTATTCGAAGGAGGGCGGCGGCGTGCTGTGGCGTTCGGTCAACGATCAGGGGCATCCCTCGTCGCCGATCTTCAATCCCGACGGTACGCTGACCAAGTCGGGCGCCTATGCCATCGGCGGACTGGTGACGGGCGACAATTGGCTCGACCGTACGACCAAGACGCTCAAAAACACCACCACACTCAACGTCACGATGCTGGAAAACCGCCTGCACCTGACGGGCGACTTCTCGTTCCGCACCAAGGACTACACCGAAACCAAGAAGACCACTGCCATTCCTTACAGTGCCTACGAGGGCGAAACTGTCTATCTCGGCACGCCCGAGACCGACGACGTGATGAAGGAGTCGCTGCAACTGACGACCTATATCGCCACCAACGCCTACGCCGAGTTCGAGGACACCTTCGCCGAGAAACACTATTTCAAGGCGCTGGCCGGTTACAACTACGAGCAGCAGGACTACAAGTCGACCTACTCCGAGCGCAACGGTCTTCTGATGCCCGACGCCGACAACATCAACTTCGCGCTGGGCGACGTCATGTCGATCACCGCCGGCGGCAGCCGCTGGCGTTACGTGGGCGCTTTCTTCCGCTTCAATTACGCCTACGACGACCGCTACCTGCTCGAAGTCAACGGCCGCTACGACGGCTCGTCGAAATTTCCGAACAACTCCCAATGGGGCTTCTTCCCCTCGGCTTCGGCCGCCTGGCGCGTTTCGCAGGAGAAGTTCTGGGACGTCAGCCCCAAGGCCGTTTCGAACCTCAAGCTGCGCGCCTCGTACGGTGCGCTGGGCAACAGCAACGTCGATCCCTACACCTACCTCGAAACCTTCGGCCTGTCGACCTTCGGAACCGGTTCGGGCGACGCGGCCCGCTACCTCTTCGGGCAGGCCAAGCTGCGCTACACGAGCCTCCCGGGCCAGATTCCCGACAACATCGGCTGGGAGACCTCCAAAACCTTCGACGTGGGACTGGACGCCGGTTTCCTGAACGGGCGGCTGAACCTCACGGCCGACTACTACATCCGCAAGACGGTGGACATGTACACCGTCGGCCCGACGCTTCCCGACACCTTCGGAGCGACGGCCCCCAAGGGCAACTACGCCGACATGAGCACCTACGGCTATGAAATCGCGTTGAGCTACAACGATTCGTTCAAGCTGGCGGGCAAGCCCTTCAATTTCGGAATCAAGGCGACGCTGGCCGACTATTATTCCATAATCGACCGCTATAACAACGCCTCGCGCAAACTTTCCGATTACTACGAGGGGCAACGCCTGGGCGAGATCTGGGGTTTCGTCTGCAACGGGCTGTTCCAGTCGCAGGCCGAAATCGACGCGGCGTTCGGCGGCAAGGGCTACAAGAATGACATCATGCAGACCTCCGAGAAGTACATCACCTATCCGGGCGACATGCGCTTCGAGGATCTGAACGGTAACGACGCCATCGACCGTGGCAGCAGCACGGTCGACGATCCGGGCGACCGGAAGATCATCGGCAACTCCGAGCCGCGCTACCTCTACACCATTTCGCTCAATGCCGACTGGAACGGTTTCTTCCTCTCGGCGCTGTTCGACGGCGTGGGCAGACAGCAGTGGTTCCCCAGCGACGAGAGCCTTTTCTGGGGCATGTACAACCGTCCCTACAACCAGGTTCCGACGTGGCATCTGCAAAACTATTGGACCGAGGAGCGCCCGAATGCCTATCTGCCGCGCTACGTGGGCTACTACGGCCCGATGAACGCCAATACGGTCAACGTCAATACGCGCTACCTGCAGGACGTGTCGTACATCCGGCTGAAGAATCTTCAGTTCGGTTACGAGCTGCCCAAGCGGTGGATCTCGAAGATCGGTCTTTCGAAGGTCTCGGTCTACTTCTCGGGCGAGAACCTCTGGAGCTGGTCGCCGCTCTACCGCCACACGAAGGATTTCGACGTGACGGTGGCCAGCAAGAAATCCGACTCGGATATTTCCGACAGCAAGGGCGACGGACATAATTATCCCGTGATGCGGAGTTTCAGCTTCGGCATCTCGATCACCTATTAAACTGTTTCCGTACTATGAAAAATCAACTTATATTATGGAGTATGTTCGTGGGCTGCGTTGCGCTTGCCACATCGTGCGACCTGACGGAGAACGTGCAGGTGAAAGCCGACAAGTCGATGATCTTCGGATCGAAATCGGGTCTCGAACTCTACTCCAATTCGTTTTACAAGGCCCTGCCGACGCTCAAGAACGGCTTCATGCAGGACAAGATGTGCGACGTGGGGGCCGTCAGCAACACCGACACCTTCATCAAGCAGGGGGCCTACAACACCGAGACGGCGACCAGCTGGAGCTGGGGCGCGCTCAAGAACGTGAACTACTTCATCGACGGCTGCAATGATCCGAAATACTGCACCGTCGAAGCCGAGACGCGCGACAACTACCTCGGCATCGCCCGCTGGTTCCGTGCGTGGTTTTACTACGATAAGCTGACCACCTATGGCGAAGTGCCCTGGTTCCCCCACGACATCCAGTCCTACCAGAACGACGTGATGTACAAGGATCGCGACAGTCGCGACGTGATCATCCGCAATCTGATCGCCGATCTCGATTTCGCTTACGAGCATATCCAGGCCACCTCGTCGACCGGAAGCTCGACGCTCACACGCTGGGCTGCTGCCGCGCTCAAGTCGCGCGTCTGCCTCTTCGAAGCGGCTTACCGCCGTTACCATAATCTCACGGAGCTTGAAATAACCCCCGAGGAGCTATATCGCGAGGCCGCCAAGGCCGCCAAGCTGGTGATCGACAACAGCGGTTGCTCGCTCAACACCGCCGCGGGCAAGAAGGGCGCCTATCGCGATCTGTTTTACAGCGAGACGCCGCTGACGCAGGAGGTGATCCTCGCCGTCTGCGCCAACGAGAAATCCGGTATCTTCGGCGAGCAGAACTGGTGGTTCAACGCCCGTTCGTACGGACTATGTTGGAGCCTCGTCCGCTCGTTCGTCCACACCTACCTCAAGCTGGACGGTACGCCTTTCACCGACGCCGCCGACTATGCCGTGAAATCTTTTACCGAGGAGATGGAGGGGCGTGACCTGCGTTTGGAGCAAACCGTGCGCGGGCGCAATTTCCTGTGGGACGGCAAGACAGCAGTCGCCGACATCAAACACCTTTCGCTCACGGGCTACCAGGTGATCAAGTACACGCTCGACGAATCGAAATACGACGGCGGAGCGAAGAACATCAACAGCATTCCGCTGATCCGCTATGCCGAGGTGCTGCTCAACTACGCCGAGGCGCAGGCCGAACTGGGGGTGATCACCGATTCCGAATGGGCGCTCACGGTCGGTGCGCTGCGTAAGCGCGCGGGTATCACGGGCGGCACGGAGACGCTGCCCACGACCGTCGACAGCTACCTGCAACGCACCTTTTATCCGGACGTGACCAGCCCCGTGCTGCTTGAAATCCGCCGCGAGCGGGCCATCGAACTCGTCGCCGAAGGCATGCGCTTCGATGATTTGCGCCGCTGGAAATGCGGGTCACTGATGGAAACCCTGCCGTGGAGCGGCATTCACATACCCGGATTGGAACAACCCGTCGATGTCAACGGCGACGGTGTGGACGACTATTATTTCACCGAGGGCGAGGTCACGGCGGCTCCGGCGGCGTACCGGAACATTGCCATCCGCGTCAACCAGGACGGGGTGGGGCTTTATGCCGAGGCGAATGCTGTGGCAGGTTATGATCTGGTCTACAAGACCGGTGCGGGCGATCGTTATTGGTATCCCGACGGCCGCCAGTACCTCTATCCGATTCCCGCCAAGGTGATCCGCGATTACAGGAACGCGGGCTATACGATCTCGCAGAACCCCTACTGGGACAACGAATAAAAATAGAAAGACCATGAGAATATTTCGTTATTTACTGACGTTTACGCTGAGTTTCTCCTTCGTTTTCGTCGCCGGATGCAGCGATTCGAAGCCCGATTACTCAGAATTCTACAAACCCCAGCCCGGTGACGAACCGGAGGAGCCGGTCAATCCCGGACTTGAGGACAATCAGCTGAGAGTCATGTCGTTCAATGTGCGTTACAGCTCGGGCGACGACGGTGCGAACAGTTGGGACAACCGCAAAAAGGCCGTTCCGGCGATGTTCGCCGACCAGCAGCCGACGGTGCTCGGCGTGCAGGAGGCGCGGCTCGACCAGAAGACCTACATGGACGAGAACTGCGCGGGCTACAAGAGCGTCGGCGTGGGCCGCACCGACGGCCAGAATGCCGGTGAGTTCATGGCCATCTATTACCTCGACGATGCAGTGAAGCTCGAAAAGTGGGGGACATTCTGGCTCTCCGACACCCCCGACGTCCCGTCGGTCGGCTGGGACGCCTCGACCTACCGCACGGCCACGTGGGCCTTGTTCACCCACTACAAGTCGGGCCGCAAGTTCTTCTACGTCAACACCCACATCGACCATGTGGGGCAGGTGGCGGCCCAGAAGTCGATGGAGCTGATCGAGGCGAAGATCCGGTCGCTCAACCCCGACAACCAGCCGACGGTGCTGACCGCCGACTTCAACAAGATGCTCGACAGCCCGATTTTCGACGGCGTGAAGAAGTTCATGGCCGACGCGCGCACGACCGCTCCCGTGACCGACAACAAGGCGTCGTTCAACAACTTCGGCGGGGCGACCAACTACCCGCGCATCGACCACATCTTCAGCTCGGGCTTCACGCCCCTGCGCTTCGCCACCGTCGACCAGCGTTACGAGAAGGTCCCCTACATTTCGGACCACTATCCCATCGCGGCCGTGTTAGAGTTCAAGTAATCCTGCAACCAAAGCTCAAAACCGATTGAAATGAAACGATTTATCTATATGCTGGCCGCTTTCGCCCTTATGGGGGCCGTCTCCTGCCAGCCGGACGAGGAAGTGGCGGTCCACGCCTCGTTCACCACCGACAAGGAGCCCTAAGACGTGGGCGACCCGGTGGTGCTCACCAACACTTCGACGGCCGAAAACGCCCTGATCGCCATCTGCAAATGGGAGCTGGGCAAGGGCGTCGTCTCCTACGAAACCACTCCGGAGAACATCTCCTACGATCAGGCCGGAGAGTATGTCATCAAGCTGACCGTTACCTCCGACCGCGGGGCGAAGAAGTCGTCGTTCGAGAAGACCATTCGGGTCGTGGACAACAACATCCGGCCCGTGGCCGACTTCACGTGGTCGCCCGAGAAGGTCGTGGCGGGCGAACCGGTGCAGTTCACCGACCGTTCGACCGACGAGGACGGCGAGGTGGTGGCCTGGGAGTGGAAATTCGGAACCACGACCTCCGACAAGCAGAATCCCGAATTCACCTTCGCGGCGCAGGGGGCTACGGAGGTCTCGCTGACCGTGACCGACAACAAGAAAGGCAGGAACACCAAGACGGTGACCATCGACGTGGGCCGCGGCGCCATCAGCCTCGACCTGCTCTGGTCGTACCCCTACGACGACACGAAGGACGCCTATGTGTTCGGCACGTCGCCTGCGGTCAGCCCCGACGGCGAGTATGTCTATGTGACTTCGACGGGTTATTCGCTGGTCTGCTTCACGAAGGCCGGCGAGCGTCTCTGGGCCTTCGACATCGGCAAGGACGGTGCGTCGGCCGAGAACAACAGCGGTTCGATCAAGGTGCAGTCGCCGACGCCTTCGGTCGGCGGGGACGGCACGGTCTACGCGCTGGCGGGCTTCAACGAGCCGAACAAGGGCGCGGGAGGCAGCGCGTTCTACGCCGTCAGCGGCGGCGCCGGGGGCGGCTCGCAGGGCTGGCATGTGAATACGGGCGTGAACACCAGCTTCCGGTTCCTTTCGCCGGCCGTCACCGAGAAATACCTCTTCATTGTGGCGCGCAACGTGCCTTCGGGGCACCAGAATTTCCAGGTCTACGACAAATCGTCGGGCGACCTGGTGGACGAGCGGCACGTCAACGGCGGTTCCTACGGCGGCGTGCTGCCGCTCAAAAACGGCATGGTGATCGCCGGTACGGGCGGTAGTCACGGCATGCGCGTCTATTTCCCCGACGGCACGGGGAAGTGGAAATTTTCCTGTGTGAAATCGAACGGTCGCGAGCACAACTACGGCGGTACGGGCGAAGATAAGACCTGCGAAGCCCCGAACGGAACCCAGCCCGCTTCAGGTCCCGGCGGCAAGGTCTACATTCTGTTCCAGAACCAGGGCGTGCGCGCGGACAAGAGTCTGGGCGGGGGTGTCGTCTACTGTTATGATCCGGCAAAGACCGTCTACGGGCAGACGCCCGAACCGGACTGGTACTGTCCCGTCAAGGGCGATTGCGCCCAGTCGGGCATGGGCGTGGCGCTGGGCGAGGACGGCACGGTCTACGCCGCGACGCAGAAGACCGGCAGTGAGGCTGCCCACGTCACGGCTATCTCCGCGCAGGGTGTGAAACGTTGGGAGCACGCTGCCGACGGCGACATCAACGGTGTTCCGGCCGTTGACGACCAAGGTTTCGTCTATTACAACGACCGGACTACGGGCAAACTGGTGAAACTCCGCCCGGAGGACGGCTCGCGCGTGGCGGAGATCAAGCTGGCCGACGAGCTGCGTTCGTCGCCGACGATCTCCTACGACGGCACGATCTACGTCAACGGCATGAAGGACGACAAGCCCACCGTCTTCGCGGTGAAGGGTGCGGCCGAGGGCTGCGCCGCGTCGTGGTCGCAGCAGGGAGGCAACCCATCCAAAACCGAGTATATGTACTGATCCGCTGAAAATCAGGGATGAGCGGGCCGCGTCACACGACGCGGCCCATTTTTTTCGGCCTTCGTGTATGTCGTTTCCGGTAAAATTCCCTCTTTATTATGGAACGGTCGCAGGAACCGGGACGAAAAGAACCTCGAACACAATTCTAAATTTCAGCAGATGATCCGAAAACTATTGGTGCTGTTGCTCTGCCTCACGGCGGCGACGGCGACGGCGAAGAAGCCCAAATCCTCCGCTTCGAAGAAGGCGGAGAGTTCGGCCGAAAAACCGAAGGAAAGCGATTACGACAAACTCTTCAAGGAGAAACATACGGTGGCCGACGGCATGTTCCGCCTGCACGACGTCAAGGGGAAGCTCTATTTCGAGATTCCCGATTCGCTTTTCGGGCGCGAAATGCTGCTCGGATCGACCATTTCGGAGGTTTCGGACAACGCTGCGGCGACGACCGGCTCCAAGTCGGACTATCCGCTGCAGGTGGTTTTCACGCGCAACGACCGTTCGGTCCAACTGCGTACGGTCAACTGCGAGAACATCACCGACGAGACGGGGGCTTCCCGCGCACTGGCTGAGGCGGGGAAGCGGAACACGGCCGATCCCATCCTGCGCAATTACAAGATCGAGGCCTGGAACCGGGACAGCACGGCCGTGGTGGTCAACGTCACGGACCTGTTCGTGGCCGACGTGGAGGAGATGTCGCCCTTCTCGAAGTACGGACTTTATACGGCTTTCGAGCTGAAGAAGACCTTTCAGAAGGAGCGTTCGATGCTGGGCGAAATCAAGGCTTTCAGCGACAATGTGGTGGTGCGCAGTACGTTGAGCTATATTTTCACGCTCACCCGCGGCCGCACGACGCTGGTCAAGGACCAGCCGCTGACGGCCGTGATGACCCGTTCGCTGGTGTTGCTGCCCCGCGAGCCTTACCGTCCGCGCATCACCGACAGCCGCATGTCGGTGTTCCCGACCGGCAAGGTGCTTTTCAGCGAGCGCGAGCAGCGTGCCAAGGTGATCTACTACGCCCACCGCTGGCGGCTGGAGCCGTCGGACATGGATGCCTGGAAGCGCGGCGAGCGGGTCGCGCCGAAGAAACAGATCGTTTTCTACGTCGACGACGGATTCCCGGAGATGTGGAAAAAGCATATTTTCGAGGCCGTCGACCAGTGGAACGAGCCTTTCGGGCGCATCGGATTTAAAAACGCCATCGCCGCAAAGCCCTATCCGAAGGACGATCCCGAATTCGATCCCGACAACATCAAGTATTCGTGCATTCGCTACGCGCCGATCGCCATCGCCAACGCCATGGGGCCTTCGTGGGTCGATCCGCGCAGCGGCGAGATACTCAACGCTTCGGTTTATGTCTACCACGACGTGATGAAACTGCTGAACAACTGGCTGTTCGTCCAGACGGCGCAGGCCGACGAGCGCGTGCGCGCCGTGACGATTCCCGAGGAGGTGATCGGCGACGGACTGCGCTACGTCGTGGCCCACGAGGTCGGCCATTGCCTGGGTTACATGCACAACATGAGCGCCTCGGCGGTGATTCCTGTCGATTCGCTCCGCTCGCCGTCGTTCACGCAGAAGTACGGCACGACCACCTCGATCATGGACTACGCTCGCTTCAACTACGTGGCCCGGCCCGGGGATAGGGAGCGCGGCGTGAAGCTCACCCCGCCGCGTTTCGGCCTCTACGACTACTATGCCGTGAAATGGCTCTACACGCCCGTGCCCGACGCTGCGACGGCTGCCGACGAATATGCCGTCACTTCGAAATGGATAACCGGGGCCGCCGCCGATTCGGTCTACCGTTTCGGCAAGCAGCAGTTCAGCCGCTCGATCGATCCCCGTTCGCAGTCGGAGGATCTGGGCGACGACGCCGTGAAGGCCTCGGGCTACGGCATCGCCAATCTGAAATACATTCTCGGCAACATGAACGCCTGGATCAGCGCCCAGGACCCCGATTTCTCCCAGCGGCGCACCCTCTACGACGAGGTGCTCACGCAGTATATCCGCTACCTGAACCACGTGCTGGCCAACGTCGGCGGCATCTACTTCGCCGAGAAGATGGAGGGCGACCCCGTGGAAGCCTACCGCAGCGTGCCGCGCGAACGCCAGCGCGAAGCCCTGCTGTTCTGTCTCGCGCAGCTCAAGGACATGAAGTGGCTGGACAACGCCGAGCTGATCCGCGACATGCCGCTGATGGGTTCGCCCGCCGAGTCGATCATGGCTTCGCTGGTGTCGGTCGTCGTGGCCGCCCCGGCGCGTGTGGCTTTGAGCGCCGCGCTGGCCGAAAAGGAGGCCTACACGCCCGAGGAATGCCGCAGGGATGTCTATGAATTCGTGTGGGCTTCGACGCTGAAGGGCCGCACGCCCGATGCGCTGGAGATGATGCTCCAGCGCGAATACGTCCGCAGTCTCAGCCTTTCGGCCGGGCTGAAATACACAGGGACGGGGGCGCGGGAGGAGAAGAAGCTGGTCTCCGACGAGGGACTGATGCCCGTTCCCGCCTTCCTCGGGGAGCATGCGGCCCGCACCGCGGCGCTCACCGCCTGCGGGGAACGCTGCGGCCACGACCCCTTCGAAACCTTCTCCGCCGCACACCGCGTCGACACCGCGCCGCTGCTGGGCTACGGCTCTCCGCGCCTGAACTACTACGACCCGCGCAACACCGAGGCCGGGGATTATGCCGCGCTGCTCAAGCTGCGTGCGATGCTCCGCACGAAGAGCGTTTCGGCGACGGGCGAAGCGCGCCTGCACTACGAGTTGTTGCTGCGCAACATCGAGAAAGCGTTGAAAAAATAAATCTTCCGGACCATGATGAAACTGTTTAAAATAGCTTTCCTTCCGCTGCTGGCGGGAATCTTGCTGCTGCCGGCGGCGTCTCGGCCCGTCCGGGCGGCCGAACCGGCCGCCGTGGAAGCCGGAGCCGGGGACAGGAAGCGCGACAAGAAAAAGAAGCAGGAGGCCGATACCGCCGCCAAGGCGACTCCCTACGAGAAACTGTTCAAGGACAAGCGGGTGGAGACTGTCCGCGGCGGCGGGCTGACCCTGCACCTGACTGCGGACAAACTCTACCTCGAACTCCCCGATTCGCTGCTCGGCCGGGGGCTGATGATCACCACGACGATCGAGCGGACGGGCGATCCCGGCGACGGACTGGCCCACCAGCAGCCCGTGCCGCCCTACATGGTCGAGTTCGGCCGCGGGAAGAGCGACACGCTCCTCTGCATGCGGGAGTTCGCTCCGGTGGTGATCGTCGACGGCAGCCCGGCGATGCGTGAGGCCGTCGGGCGGAGCAACATCGGTCCGATCGTGGCCTCGTATGCCGTGAAGGCCCGCACGCCCGACGGGAAGTCGTCCGTCGTCGACGTCACGGCGCTTTTCGTCGGGGACGTCAAACGCCTGCGTCCGATCGACCCCGAGGGCGGCAACACCTACGGCGGCTGGATGACGGCCAAGGCCGATTACAAGAAGGACCGTTCGATGCTGACCGGCGTGACGGGCGGAAAAGGGTGCGTTTCGGTGGTGGGAGAGCTTTCCTACGGCACGACGGTCAGCTTCCTCGGCCTGCTCGACCTGTGGAAGGACAAGCCCCAGTCGATCGTCGCCCGCCGCACGCTCCGCGTGCTGGGCGATCCCGAACGGCGGATGCGGCTCTGCGACCAGCGGCTCGGGCTGGCGGCCAAGGCGTTCAAACGCTTCTCGGACCGGGAGCAGGAGGCCAAAACCGATTATTACGCCTGCCGCCGTTCGATCCTCGACAGCGCGGGGAAGGTGCGTTCCGTGGTGTTTTACGTCGACACGGCTTTCGACGCTTCGGCCTATGCCGCCGTCGAGCGGGGGCTTCTGCTGTGGAACGATGCCTTCGCGAAGATCGGCTGCAAGGGTGTCGTGCGGGTAGAGCCTTTTCCGGCTGATCCGGCTTTCAACGACAACAGCCTCTATAACAACTGCGTGCGGCGCACGGGAACCTCCAATTCGGAACTCTACACAGCCTCGTGGGTCGATCCGCGCAGCGGTGAAATCCTCGGGACCGACATCTTCGTGCCCTTCAATTTCACGGCCGCCATTCAGAAGAAGCTGCTCCTGACGTTGTCGGCCGCCGACCCCGAGGCGCGCACCACGCAGCCTTCGGCGCGTCAGATCGCCGACGCCCTGACGGCCATGGTGGCCCGCCGTGCGGCCTCGGCTTTCGGCGTGATGCCCAACTACGCCGCCTCGTCGGCCTATCCGACCGACTCGCTCCGTTCGCCGTCGTTTACGCGGGAAAACGGCCTGGCGGCGTCGATCACCGACGACGTGTTCTACAACATCGTCGCGCAGCCGGGCGACAGGGAGCGCGGTGTGAAGCTCGTGGCCGATGCGCTGGGTCCTTACGATTACCTGGCTGTCGAGTGGCTCTACAAGCCCGTTCCGGGGGCTGTGACGCCGCACGACGAGGTTCCGGAGCTGCGCCGCCTGCTCGCCTCGAAGGAGGGAGACCCCCGCTGTTTCTTCGCGCAGTACGCCTCCGGGACTTACGATCCCCGCGTGGGGGCCGGAGACCTGGGCGACGACCTGTTCCGGAGCGTGGCGCTGCAATCGGCCAATCTGAAATATGTCGCCGAGCACGGCGACGGGTGGCTTTCGGGCCGCGACGGCGACTACAAGTTCCGCGAGGAGCTGCTCACGGAGATGGTTCTGCGCGTCAACTCCCTCGCCTTGCAGCTGATGCGCTACATCGGGGGCGTCTATATGAATCCGGTCTACGAGGGAACGGCCCGGCCCGCCTGCACGGCCGTGCCGCGCGAAGTGCAGCGACGCGCCCTGCGCGAGGCGCTCGCCCGACCTCGGCTGGATCGACCGGCAGGGGGTGTCGAAGAACGTTTACAACCGCGTGCAGGCATGCGAATACCTCCAGCGCCGGATTGCGCGCACGCTTCTTGAAAAGCTCGGAACGCTGGACCTCGCGGCTTCGAAGGCCGACGATCCTTATACGGCCGACCTCATGGCGAAGGACCTCGTGGCGTGGTTCGAGGAGCGGCTCCGTTCGCGCGAACCGCTGACGGACCATGTCCGTAATCTGCAACAGTCGCTGCTCAAATCGACCGTCGCCGCGGCCAACGTCAAAGATAAGCCTTCGTCGGGTTCGGGAAGCGCCTTCGCGCTGTTTGATGGGTCCGCTTCGCTGTCCGACGGCGGCGATCTGTTCCCGGCGACTGACGCCGGGGCGCTTCCGGACATGCCGGCGGAGCGCCGGGCCGACGATTTCACGCCGTTGGGCGCCGGCGTTTCCTAACCTGCTTGTAAACGGTTCTGACGGTATCGCCGTAGG
>OLRI01002616.1_pt1 | contig 12122 bp, 9 predicted proteins | sample 1672871 | NCBI WGS metagenome assembly OLRI01 (sample SAMEA3136732, study PRJEB25190) | human gut metagenome
TGCCAGTCGGGCGGCGACATCTCCATCTGCGGCTATGACGTGCTGACCCAGCCGCTGGAAGCCCGCCGCCGCACGGGGTATCTGCCGGAGCAGCCGCCGCTGTATCCCGACATGACGGTGACGGAGTATCTGCGCTACTGCTGCCGTCTGCGCGGGCTGAAAGCAAGTACACAGACGGCGGAAATCGCCCGCGTGATTGAACTGACAGGGCTGGAAGCGTATGCGCATCGGCTGTCCGGGCGGTTGTCGAAGGGGTATCGGCAGCGCTTGGGCGTCGCGCAGGCGCTTCTGGGGCAGCCGCCGCTGCTCATCCTCGATGAACCCGGCAGCGGACTTGACCCGCTGCAAATGGCGCAGATGCGTGAGGTCATCCGCCGCGCGGGGCAGGACAGCACCGTTCTGCTCTCGTCGCACCTGCTCAGCGAAGTGACAAACGTCTGCGGGCGCGCGATTGTGCTGGACGAAGGCGTCATCCGCTATGACGGCACGATGGATGCGCTGCTGCGCGGCGCGGCAAGTCTGCGGCTGATGTACCGCGGGGATACGCCGATGATGGCGCTGATTCGCGAACTGCCGGGCGTAACGGAAGTGACGGAGCAGGATTGCCGAGAAGACGGCTGCCATCTGCTGCTGATTCGCCACGAGATGGATGCCGACCTGCGCGCGCAGGTGTCCGCGCTGTGCTACGAAAATCACTGTGCGCTGCTGGAAGAGACAAACGGCAGCGACGCGCTGGAGGATGCGTTCCTGCACGTCATCACCCGGAAGGACATCAGCCGAAAGGAGGTGGAGTGAATGTGCGCCGTATTCCGCCATGAATTGAGCGGCTATTTCACTACCCCCGTCGGGTATGTGTTTCTGACGATGTATGCGCTTTTGTCCGGCTTGGTGTTCGTGTTCATCAACATCGGGCAGGAAATGAGCGCGAGCATGAACCTGCTCTTTTCGGGGATGCAGCTGCCGCTGATGCTGATTGCGCCGCTTTTGACGATGCGCCTGTTCGCGGAAGAAAAGCGGATGCGCACCGACCAATTGCTGCTCACCTCCCCTGTTCCGCTGGGGCAGATTGTGCTGGGCAAGGCGCTTGCGTCGCTGGCACTGCTGATGATTGCCATGCTGCTGGCGCTGATTTACCCGCTGCTGATCGCCCCGTATGCGCAGATTGCGTGGTCAGAAATCGCGGTGGTGTTCCTCGGCTACTACCTGCTTGACGCGGCGATGGTGTCCGTCGGCGTGCTGCTCTCTTCGCTCTGCACGAACCAGATTACCGCCGCCATCCTGACGCTGGGCGTGAACGTGCTGATGTACCTGTCGGAGCATTATATTGTCCCGCAGGCGGGCACAAGTGCGTACCTCCACCCGGTCAGCGTGATACTGAGCTTCCTGCCCTCTTCCGCGCGGCTTGGCGACTTCGCCAACGGCATCGTCAGCCTATCCGACATCGTGTATTTCGTCGCGTTTATCGCGCTGATGCTCTTCCTGACTGACCGCGCGATGGAAAAGCGCCGCCACGCAAAGGGGTGATTTTTGATGAAGAAGAAATCCATGCCCTATGGGGTCTATCACCTGCTGACGTGCGTGCTGGCAGTTGTGATGGCGGTGCTGGTCGTGCTGGTCAGCCAGCGTGCGGAGGAAAAGTGGTACTTGAAGCTCAATGTGTCACCGAGCGGGGTAACAAACTTAAGCGACTACACGCTCTCCCGCCTGCATGCGCTGGATGAGGACGTGCTGCTCTACCCGGTGTACACATCCGGCTATGACAGCACCGTCCGTGACCTTGTGACCGAAACGCTGAACAAGATGAGCGCTGAGTGCGCCCATGTGCGTGTGGAGACGATTGACCCGGTGACGCAGCCGCAGCGCATTGCCGCGCTGAGCGGCGACGCGGGCAGCATCGAGAACGGCACAGTGTTCATCACCAATCAGGACGCGACGCGCATCATCCGCCTTTCGCCGGAGGAGTTCCTGTTCTCCCGTACGGTCTTGGGCGAGGAATACACCATCTACTGCGGTGAAGCGCAGTTAATCGGCGCGATTGGGCGCGCGTGTACGGACAATCCCGTCGGCGTGTACTTCCTGACGGGTCACGGAGAGCTGACGCAGGAGGACTGCTCCCTGCTGGCGCTGCAATTGCGCTCGAACGGCTTCGAGGTGCATTCGGGGGAAATCGCCCGCATTGCGCCCGCCGCGACGGACATTCTGCTGCTGCTTGCTCCCCGCAGCGACCTGACGGGCGACGAGGCGCAGACGCTTGCCGCTTTTCTGGATAACGGCGGGCGCGTGCTGGTCGCGTGCGGCGCCGATACCCCGCTTTCCCGCCTGACGCAGCTGCAAGCCGTCTGCAGCCTGTACGGCTTGGGCTTTCAGTCCGGCTGGGTCGTTGAAAGCGCGGCGGAAAGCGACCGCTATGTTGATGCACCGGAGTCCCTCTCCCCCGTTGTCGCGGCGGATTACGAGATTACCGGGCGGATACTGCTGCCGCGCACGTCTGCCCTGATTACACCTGCACTTCGCCCCGGCGTGACCGTGACCCCCCTGCTGACCACCTCCGACCGCGCCGTGCTGCACCCGGATGCGTCCGGCAATGCGCTGGATAGTCAAGTAGGCGACGTGTCCGGGCAATTTCTGCTCGGCGCAGTGGCGAAGAAGAGCAGCGGCACGGCGCTGTCTCTGCTGGCTTCCAGCGACATGCTCCGGGACAGCGCGGCCATCAGCGGCGCATCCGTCTTGGATGCCAGCGATAACCTTGCCCTGCTGACTGACCTCGTGACCGACATGGCGGACATTGACCAGACGGCGTCGCTCGACGCGGGCGTGAAGCGGCTTCCGGCGCAGCGCATCACCTTTGACAGCGAAAGCAGCCGCCAGCGCGTGACAATTCTCGCCCTGACCTTGATTCCCGGCGTACTGCTGCTGACGATGGCGGTCGTGCTGCTGAAAAGGAGGCGGCTGTAATGCGGCGCGGACTTCGCCTGCTGCTGATGGCGCTCGTCTGCGCGCTGCTCGGCGGCGTGTATGTGCTGCTTGGAAGCGCGGTTGCCCCTGCGGAAGCGCCTGCGCCGGAATCCACCGACGCGCCGGGTTACTTCATGCTCTATGAGGATTCCGTGGCAGCGCTTAAGAGCATTACCGTGCAGCCTAAAGGGTCGCAGCGCTACACCGCCGTATCCGACATGGCGTTTGACCAGAATGGCAATCTGCTTGGCGTATACAACGCACTGTCCCAGCCGTTTCTGGTATCGGGGCAGGAGGACTTCACGTTCAGCACCGCTGCGTGGCAGATGCTGCTTTTGACTGCGCAGCACATTCCGGCGACAGCGACCTATCCTGCGCTCGACCGCGATGCCTGCGGACTGACCGACCCCGACGCCGTCATCACCCTGACGCGCAAGGACGGCACGACCCGCGTCCTGCGCATCGGGCGCTTGACCTCCGACGGCGCAAGCTGCTATGTCGCCCTCGACGGCGACACAAACGTGTACCTCGTCCCCTACGACTTCCACGAGACGATGGTGCAGCCGCTGAACGCCCTGCACACGCTCCCCGGCGCAATTGACGAAAGCGCCTCCGCCGCCGTGCAGATTGCCTTGACCGGGACGGACGACGGGCAGCTCATTTTCACCAAATCAAGCGGCAAACTGATGGCATGGTCGTCTACCTCCCCCATCGCCCACGCGGGCAGCACCGAGCGCATTGAGGCGTTCATCACGGGGCTGTGCGCGGTTTCAGCGGACGAGTACGTCACCACCGTGGCGGACGCCGCTGGTCTGGCAGCGTATGGGCTGGATGCGCCGCGCCGCCTGATTGCCGCGTTCCAAGACGGCACAATTCGCGACATCCACTTAGGCAGCGACGCGGGCGACGGCATGGTGTATGCCCGTATGGACAGAACCGGCGACATCTACCGCATCCGCCGCACACAGCTAACTTTCGCGGAGAACGCCGGGCTGAACACGCTGCTTGACCGCTTTGTATCGCCTATGGTTGTCGCCACGCTGTCACAGGTGCGCGTGACAACGGTTGACGGCGAAACGACCCTGCGCATCGAGTACGAAAATGGCGACGACAACATTGGTCAGCGCTGGTTCTGGGACGAAAACGCTGTCACGCGTGACGAATTTACCGATGCGTATTTGTCCATTATCGCCCTGCAGTTCGACCAAACTGCCCCGCAGGAAGCCGCAGGCACTTCCCTGCTGGCGGATGTCACCTTCACCCTGCGCGACGGCAGCACATCCACCGTCCGCTATGAAGCCTGCGACGCTTTTTACGCCTTGGCGACGACCGACGGCGGCGGACGCTTTCTGGTTCGCTTGACCGACGTCGAGAACATGCTGACAGTCCTGAAAGGAGAAAAATAACCCATGAAGCGCGAAGAAATCAACATCCGTGACCCCTTTGTGCTGACGCGGAACGGGCAGTATTACCTCTACGGCACGCGCGGCGCAACCTGCTGGGGCCCCGCGGACGGCTTCGATGTGTATGTCAGCCGCGATTTGGAGAATTGGGACGGCCTCTTCGAGTGCTTCCACAACGACGGCACATTCTGGGCGGATCGCAACTACTGGGCGCCCGAAGTGCACGAATACCATGGCAAGCTGTACATGCTGGCGAGCTTCAAGCGCGAAGATCTCTGCCGCGGCACGGCAATTTTGACCGCTGACAACCCGCTGGGGCCGTTCGTGCCGCACAGCGACGGGCGCGTGACCCCCTCCAATTGGGAGTGCCTTGACGGGACGCTCTACGTCAGCCCGGACGACAAACCGTATCTCGTCTTTGCGCACGAGTGGGTGCAGGTCGGCGACGGCGAAATCTGCGCCATGCCCCTCTCCGATGACCTTTCCCGCGCCATCGGCGAACCGAAGCTGCTCTTCCATGCGTCCGAAGCGGAATGGGCGCGGCTGGTGCATCACCGTTCCAGCGGGCGCGACGGCTATGTGACCGACGGCCCGTCGATGTGGCGGACGGCGGACGGCACGCTGCTGTGCCTGTGGGCGAGTTTCTCTGATGAGGGGTATACAGAGGGTGTTGCCATCGGCGACAATGGTGACATTACCGGGCATTTCACGCAGGTTGAGCCGCTTTTCCGGCGCGACGGCGGCCACGGCATGGTGTTCCGCGCGCTGGATGGGCAGCTGTACCTGACGCTGCATTCCCCGAACGAGCATTTGAAGGAGCATCCGTGCTTCATCCCGCTGGAAGAAGCCGCTGGTCGCCTGACCCCGAAGTACACGCTGCCGGACTGGTTCGCACCGCTTCAAAGCCGCCTGCACAAGATGGCGGATGAACTGACCGCGTCGCTGACGGGCTGGCACGGGTCAGACGCGACGTTCCGCCCGGAGGACTTCGGGCTTGTTCCCGGCGAAAAGGCGACCCGCGCGATTCAATCCGCCATCGACAAGGCGGGCGAACACGGCGGCACCGTCCGGCTGTCCGGCGGCGATTACGTCTCCGGCACGCTGATTCTGCGCAGCAATGTCCGCCTGATGGTCGATAGCGGCAGCCGGCTTCTCGCGTCCACCGACCTTGCGGATTACCCGGAGCAAATCGCCCGCCGCCTGACCGTGCAGGACACGAACATGGGCATGAACCAGTCGCTGATTTTCGCCGAAGGGTGCGAGAACATCTGCATCTGCGGCGGCGGCGAGCTGGACGGGCAGGGTACGCGCGCGAATTTTCCCGGTGACGAGACTTGCCACGGTACGCCCGGACGTCCGTTCCTGATGCGCATCATCGACTGCCGCGACGTGCATGTGCATGACATTACGCTGCGCTCCGCCGCCTGCTGGATGGAAAACTACCTGAACTGCGACCGCGTGCTTTTGGAACGCGTGACCGTCCGCAATCAGACGAACTACAACAACGACGGCATCGACATCGACGGCTGCCGCGACGTCATCATCCGCAACTGCGACGTAGAATCCGGCGACGATGCGTGCTGCTTCAAGGGGGCAAGCGAGCGCAACACCGAACGCGTCCTCATCGAGAACTGCCGCCTGTACAGCTGCTGCAACGCCTTGAAGGTCGGCACGGACACGCAGGGCGACTTCCGCGATGTGCTGGTGCGTAACTGCCAAATCGGCGGCGTGGAATACGCCCCCAGCGGACTGAAACACCGCTGTTCCGATTCCGGCGTATCGCTGGAAATGGTGGACGGCGGAACGCTGGAAAACTTCCTCATCGAGAACATCACGATTGACCGCGCGTGGAGTCCCTTCTTCCTGCGGCTTGAAGACCGTGGGCGCGTCAAGCCCGGCGACCCGAAGCCGCCCGTCGGCACGCTGCGGCGGATTGCCATCAGCCACGTTCGCGGCGGCGACAACGGCGCACGCGGGTCGTACTTCATCGGCATCCCTGAAAAGGCGATTGAGGACGTGCTGCTGCATGACGTGGTAATCACCCAGCACGCGAGCGAAAAGGCGGTGCTTGACGAGGGCGCCATCAGCGAACTGCGCGGCGTATACCCCGACGCGCACATGATTGACGACCTCGGCGACGCACCGGCGCGCGGCTTGTGGGCGCGGCATGTGCACGGCCTGTCGCTGGCGGGGTATGATGTGATTCCGGATAAGAAGGATGCGCGCCCGTATCTGGTGGCAAAAACAGACGTGACGCTGGACAAAAACGCCTGTCTGTAAGTTGGAAAAAGCCGTGCGCACCATTGGACTAAAGCGCAGGGACGCTATGGGGCAGCGTGATTTTCTGTTGAAGGAAGAGAAAATCGACAAACTGCCCTGCGGGCGCAGAAGCACTTCTATGTGCAGCATTGCGGTACACACGGAAGTCAACAAACCGGACGAAGCATATGCCTCGTCCGGTTCTTTGATATATAATAGACAGAAATCACTCCCCATATTGCACGCAAAAACGCTTATTTGCTTCATCATAGATGCGATTTAGGGTATCGTAGTCTCCTTTCATTTCTGCAATCATAATATTTTCACATTCTTTGCGGGTAAAGAACATAAACGGTAGCGAAAAATCCTCTGTTTCCGTAGCGAAATCTGCACGAATTTGTTGCTCATCCATATGCAGTTTTTCCGTCAGTCTGCACATGTCCTTAATTATTGCTGGTGCTATCTTGCCAAGTGCTTTCTCATATGGATAGAGAAAAGTTTTTTTGACCATAATGAATATTTCAAACGGAGTATCCCTATACCCATTGTCGCACCTGCTTAAATTAGTTATAATTACTAAATATAGCAAAGACAACGCCGTTTCTAAACGCCCGCCTGCCTCTGCAATTTGTGCCATCGTATAGCATGTGCATCCATAAAGCCCAAAATCGCCCTTTATGTAGTGTTCCTGACTTTTTTGATTCAAATATCCCCATAGCACATCACGATACGTTACACCTTTTGAGGCCTTTCCCATCATATCTGAGAAATTCCATATATCCAAGTCTTCTATCAGATGATTGTGAATATATGGAATCCAATCGCATTCCTTAATGATTTCTTCGCCCAGTTCCGTTAGCTGATAGCAACGATCGTCAAATATAACGTTCAGTTCTTTTTCAGTAAAATTCTGAAATAACCTTTCGCATAGTTTTGCTTTCGTTCCTGTTTGTGGAACACCTTTCTGTGCCAGCACCTTTTTAATTTCCACAAGAGTCGCATGGTTAACTGTATCCTGCAATGTGCCGTATTTTACAGCTCCTCTTAGGATTAGTTTTTTCAATTCTTCATGTATATCCGCAATTCCATATTTATACAGCCAGAATTTAGGGTATTCCGTTTGCTTTGTAGTATAGCGCGGTGCATAGCTCAACAATAATACTTCATGCGGATAAAAGCCATTACATATCGGCTTACTGTTGCGAATATGCTCCGAAATTGGTACTACCCCTTCTGGTAATTCTGGCTTTATTTCATGATATGACATTTCTCACACCTCCATGAAAATCATATTGTAATTATACCATATAAATTCCAGAAATCAAGTGTCATTGCGCAAAAAACCGGACGAAGCATGTGCCTCGTCCGGTTCTTTTTACCTTTGGGTATTACTGCGGTTGCCTTATCCGAAACGCCCTCACATGTTCATATTCCGACAGCGGACCGAACAAATCCACCAGATTCACCCGTGCTGACATTCGCACCGTGTAGATGCTGGTGTACGCGCGCTCGTTCTTGCTGTTTTCGGAGTGAAAATCCACATTCAGCACATCGACGCTGTGCGCTGCAAAGAACGCTTTGATGTACCCTGTGGTTTCAACGCGGTGGTCATACTGAATTTCCACCTGCCGAATTGTCGTCGCGGGGATAATCCGCTGGACGATGGTCAGCGTCAGCAGCACAAGCGTACATCCGCTGAGAGCGAGCGTGTAGCAGCCCATGCCGGCGACAAGTCCCAGACACCCGGCGCACCATAGCGACGCGGCCGTTGTCAGCCCCGCAATCTTCTTCCGGCTGGAAAAAATCGTCCCCGCACCGAGGAAGCCGATACCGCTGACCACCTGCGCGCTGATGCGCCCCATGCTGACCGCCACGCCGGTGTTAAGCACGTCGGTGTTAATGGCCAGCACGCGCGCTTCGACGTAGTTCTCCATCACGGCAATCAGCGCCGCGCCGAGGCAGACGAGGATATGCGTTCGTGTACCCGCCGGTTTATTGCGGCGTTCACGCTCATAGCCGATTGCCAAACCAATCAGGATAGCGAGCAGAATTCGCGCGCCTGCTTCCCACCATGCCATTGCGTTTCACCTTCTTTCTCTCATAGAATTCTGTTTGTTTCTTTCTGGCGTTATATTCGCCATATAGCACAAAAATTCCTGCTTTTTTGTGCAAAAAAGACTGCAGCGGATGAGCGCCGCAGCCTTCTTTGCTTTGCGTTTCGGTTTATTTCAAAAAGTCCTCAATCAGCCCGTGCAGGAAGCGGGCATAGTCCGCACTGACGGCGACGTTGATTTCCGGCAGGTTCGTCCAGACGTGGTGATGGCGGCGATCCATAATCGTCATGCCAAGGGTCAAACCGTCCTGCGTCGATACGCCAACGCGGCCGCGCACGCTCTTGAGCAGCGTCGGGTCAGCCGTCGCCGCAACCGCCATGCAGTCAATGACCGCGCAGTAGGCTTGGAAGCCTCGCCCATGCACGAAGGAAATCGCCTGATGGAGGAATTTCGCTTCGGGCTTGTCGCTCGCCGCCAGCCGCGCAAGGTCTTCGTCCGTAAAGTCCACGGAGAAGTACGTCGCGACGTCCAGCCCAATCGCCGTCACCTTCAAGCCGGATTCGTAGACCTGCTTCGTCGCTTCCGGGTCAACGTAGACGTTCCACTCACTTTGAGGCGTGTCGCCCGTGGCGTTGAGGAAAGACGCCTCATTCAGCCCAAATGCGCCGGAAATGGCAATCACTTCGACAATCTTATCCTTGATATCCGGGGCAAGGCGCAGTGCCATAGCGATATTGGTCATTGGTGCCAGACAGACCAGTGTAATTTCGCCCGGCTGCTGACGGATGAGGTCGATAATCGCATTGACGGCGTGGGTCGGGTTCTCAGGCAGCTCCGAATCCGGCAGAAAGGATTCGCCCTGCCCGTCGCGCCCGTGGGTAAACGGGTCGTTCGGGATGTCGCGCACCAGCGGGCGCGAGCAGCCGCGGTAGACCGGAATGTCCTCGCGCCCCAGCATCCGCATGATGCGCCGCGCGTTGCGGTAGGTAATGTCCACGGGGTAATTGCCGTTGACCGTCGTCACCGCTTGAATGTCGAGATTTGGGTTCTTAACTGCCATGATGATAGCTGAGGAGTCATCCATGCCGGGGTCGCAGTCCACAATAATCTTCCGCATATGTTTCACCCCTTACGCTTTGTCGCTGATGAGCTTGACGTAATACTTGCGCTTGCGCGGGCCGTCGAATTCAAGGAAAAAGATGCCCTGACTGCCACCCAGCACGAGCTTGCCGCCGTCGATAATCAGCGGAATGCTCACGCCCAGCAGGGAGCATTTCACATGACCCGCAGCATCGGTAGGCGTATCGTGCTGATGCTTAAAGTCGATGCGGGTAGGAATCAGGCGGCAGATCTCGTCCTGCAAATCCTCAAAGCCAGCCGGATCCCAGAAGGACGTAATCGTCAGCCCCGCCGTCGTATGCGGATTGAAGACGATGCACTCGCCGCTCTGGATGCCGCTCTCGGCAACGAACTGCTTGATGTCGTCGGTCAGGTTGATGACATCGTTGGGCTTGGTTTCCAAATTGAAGCACTTCAGCATTGTTGATTTTCCTCCTCAGTCGTCCACCATGACAATTTCGCTCTGCCGCACGCACGCCGCACCCTTGGAGATGCTGATTCAGGGCAAACCGGCTGATGCTGTCCATAATCTGTTCCAGTCTCTGACGAAGCACCGTTTGATCCTGTCCCTTGAGCAGTACCCAGAACACGTCTCCGGAATCCCGACAGAATAATTCTCCTGGTTCCAGGCTTTCCGCCAGCACGTTCTTCGCCTCCGGGATGACGAACACCGCCGCCTGCTTTTCGTCCGGCATCTCGCGGTCGGTCACAATCGCCAGCGGGCGGCCCAGCTGCTTGGCGTAGCCGATGGTTTCCAGCGTGCGGGAATCCGCCTTGTTGTCCTCCGCCGCCCAAATCATCGTGCCGATTTTCTCCGGATGATTGACGAAGAAATTCAGGTGCAGCCATTCCTCGGTGTTGATGTACATCGCCGGGCGGCCAATCGCCTCAAACACCTTCGCCTGACCGAAGAACGCGCAGGCGTACTCGAAGCCGCTGCCCGCGAAGTCGTAGCAGTCCATGTCCTTCCACTGCTGCGCGACGGCGAACGCGGTGTCGTCCATGGCGGGCAGAGCGGTTTCCAGCGCATCCGCCAGCGCCTTAATTTCCTTGCGGCGCGCGCTCGCAACGTCCATCGTGTAGCGCCCGCGCACTTCGCCAATGCGGATAGCCAGCAGGTACAGCGCCATCACGCAGACCATGTAGCTGCGCGTGCCGGGGGCGGACTCGAACTTGGGGATGTCCAGCTTCAGGATGCGCTCGGCGCTCTGCCCCAGCACGGATTCCTCATGCCCGGTGATGCCCAGCGTAAACGCGCCCGCCTTGCGGCAGCGGCGAACCGCCTCCCCTACGCGCGCCACCTGCCCGGAGTTCGACACGGCGATGACCAGCGGGCTTTGCGGCGCATAGCCGAGGTTCTTCTTCTCGTAGTCGCGCGCCAAATCAATCGTCGGCACGACTTCGGTGCGAATCTTCGCGTACTTCTCAAACGCGGGCTTCACCGCCAGCAGCGCGGCGTAGCTGTCGCCGCAGCCGGTGGTATCTGTTACTTCGGATACCTCAGCGGCGGCACAATGATAAGCCGTGCCTTTTGAAAAGGCGGTGCTTCCGTTTTTTCCGAGCGTTACGATAAAGACCGTATTGGGATATTTTGCGGAAAGCCGTTTCGCTTTTTCAAGCGTAGGTTCATCTCCGCTTATAAACAAAAGCGATATGCAGTCAAGGTATTTTTCTATCGTGTCAAAATCCCTGCAAATATCAAAATCAACGCTCAGCGGAAAACGCTTTTCACGGCAGCAGCCTATTACATCGTTGAAATTCGGTCCGGAAAAAGTGGTATGCACCATATCCGACGAATGCAATAATTCCCTGTCAGACGCAGACAGGGCAAAGCTTGAGAACACTCCGCCGTTCCACGAATCGTCTTTATAATAACGGTCGCCGTCGGGGGTAAGGTAGGTGCGGTTCGAGGCGGTATCTCCGTTTTCCGTTCTGATATGAGTTTTGTCGATGTTGAAATCTTTTATGCTGTCAAGGACGGTTTTACCGTAGCTGTCATTTCCCACAGCGCCGATTATATAGACCTTCGCATCTGTAAGCCGTGATATTGTTGCGGCGAAATTAAGCGATTCGCCTCCGGGCATTATCGTATTGTCGAATATGTCGACGCACATACAGGTAAGAGTTGTTATTATCATAATGATCGCTCCTTGTCGGTTATGAGTATATAATACCGCTAAATCGGTTTGCAGTCAAGTATTTATAAGAAATTTTCAGATTTTACTTGACAAAGCGGCTCTCTTTGTGTATAATATATCAGGTGGCTGTAAACCAAAACAGCATTACACCGCTTGAAACGGCACAACAAAAAGGTTTGCGGGATTTACGGCTT
>OLRI01002619.1_pt1 | contig 12110 bp, 10 predicted proteins | sample 1672871 | NCBI WGS metagenome assembly OLRI01 (sample SAMEA3136732, study PRJEB25190) | human gut metagenome
AGAAGATAAAGTTTCCTGCCTGTCAGCCAGCCAGCCTCCTGCCTGATAGACAACCCATGACGCCAGACCGATAACAGCACCCACCCACGGAAAAAAACACATCGCAAGAGACATATTTTCATCTGTCCATTCACTTTGTGGCATGGGAATCTTGCTGTACATAGAAAATGCAATTTTAAAACTATTCCACATTTTTTTCATACTACTTTGTAACCTTCCTATTTCTATATCCCATCATAGTTGGGACTTTTGACTCCAACATCATTTTACTATTTGCTCATTTTATCTTAATCGGGATTCCATAGACAACTTCTGTTACCTGATCTGCCATTTTTCCAAGCTCCTGATTGATCTTTCCGAGAAGTCCGATATATTTTTTTGTTTCTTCCGCCTCTTTTTCTGTCCCTACCGCGTCCAGCCACGCCTGGGCTGCTTCCTTTGCCTCTTGGCTGCATGAGGGAGCTGCGATCAGTTCCTTTGTTTTCTCTACTACATAATCTAATACGTTCTTTTCCATTTTTCTCTTCCTTTCTTTAAGAAAGCTGGTTCCTTAAATATTTTATCGTTTTTTAACGCATTTTTATATGGTTTTTTGCGCGTTTTTATGCGTTTTTATACGCTTTTTTACACTGTTTTTTCATGCTTCGCGGCTTCCATGCGAAGCCCAAACCGTATGTGCATCGCGCCCATGCTCACGGCTGTTTTGCGCCTTTTTGGCGCCCTCAGACGCCGCCGCTTTCAGCCCTTAAGGCCTTCACAGAGGCATTTTATGCGCTGGGAAGCCTCCTTTGTGCGCTGCGCATCGCCGAATGCGGTAAGCCGGAAAAAGCCCTCGCCGTTGCGCCCGAAGCCCGCCCCCGGCGTTCCCACCACATTTGCTTTTTCAAGCAGCACATCAAAAAACTCCCACGAAGTAAGCCCTCCGGGGCATTTAAGCCAGATATACGGCGAATTTACGCCCCCGGTAAACCATATGCCGCACTGCGACAGCGCACTTGCTATAACCCCGGCATTCTTTTTGTAATAGCCTATGTTTTCCTTTATCTGTTTTTGTCCGTCGGGGCTGAACACCGCCGCAGCACCCTTCTGCACGATGTAGGGCACGCCGTTGAATTTTGTAGTCTGACGACGCAGCCACATTTTATTAAGCTTCATTCCGCCGCGCTCAAGCTCCTTGGGCACTACGGTGTAGCCGCAGCGCGTGCCGGTAAAGCCCGCAGTTTTTGAAAAGGAGCAGAACTCTATTGCGCAGCTGCGCGCTCCGGGTATCTGATATACGGAGGTGGGAAGATCCCCGGCAACAAACGCCTCATATGCCGCATCAAACAGCAGCACTGCGCCGTTTTTGTTTGCATAATCCACCCATGCTTTAAGCTGCTGCGCGTTGTAAACCGCGCCGGTGGGATTATTGGGCGAGCATATGTATATAATATCCGCCTTTACGTTTTCATCGGGCATGGGCAAAAAGCCGTTCTGCTCATTTGCATCGGCATAAATAATTCTGCGCCCCGCCATAAGGTTGGTATCCACATAAACGGGATATACCGGGTCCGGCACAAGCACCGAATTATCCGTATCAAAAAGATCCAGTATGTTGCCAAGGTCGCTCTTTGCGCCGTCGCTTACAAATATCTCATCCTGCTCAAGGCTTACGCCCTTTGAGGTGTAATAGTCTGCCAGGGCGCTGCGCAGAAAATCATAGCCCTGCTCCGGGCCGTAGCCGCGGAAGGTTTCCTTTACCCCCATTTGGCTTACCGCCTCATGCATTGCATCGCACACGGCGCTGCACAGCGGAAGCGTTACATCGCCTATGCCCAAACGGATTATATCCGCCTGCGGATTTGCCTTTGAAAAGTTCTTCACCCGCGATGCCACCTCAGAAAAAAGATAGCTCTCCTTAAGTGATGCGTAATTCTCGTTTATTTTCATATTACCTTCCCTTCCGGTCCGCCTGCCCGCGCCTTCCCGTGCGCCGCCACGGCTGCCGTAATTTATGCATTATACCTCAACGGTGCCCTCGAATACCTTCTGTGCCCCTCCCGTCATAAACACGGCGTCATCGGTATATACGATTTCCAGCTCTCCTCCGCGCAGCAGCAGCCTGATCTTTGCGCCCTTTTTGCAATAGCCGTTTTCCGCTGCCGCCACCGCTGCGGCGCAGGCTCCGGTGCCGCAGGCCCATGTCTCGCCGCTGCCCCGCTCCCACACTCTCATTTTAAGCGTGCTTTCGTTTATTATCTGAACAAATTCCGTGTTTACACGCTCGGGAAACAGCTTGCAGTTTTCAAACTGCGGACCGACTTTTTCAATTTCTATGCTGTCCGTATCCTTAACAAATACCACGCAGTGCGGATTGCCCATGGAAACACAGGTGATGTCATACACTCCGTCGCCTATGGCCACCTCCCGTCCTATGATACTTTTGCCTTCAAGATTTACCGGGATTTTTGCAGGGTCAAGCTCTGCAGCCCCCATATTCACTCTTGCGGCATAAGCCACTCCGTTATCGGCAAAAATCCTGATGGTTTTTATGCCGCTTAGCGTTTCCAGCGTTATTTCTTCCTTTTTGGCATAGCCGTTATCGTAGAGAAATTTGCCGACGCACCTTGTGGCATTGCCGCACATTTTACCCTCGCTGCCGTCGGCGTTAAACATGCGCATTTTTGCATCGGCTGTCTCGGAGGGGCATATAAGCACTATACCGTCTCCGCCTATGCCGAAATGGCGGTCGCTCAGCCGCACGGCCAGCTTCTCCGGCTCCGGCACGCTCTGCCGAAAGCAGTCAAAATAAATATAATCGTTGCCGCAGCCATGCATTTTTGTAAATTCAAGCTTCATACATTTTCTCCTTCCCAAGGGATATTCAACGGACAAAGCATCAGCCGCAGCCGTGCTTTTTCCATTTTACTTCTATATTATAACAGCACTTGCCGCGATTGAAAACCGTTTAAGCCGTAAAAAGCGTTATTTTTTTACACAGACTGCGTTTTCTTGATTTTTCATACCGTCTGCACCTCCCTTTCGCCTGCGATGCTTTGTTTATGCATCCGCCGCATACTGCCTTTGTTTTGCCCGGCGGCGGGCAAAACAGACGCAGGACAAAAAACTGCACATTTTCGGTGCCGGCGCGATTTTGCTTAATAAAATTAAGTAAAGACCGCATTTTAAACATTTTATTTCAAAATTACGCCTGAAAACGAACATTATTGCGCAATTTCACTAATAATATTAGCAGAAATCATTTGACGGTCCGCCTTATCCGGCATATACTACCTGCATAAAGATTCGCCGCAGGGCGAATTCGTATTTTTACCGGGTTCACCGCCCGGGCAGGAGGAATAAATGAGCAACCCCACCGAAATATTCGGCAGCATGGTATTCAACGACGAGGTAATGCGGGAAAAGCTTCCCAAGGAAATATACAAAACCCTTAAGACAAACATAAAGAACAATCAGCCCCTTGAACGCAGCGTGGCAAACGCGGTGGCCACGGCCATGAAGGACTGGGCCGTGCAAAAGGGCGCTACACACTATACACATTGGTTTCAGCCTATGACAGGCATAACCGCCGAAAAGCATGACAGCTTCATCGCTCCGATAGACGACGGCAGCTCGGTTATACTGGAATTCTCCGGCAAGGAGCTTATAAAGGGCGAGCCCGATGCGTCCAGCTTCCCCTCCGGCGGGCTGCGCGCCACATTCGAAGCCCGCGGCTATACTGCGTGGGATCCCTCCTCCTATGCCTTTATAAAGGACAACACCCTTTGCATACCCACGGCCTTCTGCTCCTACGGAGGAGAGGCGCTGGATAAAAAAACCCCGCTGCTGCGCTCCATGGAGGCCATAAACAAGCAGGCTTTGCGCGTGCTTACGCTTTTCGGCAACAGCGATGTTACCTCGGTTTTTCCCACCGTAGGGGCAGAGCAGGAATATTTTCTTGTGGATAAGCAGTATTATGACAAGCGCAAGGATCTTATATATACCGGCCGCACGCTTTTCGGCGCTATGCCCCCAAAGGGTCAGGAGATGGACGACCATTATTTCGGTGTTATTAAAAGCCGCGTAAAGGCCTTCATGAAGGATCTTAACGATGAGCTTTGGAAGCTGGGCATACTTGCAAAAACCGAGCACAATGAGGTGGCTCCCGCTCAGCATGAACTGGCGCCCATGTACTCCACAACAAACATCGCGGCGGATCACAATCAGCTTACAATGGAAATAATGAAAAAGGTGGCGCGTCAGCACGGGCTTGTATGCCTTCTGCACGAAAAGCCCTTCCGCGGCGTAAACGGCAGCGGCAAGCATGATAACTGGTCCCTTTGCACCGATACCGGCGTAAACCTGCTGGAGCCCGGAAAAACCCCGTATGAAAACGCACAGTTTTTGCTGTTTTTGTGCGCCGTTATAAAGGCGGTGGACGAATATCAGGATCTGCTGCGAATATCGGTGGCCTCTGCCGGCAACGACCACCGTTTGGGCGCAAACGAAGCCCCGCCCGCCATCGTTTCCATGTTTTTGGGCGATGAGCTTACCGACATACTCAACGCCGTGGAGAGCGACAATCTGTACCACAAAAAGGAGCGCGAGCGTCTTGAGGTGGGCGCCCATGTGCTGCCCACCTTCCGCAAGGACACCACGGACCGCAACCGCACCTCCCCCTTTGCCTTTACAGGCAATAAGTTTGAATTCCGCATGCCGGGCTCCTCAATGTCGATATCGGGGCCGAATGTTATAATCAATACCGCCGTAGCGGAAGAGCTGCGCTGCTTTGCCGACGAGCTGGAATGCGCCGCAGACTTCCGGCAGACTCTCGGCGAGATAATTAAGCGCACGGTACGGGAGCATAAAAGAATTATCTTCAACGGCAATAACTACTCCGAAGAATGGGTACGGGAAGCAGCTGAGCGCGGATTGCTCAATTTGCGCAACACTCCCGAGGCGCTTCTGCACTTCACTGATGAAAAGAATGTGGCTCTCTTTGTGCGCCACGGCGTGTTCACCCCCACCGAGATGCACTCCCGCCTGGAAATACTGCTTGAAAACTATGCCAAAACGGTTACGATAGAAGCCAAAACCGCGCTGGAAATGGCTCGCAGGGATATCATTCCCGCCGTTAACGCCTATTGCAGAGAGCTGTCCTTGACGGCAAGCGCCAAAACGGCCTTCTGCCCCGAAGCCGATGTAACCCCGGAGCGTGAAACCGTCCTCCGCTTAAGCTCCCTGTGCAAAAAAATGTTCCTTAAAGCGGCAGAGCTTGAAAAATCCATTGCGGACACACATAAGCAGGAAACCGCGTTTGACAATGCCCTTGCCTGCTGCAAAGAGCTTCTGCCCGTTATGGATGAGCTGCGTGTTTATGCAGACGAGGCGGAAAAGCTTACCGCATCGGAGTTCTGGCCCTTCCCCGGCTACGGACACCTCATGTACGGAGTATAACATTCTTTTACCGTTACACCTGCCCTTACGCCCTTCGGGGCGTTTTTTATTGTTTTTTCCAAGCCCCGCCCGTCTGCGCGAATATGTGCATATCATAACCTTACATACCTGTCCGTAAAGCGGCAGAATTTTATCCGGCAAGGCAATAAAATGCTTGACATAACGCCCCCGGCGCATTATAATGCCTATAAAACATATAGGTTTTGAGTAATATGACCGCGCGAATACCGCTTATCACGGCAAAAGAACGCCGCGGTACAATAAAAGGAGGATACGGCTATGAAAACATACGAACGAATTACCGATCTTATAGGCAGAACCCCGCTTATGCGGCTGAGCAATTATATAGCAGACAACTCGCTTAAAGCCGATATTTACGGCAAGCTGGAGTATTTTAACCCCGCAGGCAGCGTTAAGGACAGAATAGCCAAAGCCATGGTGGACGATGCCGAAGCCCGCGGCGTTCTTAAGCCGGGCGCCGTTATTATTGAGCCCACAAGCGGCAATACCGGCATAGGGCTTGCCGCCGTAGCCGCCTCAAGAGGCTACCGCATTATTCTTACCATGCCGGAGACCATGAGCGTGGAGCGTCGTAATCTGCTTAAGGCCTACGGTGCGGAATTGGTGCTTACCGACGGCTCCAAGGGTATGAAGGGCGCCATAGCAAAGGCGCAGGAGCTTGCCGCCTCCATTCCCGGCAGCTTTATTCCGGGTCAGTTTGTAAACCCCGCAAACCCGGCTGCGCACCGCGCCACCACCGGCCCCGAAATATGGTCCGATACCGACGGCAGGGTGGATATTTTCGTAGCGGGCGTAGGCACCGGCGGAACCCTCTCCGGCGTGGGCGGATATCTTAAGGAGAAAAACCCCGATATTAAGATTGTAGCGGTTGAGCCGGCAGGCTCGCCGGTGCTTTCAAAGGGTGTTGCCGGACCGCACAAAATACAGGGCATCGGCGCGGGCTTCGTGCCGGATACGCTGAATACCGAAATATACGACGAAATAATAACCGTTGAAAACGACGATGCCTTTATGACAGGGCGCACCCTCGCCCGCAAGGAGGGTCTGCTTGTGGGTATATCCTCCGGCGCGGCGGTATGGGCCGCTGCTTCTCTTGCCCGCCGCAAAGAAAACGAAGGCAAGCTGATAGTAGCCCTGCTTCCCGACACTGGCGAGCGCTACCTTTCCACCCCCATGTTTGCAGACTGAATTTCACGGCGCAGGGCGCAAAGAATTGCGCCTGCTTTCAAAATGCAAAAACCCCCCTTCGCGGGGGGTTTTTGTGTTTATCGCACGGTTAGCCGCGCGATTTTAATATATTTTATTACTGTATTTATATTACATAATCGTCCCCACCGCAGGCAAGATGCTGCTGCACGAGGTCCGCAAGGGTTACCCCCTTAAGATAGCTGCGCATAACCGAGTCCAGCCCCTTCCACAGCGGCAAGGCCGCACAGTCCGCGCTTCGGGCGCAGCATTCCTCCTGTTTTGTACAGGGCACCAGAAAAAGGCCGCCTTCCGTAAGCTCCAGTATCTCAAGCACCGTATACTCCTCCGGCCGGCGGGCAAGGCGGTATCCGCCCTGAAAGCCGCGGTTGGCCTCCAGCATGCCTGCACGGCTGAGAAGCGGCACTATCTGCTCAAGATATTTTTTGGATATTTCCTGCCGCGCGGCAATATCCTTAAGAGATACAAAGCCTTCCCTGTGCTCCGAAAGATCCAGCAGCATTCGCAGCGCATAGCGCCCTTTTGTGGAAATTTTCATATTTACACCTCTGTTTCCCGTATATAATAGCATATTTATTTTTTCTTTTCAAGCAAAGCGTGTTGTAATTCCTTTTGGGGTGTGCTATAATTATTTTATTGTTTAGTGCCTTGTGCAATAGATTCATTCTATAAATAAACGCTTATATGTGCCTGTATACGGAATCGCCCGTAAAAAACACGGCCCGTTAAGCGAGTATGCGCCCTTAAGCCAAATAAAGAAGCCAAAAAACTCATATCAAAAAAACAGAAAGGAAAGCCCTTATGACGCTCCAGCAAATCAAATATATACTTACAATATCGCAAACCGGCTCCATGAACAAGGCGGCGGAAATACTGTATGTTTCCCAGCCCTCCCTCACCGCTGCAGTGCACGAGCTGGAGCGGGAGCTGGGCATCACAATATTTCTGCGCAGCGGGCGGGGAGTACACCTTACTCAGGACGGCGCGGAATTTCTTACCTATGCCCGTCAGCTTTATCATCAGTATGACGCCATAGTGGAAAAATACGGCCCTGCGGGAAAGCGCAAGAAAAAATTCGGCGTTTCGGCACAGCACTATTCCTTTGCCGTAAAGGCCTTTGTGGAAACGGTAAAGGCCTGCAATGCCGATGAATATGAATTTGCCGTGCGCGAGGAGCAGACAAAGCAGGTAATCCGCGATGTTCAGACCCTGCGCAGCGAAATAGGCATACTGTACCTGAGTGATTTCAACAGGAATTTTCTTCAGAAAATATTCCGGGCCAATGACCTGGAATTTCACAAATTGATCGATTGCAGCGTATATGCATACCTGTGCAAATGGCATCCCCTTGCGGGAAGGGAATATGTAACGGTGCACGACTTGGCCGACTACCCCTGCTTTACCTTTGAGCAGGGCGACGACAGCTCCTTCTATTTTTCCGAGGAAATATTCAGCATGAACGAATACGCGCAAACCATAAAGGTAAACGACCGCGCCACAATGCTGAACCTTATGGTGGGGTTAAACGGCTATACGCTCTGCTCTGGCATAATATGCCAGGAGCTGAACGGCAGCGATTATGCGGCTATCCCCCTTCGCGGAGAGGGCGCCGTGAGCATGGAAATAGGCTATATTACAAGACGGGATCAGCTGCAAAGCACAATAGGCGGGCTGTATATTGAAAACATTCGCCGCTACCTTACCGATTGCATTTATTAACCCTTTCCCGACACTGAAAATCCGCCTTATCAGCATTTTCTAAAAGCGCAGGGCACGGCCTGCGCTTTTGCCGTTTGTTTATGCACGGCAGCGTGATTCGTCCGCAGCTATAGTTTTTATTTATAACTCACTATATTTATATGCGAATAGACAGCGTTTCCGTTTTCCGCTATAATAAGCCCGTAAACAAAACAGATTTGTTTTGCAGGAGGAAACAGCCATGAATATCGGATTTCTGCTTACGGCACCGCGTGCCCACGGACGAATGTGAAGCCGCAGGATATAAAGAAAAAACAGCCTGCGTGTGACCCGGTTCGACAGACAGAAACAAAATTATAAAGAATGAATAAAGAGGATATAAAAATGAAAAAGCTTAAAAAACTTACTGTTATCATTTCGGCATTTTTGCTTGCGGCAAGCGTGTTTGCTTTCAGCGGCTGCGCTCAGAACAATGACAGCCTTACTATCGCGGTTCCCAACGACCCCACAAACGAGGCCCGCGCACTGCTGCTGCTTCAGGATAAGGGCTATATAAAGCTCAAGGACGGCGCCGACATCACCGCCACCGTGAACGACATAGCCGAAAACCCGCACAACATCGTTTTCCGTGAGATGGAAGCCGCTCAGCTGCCCAACGCCCTCAAGGATGTTGATTATGCAATTATCAATTCCAACTACGCTATAAACGCCGGGCTTAACCCCGTAAGCGATTCCCTTCTTATTGAAGGCTCCGCATCGGCATACAGCAATATACTTGCAGTAAAGGAAGGCAATGAAAATACCGACAAGATCAAGGCTCTTAAGGCGGCGCTGGAAAGCAGGCAGGTTGCGGATTACATCTCCAAGCAGTATAAGGGCTCTGTTGTAAGCGTGGTGGCAAACCCCGGCGACGGCTACGATTCCACCGTGGATTATGCGGCGCTTAGCGGCAGCAAGATCAGCGTAGCGGCTTCCCCCACACCTCATGCCGACATTCTTAATGTGGTAAAGGTTATCCTCGCTGAAAAGAACATCACCCTTGATATCGTAGAATTCACCGATTATGTGCAGCCCAACAATGTTGTAAACGACGGTCAGCTTGATGCCAACTACTTCCAGCACAAGCCCTACCTTGACGATTTCAATCAGAAAAACGGCACCAAGGTGGTATCGGTAAGTGCAATTCATGTGGAGCCGATGGGCCTCTACGGCGGACGCCAGAGCGACCTTGCCAAGCTGAACAAATAAACAGTCGGGCATTATATCAATAACGCTGTCCGCATCGCGGCCGGCGTTATTTCCTGTATTGAGCCGCAAAATATAAAGCGGCATTATCGAAGGGAGCCATTCATGATACAAATAGAACATCTTTCCAAAAGCTTCAAAACGGCGGACGGCACCGTTGAAGCCCTTAAGGACATAACCCTCACCGTTCCGGACGGTGAGATCTTCGGCATAATCGGCATGAGCGGCGCCGGAAAAAGCACTCTGGTGCGCTGCATAAATATGCTGGAGCGGCCCACGGAGGGCAAGGTTATAATCGACGGCTGCGATATCGGCGCTTTGCCGGCAGAGCGGCTGCGGGAAATACGCAGAAGCATAACCATGATATTTCAGGGCTTCAATCTGCTTATGCAGCGCAATTGCCTTAAAAATGTCTGCTTTCCGATGGAGCTTGCCGGAATTCCCGCCAGAGAAGCGGAAGCGCGTGCAAAAGAGCTGCTGGAGCTTGTGGGGCTGGGCGATAAGCTCAAGGCCTACCCCGCGCAGCTTTCCGGCGGCCAGCAGCAGCGCGTTGCAATAGCCCGCGCGTTGGCAACGCACCCGCGCATTCTGCTGTGCGACGAGGCCACAAGCGCGTTGGATCCGCAAAGCACTCAGTCCATCCTTGCCCTGATAAGGGACATCCACGACAAATTAGGGCTTACGGTCATAGTTATAACGCATCAGATGAGCGTTGTGGAGCAGATATGCACTCAGGTTGCAATCCTTGATAACGGCGCCGTGGCCGAGGTTGGCCCCGTAAGCGAGGTTTTTGCCTCTCCCTCCTCTCAGGCGGCAAAGCGTCTTGTATACCCCGAGGGATACGATCAGCCCATTGCCTCCCCCGGAGAACACCTTATACGAATTGTTTTCAACGGCGCGGATTCCGCCAAAACTCCGCTTATTGCACATATGGCCATGCATGAAAACATTGCCGCAAGCATCGTTTCCGCCTCCACACGCAGCATAGGCGGCAAAACATACGGCAATATGCTTTTGGGAATTCCCGGCGGCGCTGAGGAATTGCGCCGTGCAATGGATTACCTTGGCGGTACGCCTGATATTATTGTGGAAGAGGTGAAGCCCGATGAGCATTAAGCTTTTGGCCATGCAGTCCTTTGATGAGATATGGGAGATATTTAAAACGCAGTTTCCGCTTGCCATATGGGAAACGCTTTACACCACAGTGCTTGCAACGGCGCTTGCAACAATTATCGGCCTGCCCCTCGGCGTACTGCTGGTAGCCGGAGAAAACGGACGCATACTGCGCGTGCCCGCTTTTGTGCTGCGGTGCATAAGCGCAATAATCAACCTTTTAAGAAGCGTTCCGTTCCTTATACTGATGGTGGTCGTAATTCCCTTTACAAGGCTTATCGTGGGCACATATGTAGGCACACTGGCCTCAGTGGTTCCTCTTGTTATTGCCGCCTTCCCCTTTATTGCGCGCCTTGCGGAAAGCAGCCTGCGGGAGGTCAACCCCAATGTTATAGAAGCGGCGCAGAGCATGGGAGCCTCGCCCATGCAGATAATCATTAAGGTGATGATTCCCGAAAGCATCCCCTCCCTTATATCCAACGCCACCATTGCCGTAACCACGATTCTGGGCTATACCGCAATGAGCGGCGCATTGGGCGGAGGCGGACTGGGCAAGATAGCCATAAACTACGGCTATTACAGATATCAGTATTCCGTTATGATCCTTGCCGTAGTGTTCCTTATACTGCTTGTGGAGCTTTTTCAGACGCTGGGAACACATTTGGCTGCACGGTGCGATAAACGCATTAAGCACCGCGGAAAAAACCGTAAGGGATGATCCCTGCCGCAGCGCAGCAAAGCCTTGCGGCTTGAATATTTGATAAAAAATATTGAGATTCTGAAAAACAAAACAGCAAATCCGATTCCAATGCTGCGGCGCGGCCGCAAAAAAAGAAGGTGTTATTCTATGACAGACAATGAAGCGCTTGAGCTTTTGCTTAAATACAACACGCAGCCCTTTCATATAAAGCACGCCCTTACGGTATCCGAAGTAATGCGCTATTTTGCGCAGGCTCTGGGCTATGCAGATCAAGCCGATTTCTGGGCGCAGGCAGGGCTGCTGCACGATATCGACTATGAGCTGTGGCCGCAGGAGCACTGCATAAAGGCGCGTGAGCTGCTGGAGGCAGCGGGCGCTCCCCAAGCTCTTATCCACGCCGTGGTAAGCCACGGCTACGGCATAACCGTGGATGTAAAGCCGGAGCACGAGATGGAAAAAGTCCTCTTCGCGGCAGATGAGCTGACCGGTCTGATCTGGGCGGCAGCGAAGATGCGCCCATCAAAGAGTACGAAGGACATGGAAGTGTCCAGCTTAAAGAAGAAATTTAAAGATAAGAAATTTGCTGCAGGATGTTCCAGGGACGTCATCACAAAAGGTGCCGGGAATCTCGGCTGGGAACTGCCGAAGTTAATGGAAATGACGATCCTCGCCATGAGATCCTGCGAGGATT
>OLRI01002630.1_pt1 | contig 12054 bp, 8 predicted proteins | sample 1672871 | NCBI WGS metagenome assembly OLRI01 (sample SAMEA3136732, study PRJEB25190) | human gut metagenome
AGGGCATAAAAACCGCTGTGCCGTATTTCTTTCCTTGGCGACTGTTTTTGAGAAACAAGCAGTATCCCGGTCATAACCCAACAATTTTTTGCCGGATTTCATGTATACTGTGTATATCACACTTATGCACTCTTCACTTTTGCCCCGGCAGCGGATACACTGATATCAACAGATACCAAATACAGCGAGGTAATTAATATTCAAAGGCGGTCTCAAATCGGTGCAGCCGCTGACCGAATGACAGCGGCTCACCGCTGCCCCTAACCTTGAAAGCTCAGGATTTTTCGTAAGGGAACAAATACTAACCCCAAAAAGGCGAAAAAATCTATTTTATAGTCCTACCACATATCGAGTGTTCATAACGGATTTGAGTTATGAACACTCATTTTTTATGCTTCTTCTTTGAGCAGGGCCGGCACCTGCTCTTTTTTATGCCGATATGTACGATGCTCCGGCGCCATTGCCGTGTTTAGGCGCATTATGTTCCGTAGGCTGTGCTTACGGGATATCCATACCGCAATGAGAAGCGGCGCTCCGTAACGGAACATATGCGATCGCATCGGTTTATACGCAATTTTAATTAGATATTTACAATTAAACTATTTACAAACGCCGTAAAATGTGATAATCTAAATACATGAAAAATATCTTCATGAAAGGAATTACTGCTATGAAGTCTTACAAAAACAAACAGCTCGTTGTAGGTGCAGATTTTGCCGGTTTTCCGCTCAAGGAAGCCGTTGTAGCGCATCTTAAGAAAAAAGGCTGGGAGATCACCGATTACGGTGTTACCTCTCCCGACCAGACCGATACCGACCTTATGTTCCATCGCATCGGTCTGCGTGTAGGCGCAGCCATCACCGAGAAGGAATTTGACCGTGCTCTGCTGTTCTGCGGAACCGGCATGGGTATTCATATCGCCGCCAGCAAATGCCCCGGCGTTGCCGCAGGCGTTGTTGAGTCCGTTCCCGCAGCGCTGCGCGCTATAACCGGAAACGGCGTAAATGTTCTTGCAATGGGCGCTTTCTATGTTGCTCCTCAGATGGGCATCGAAATTGCCGAAGCCTTCCTGAACCACGATCTCGGCGACGGATATGAGTGGTGGCACAACTTCTATGAGTTCCACAAGCTGGCTTGCGACGAGTTGGATGCTTTCAACTATGAAGAGTTCAAGGCCAACGGCTTCAAGGTGAAGCACCTTGGCGACTATCCCCTCGTACTTGAGGATAAGCCCGACAACATAAAGTAATTTTGACTCACATTAAAAGCCGCCGAAATGGCGGCTTTTAGTTTTTTACACTTTCGGCTCCGTTATACAGGAAACGCCATAGTTGTCATAAGCGCGGTATCATCAGCCGAAGTATCCATGCGCGAATACTGCACGACTATCGGCACGTTGCTTGTTACCAATATCGCATACGGTGTATCACGCGGCACGCTTCCCTGCGCAATACGATCCATCCTTATATGGTGAGTTCTTTGCGCCGGACACACGGCACTAAGCTCTATGGGTTCCTTATCTTCAAAATATAAGGTAAGTATAATCCGGGCATCAATAGGCCCGCAATTAAGAACACACACCGCGTCGTGACTTGTCTGGCTGCCGGATTTCCCGGAAATATAGCCATCCGGGATTATCCATCTTGTTTTTCCCAGCATCTCCACAAAACCGCCTCCGTATCTGTTTTTGTTTTAATATCGTAATATAATCCCCGATACAATAAATTATTCAGATTATATTTGCGGCATAGGCATCCGGATCAAAATCGATCAGATCCTCTTTGCCCTCGCCTATTCCGACATACCTGACATTCAGTCCGAATTCCTGCTTTACCGCCACGGCAACGCCCCCCTTTGCAGTGCCGTCCAGCTTGGTAAGAATTATGCCGTCCAGCTTTACCGCTTCATCAAAAAGCTTCACCTGTGAAAGCGCATTCTGCCCGGTGGTAGCGTCCAATACGATATAGGTTTCCTTTGCGCCCTGCCACCCCTTGGCTATTATTCGTCCCACCTTGGCCAACTCATCCATAAGATTTTTCTTGTTTTGAAGCCGCCCGGCAGTGTCGCATATGCATACATCAACACCGCGCGCCGCAGCCGCCGAGAGCGCATCAAAGATCACCGCAGCGCTGTCCGCTCCCTCGCCGTGGCGCACGACCTGTGCGCCGCTGCGCTGTGCCCATATTTCCAGCTGTTCCGCCGCCGCCGCTCTGAAGGTATCGCCGGCTGCCAGAAGCACGCTTTTGCCCATTTGCGAATATCTGTACGCAAGCTTACCGATGGCCGTGGTTTTCCCCACTCCGTTTACTCCGACCACAAGAATAAGCAACGGGTAGCTCTCTGCATTTTTATCAGCACGCATGATCTCAGATATACTATCCCGCAAAAGGCCGTATATCCGGGCAGTATCGCTGATTTTTTCGGTTTTGCAGCGCTGTCTTACCTTCGCGGTTATTTCCGCTGCCGCCGCCGCTCCCATATCTGAACTTATAAGTATTTCTTCAAGCTCTTCGAAAAAATCATCATCTATTTTGTCATAATAGGCAAGCATTGCGCCGATTTTCTGCCCCAATGCGCTTTTTGTGCGCAGCAGTCCCTGCGCCATACGCCCCAATAGTCCCGGCTTTTTCTGTGCAGTCTCCTGCTTGTTATCCTTGTTTATAAAGCTCATATGCCCCTCCCGGTTATGTATTTTATGCATATTTGTCTTGGTGCACTCCTGTTTTTATTACCGCCTAAGCCTCAACATCGGTAAGGCGCACCGAAACCATACGCGACACTCCCTTTTCTTCCATGGCCACGCCGTAAAGAGAATCCGCCTCCTCCATTGTAGGCTTTCTGTGCGTTATAACAATAAACTGCGTTTTTTGCGTGAATTCTCTTAAATATCCCGCAAAATTATAAACATTAGCCTCATCAAGTGCCGCTTCAATTTCGTCAAGAATACAAAACGGTGTCGGCTTAAGGCGCAGCATGGCAAAAAGTATGGCTATTGCCGTAAGCGCCCGCTCTCCTCCGGAAAGCAGAGAAAGCATCTGTAATGATTTTCCCGGCGGCTGCGCAACAATATCAATTCCGCTTCCCAGAACATCTCCGGCATTTTCCAGTCTGAGTTCCGCACGGCCTCCTTCGAACAGTTTTTTGAAGGTTTCGCCGAAATATTTATTTATAACCGCGAACTGTTCCGCAAAGCGGCTCTCCATTTTTTTCATCATATCAACAATGATTTTGTTAAGATCTCGTTCTGCCTTTTCCAGATCTTCAAGCTGGCGCGTAAGCTCTTCATATCGAGTCTTGGTATCCGCATACTCCTCAATAGCATTTACATTTACATTGCCCAATGCCCCGATTTCCTTGCGCAGACGCGTAATGTCTCCCTGCACGCCGTTTGGACGGAAATCCGGAATACGCATTTGCAGCGCATTTGTATATGTAAGCTCGTACTCATCCCACACTCTTTGTTCCATAAGGGATATATCGGCATCAACCTTTTGCAAAGACAGCTCAAAACGATGCTTTTTCTCCTGCGCATTGCCGATATCTTTTTCCAGTTCCCGCATGCGGCGCAGCCGTTCTTGGCTTATATCAGCCAGCTCGCTTTTGCTCTTTTCAAGCGTTTCGCCCTGACTGCTTATCTGCTCAAGCTCCTTTTTCAGTTTTTCTACCATTTTGCCGCCTGCAACACTTTCGCGGTCGAGCTCCTCTATCTGTCTGCGGCAATCGTTTATCTTGCCGATATTATGCTCTTTAATTCCCGCAAGGCGTTCAATTTCGCGATTTACGCGCTGAGCATCGGAGCGCATAGCCGCAAGCTCGGAAAAGGCCGCCGTCATACGCACTTTGAGTTCGGTAAGCTCCTGTGCCATCTTTTCGCGCGCAAGCTTTTCGGCATTATATGCCGCAGTTCTTTGCGACAATGTACGCTGTGCCGATTTATTATCCTCCTCCAGTGCTTCAGCCTTGCCGTCCGCACCGGAAAGCTGCGCTTCAATATCAAGCAGAGTATCGTTATGCTGCTTTTTTTCCGTTTCAAGGTCTTCCAAAGATCTGAGGCGCGAATCCCTGTCCCCGTCAAGGCGCTTGAGCTTTTCGTTTTCCGCTGCAATCTCCACCTCTGTTTTGTGCATTTGAGCGTTTGCCTCTTCAAGCGTTTCGGATGCAGCCCGCAGCTGCTGTGCAAGGTCTGCCGACCGCGCGCGCAGGCTCTCCTTTTTAACAAGCAGTTCTTCATACAGACGCTCGGCCTCTTCAAGTTCGCGAGTGCGCCCCAGCACCGATGTCAAACGGCTTTGACGGCTCCCCCCCGTCATGCTTCCGCCGGGATTTATTATATCGCCATCCAATGTAACAATCTTAAGGCTGTGTCCGCAGGCGCGCGCGATGGAAATGCAGGTATCCATCTTATCGCATATTACCGTGCGCCCAAGCAGGCTTTCCGCAATAGCGCGATACTGATTATCAAAGCTTATCAGTTCGCTGGCTATACCGAAGCAGCCGGGCACACGCAGCGCTGCGCGTTCCGCATTATCCGCACGCCGCGCCTTTATTGCGCTCATCGGCAAAAAAGTAGCCCGTCCGTAACCGCATTTTTTCAGGTATTCTATAAGCCGCTTGGCATCCTCCTCGGTAGGCGTTACTATGTTCTGCACTGCCGCACCCAACGCCGTCTCAACAGCGCGTTCAAATTTTTCGGGAACGTTAATAAGCTCCGCAACGACACCTCTTGAACACTCGGCAAGCGCGGGATTTTTCTGACAATCCGTTAGCAGATGCTTTACCGCATTGTTGAAGGATTCATAATCCCTTTTCATCTCACGCAGCATAGAAGCCTTCTGAGCCGCCGCCTGAAGCTGCTCCGCCGTTCTTTGCGCCTCGGCTGCAAGAGTTTCTTTTTTTCGCGTTATTTCTTCAAACGAGGCTTTTGCCTGCTGCCGCGCTCCGCTCAGGCGCTCATATTCCTGCGCCAAAGCCTGTCCCGCCTGCTGCCGATCCTTTCTCGCCTGAGCTATGCTCTCAAGCTCCCCCGAAAGAATCGTGCTTTGAGCATTTATCTGCTCTATGCGCTCCGCAATGCTTGCTTTCATGGCTTCGCACCTGCCGGCATTTACCCGTTCCCCGCTAAGGCGATTCATAGCCTCTATAAGCTCGCTGCGCAGCCTCTCAAGTTCTCTTTCTTCTGTTTCAAGCGCCGCATCTTTATTGTCAAGCTCATTTTGTCCTTTCTCTGCCGCCGCCTTCAGCTGCGCCGCTTCTTTTTCTTTTCCGGCAATCATTTCCTTGTTTCCTCCGGACAAAGAAAGCTCACGAATGGTTTTTTCGGCACCGTCATTTTCCTGCTCCAGCCGTTCCGTCTCGCGGTTAAGGTGTTCCACGCGTTCACAGTATATTCTGTTCTGTCCCGTCCCCTGTTCTATTTGAGCAGTAAGCGCAAGCATCCTCCCGTGCAGCTGAGACAGCTCCTCCTCTATCTTTTCAACATCGGATCTTGAGCCTTCCTGCGCGGTCTGAAGCTCATCGCGAAGCCGTTCCTTTTCGGCATACTCGCCCTCTACCGCTTCCATTGAGCTTTTGTTTTCCTCTTTGCGCTTGGCCGCCATATCATACTGGTACAGATAAAAATTAACCTCAAGCGCGCGAAGCTCTTCTCTTAGGGCAAGATATTTCTGCGCCGTCTGTGACTGCAGCTCCAAGGGGCCTATACGATCGGAAAGTTCAGAAAGTATATCATTAAGGCGCGACATGTTTTCGCTTGTCCGCTCCAGCCTTCTTTCCGCCTCCAGCTTTCTTGTTTTATACTTCATTATGCCGGCTGCTTCTTCAAAAACGCTGCGGCGTTCCTCCGCCTTATTTGAAAGTATATTATCGATTTTTCCCTGTCCGATAATCGAATAGCCTTCTTTACCTATTCCGGTATCCATAAGCAGTTCCGTAACATCCTTCAAACGGCAGGGCGTGCGATTTATGCAATATTCGCTTTCTCCGCTGCGATACAGTCTTCTTGTAATTGCCACCTCGGTATAATCGATGGGCAATGCACGGTCCTGATTATCAAACACCAATGTAACCTCGCAAAAAGAAAGCTTTTTCCGCTTTTCCGTGCCGTTGAAGATGATATCTTCCATCTTGCCGCCGCGAAGCTGTTTGGCGCTTTGCTCTCCCAATACCCAGCGTACCGCATCGCCGACATTGCTCTTGCCGCTTCCGTTTGGGCCGACAATGGCCGTAATACCATTGGTAAAAGCCAGTTCCGTTTTATCGGCAAAGGATTTGAAGCCGTAAACTTCCAATCTCTTTAGAAACAAATGAACACCTCCGTAATGCTGCAAAACTCAGCAATAGCCTCACTGCCTTGTCCCATGTCGGCTATTTTTACACAATAAGATATTTTATTATATCATATTCTGCAAATTCTGCATAGTAAAAGCACAAAGCATTTTGTTATGCAGTATCCCTTGCCGCCCCGCGCAGCTTTTTTTATCCGCTCTGAAAACGGCTGCACAAACACTCTTTATTACCGTAACGACTTGCACATCTAAAATCACCGTAAAAGCAAGCATTTTATCCGCTGCATACTTTATATGATTGTTATTACGCTTATGTTATATTTCCACACCGCTTGTTAGTTATTAACAGTTAAACGGCGGAATTTTGTTGTTTTCAAGCACTAAATTATCATAATCAGTTGACACAGGCAATGTTGTATTGTATATTATCAATAGTAAACTATCGGTTTGATGCAGATTGTGTGCTTTACGCCAAATCGCTTCAAAAATCGGTTCGCAGCGCATCCCAGGTACATCTGCATTCAAACAAAGGGGATTGAAATATGGATTTGATGTTCATTGTTACCCTGACTGCACTCATCGCCCTTGCTTTTGCGTTGTTTACGGCAAAACGCCTGTCAAAAAGCGACCCGGGCGGTGACGATATCCGCAGAATTTCCGGAATAATCAGACGAGCCGCCAATGCTTTCCTTAGGCGGCAGTATATCGGCGTAGGGATATTCTTTGCCGCAGTGTTTATATTACTGCTTGTACTTGCATTATGCGGCGCAGGAAACATCTATACGCCGTTTGCCTTCCTTACCGGAGGACTTTTTTCCGGGCTTGCAGGCTTTATAGGAATGCGCATTGCAACCTCGAGCAACGGCCGCACTGTCAGCGCCTGCTGCAAAAGCCTCAACGCCGGTCTGCGCACCGCTTTTTCAAGCGGTACCGTAATGGGCATGAGTGTTGTTGGGCTCGGGTTGCTTGATGTAAGCCTGTGGTATTTGGGGCTTAAATATCTGGCCGGACTTGATATAAACCAGATTGCCTCCACCATGATATGCTTCGGCATGGGCGCATCCTCTATGGCACTGTTTGCGCGTGTCGGCGGCGGTATTTTTACAAAGGCCGCAGATGTAGGCGCCGATCTGTGCGGAAAGGTTGAAGCCGGTATCCCGGAGGATGATGTACGCAACCCCGCAGTTATTGCCGACAATGTCGGCGACAATGTCGGCGATGTTGCCGGAATGGGAGCCGACCTCTATGAATCCTATGTAGGCTCCGTCCTTTCGGCAAGCGCTCTCGGAGCATTTGCGGGCATGGGCGAGCGCGGCTTTATAATACCGTTTTTAATAGCGGTCGCCGGAGTGCTCGCCTCCATAATAGGAACATTTTTTGTGCGAACCGGCGAAAACGCTTCGCAGCGTTCCCTTCTTTCTTCACTCCGGCGCGGCGTGTATGCCGCAACCGGTATAATGGCACTTGCATCCGGTGCAATTATCCATCTGGTTCTGGGAACGGGTAATGGTGACGGCACAACGGTAAGCCCATGGGGGCTGTACGGTTCGGTGCTTTTCGGTCTTGCCGCCGGAGCAATTATGGGAGTCATAACCGAGTATTTTACCTCAGACAGCTATAAGCCCACCAAGCGTCTGGCAAAATCCTCCGACACGGGAAGTGCTACCGTAATAATTGACGGTCTTGCACTGGGTATGCGTTCCACTTTGGCATCTGTTATAACTGTCGGTGCGGCGATCGCCGGAAGCTACTTCCTTGCAGGAGGCACCGGCAATCCTTCTCTCGGCCTCTACGGCGTAGGAATTGCCGCCGTGGGCATGCTTTCCACCTTGGGCATAACCTTGTCAACCGATGCATACGGACCCGTTGCCGACAATGCCGGCGGTATTGCGGAAATGACAGGTCAGGATCCCATTGTACGCAAGCGAACCGATGCTCTTGACAGCCTGGGCAATACCACTGCCGCTACCGGAAAGGGGTTTGCGATAGGCTCCGCTGCCCTTACCGCTATAACGCTTATTGCGGCCTTCCGCAGCACTGTCATGCAGCTTGGTTATGATTTTGATTTGAGCATCCTCAACCCCAAAGTGCTTATAGGCTTATTTATCGGGGTCATGCTTCCCTTCCTGTTTTCCGCCATCACAATGCAGGCAGTCGGAAGGGCCGCCGGGCGCATAGTTACGGAAGTGCGCCGGCAGTTCCGCGAAATAAAAGGCCTGATGACAGGCGAAGTTCAGCCGGATTATGAGGCCTGCGTTGACATATGCACGCGCTCCTCACAAAGAGAGATGATATTCCCCGCGCTTGTGGCCATCATTGCACCGATGCTGGTTGGAATATTGTTGGACTTTGACGGAATTGCCGGTATGCTTGCAGGTGCTGCCGCATCAGGCTTTTGTCTTGCCACTATGATGAGCAACAGCGGCGGTGCATGGGATAACGCAAAAAAATATATCGAATCCGGAGAATTCGGCGGAAAAGGCAGCAGCAATCATAAAGCCGCCGTTGTGGGCGATACGGTAGGCGATCCGTTTAAGGATACATCAGGCCCTTCAATAAATATACTTATAAAGCTGCTGAGCGTTGTTTCCATAGTATTGGCTCCGCTTATAAGGGTTATAACGCTGCTGCTTTGGCACTAATCCGATTACCCGCAATAAACAAATATTGAATATTAAAAGACGGCGAAGAATAATCGCCGTCTTTTAATTATTAATAAAAAATAATATCGAGTCGGGCCTGTAAGCCGAGTTCTGTTAAAAATGACCATCTATCTATTCCCATAGTTGCCAAATGGGCTTAAGCGATTACACGGAGACCGGCGGACCGCCGTTAACATCTCACTATCAATCTTGCTCCGGGTGGGGTTTACAGGGCCTCTCGGTCTCCCGAGGGCCGGTGAGCTCTTACCTCGCCTTTCCATCCTTACCGCATTGCTGCGGCGGTATATTTCTGTTGCACTTTCCTTGGAGTCGCCTCCACCGGGTATTACCCGGCACCCTGTCCTGTGGAGCTCGGACTTTCCTCGTATTTACACCGCGGTCATTCAGCCCGCTCGATAATTATCATATTTAAGCGTCGCTTTTCGTAAGTCAAATCAAAAGCAATGCGAAATACGGCTTGCATACGCTAAAGCTCAGATATACAGGATCCTTGAACAGTTTTCACATTCCACTATTTCTTTTTCTGCCGCTACCCTGCTTACAATAGCGCTAGGCAGCATCATATTGCATCCTGTGCATGTTGAGCCCTGCAATCTTGCCGTGGGAACCTGTTTATTTGCCCTTAAGGCATTGTACTTTTTCAGCAATTCCGGATCGACATTTTTCGCCGCCTCAGCCCGTCTTGCCTTAGCAGCCTCAATAGCCGGCATCTCCTGCTTCAGCCTCTCGTCGTATTTCTGCTTGCAGGCCTGATATTGGTCGCGCGCAGCATTGGCATTTGCCGTTTGTTCCGAAAGCATCTTATCAGCCTTTTGCGAACGAATTATAATCTGCTTTATCTGTTCGCCAAGCTCTGCGGTAGCATCGGTAATCCTGCGGAGGCGTTTGAGATCATTTTCTACTTTATCTATATCCTCGCCGTCGTTTTGAATCTCTTTCTGACACTGGGCAGTCTGTGCCGAAAGTTCGGTGCATTTCGCTTCCACCGATGCCAGCTCGTTTTTAAGCTTTTCCAGCATGGCAATCAGCTTTTTGCGGTTTTCCATTATCGCTTCGAATTTCTTCTTCATCTGCACTGCCGCACGACGCTCTTCACAGTTGATAACCGCCTTTTCTACTTTTTCACTTTCGTAATCAACCGCCTGATAATCAAGCAGCTGCTTAATTTTATCGATCAATATTTACACCTCCAAGCGTATATACGCAATACGGATCGGTTACAACACTTGTTATAACCGCATCGGTATTATATTTTAACACATTAATGCGTTTTTGTAAATGCCCAAGTAGGCTATTAAGTACCGGCACCTCTGTTTGGTAATGACCGCATATTATTGCCGAAATACTGGCTTCACGCAGCGCCAGCGCCTCATGATGCGAAAGCTCGCCGGTAAGCAGCGCATCAGCCCCCGCTGCAATGCACTCATTGAGAATACCGCCGCCTGAGCCGCTGCATACCGCCAGTCTGCGTATTCTTTTACCGCAGTCAACAACCGATACCCGATCTGCGCCAAGTCCTTTACATGCAGTAAGCGCAAGCTCCTGCACCGTTGCATCAACACTGCCCACTCTTGCACAAAAATATTCCCTCTCGCCGCTGCGGCCAAGCGGTACAATTCCGTGAACATTCTTAAGACCAAACATATCGCAAAGCACATCATTGCAGCCGCCGGGCGCCGCATCAAGCGGCGTATGGCTGCTGTAAAGCGCAATACCCGAAGAAATAAGCCGCAAAAGCAATTTGCCCTGGTATGTATCTGCCGTTACACTCTTTTCTGCGTGAAAAATCAGCGGATGGTGGGTAATTATCATCTGACACTCTTGCTTTATCGCATCCTTAATTACATCATCGCTTACTTCAAGCGCAAGCATGACACGGTTTACCTTTGATTCTCTGCTGCCCACCAAAAATCCGCTGTTATCAAAGGACATCTGTATGCTAACCGGGGCAATTTCCTCTATCAACGCAGCTATTTCGCCCGCCGTTGCCTGATTGCCGTTAGAATTATTTTCTGTAATCCTTTCCGAGTTTACCACCACTTAACCTCCCGAAGCAAATTCAGCTGCCTTCTCAATTCGTGTTTTGATAGCGTTCCCTGCCGCCAAATTCTGCCGGAGTTTTCAGCCAGCATACGATGTCAGCCGCATTTTCAAAGAGTTCTCCACTTAGCGCACATTTTCCACGTTGAGCAGAGAATAATGAAATCCTGCTGTCTATGAATGCCCTGCATTCGTCATCCTGCCGTACAATGGCTTTCATCGGCAGCAGCAATTCTATTTCCGACAGCTCGGACAATCCCCGACCCAATAATTGCACCTGATACATTCTCCTGCCCTCTGCGGCGATACATTCATCCAAAAGCATATATCCAAGCTCAGGCAAGGTCTGTTTCAGCAATGTCACCCCGTTCATTGGCTGCGCTATAATAATTTCCGGCTTGTATACGGCGGCTTTAAGGATGTTCGCTATCGTGAGTCCGCCCATGCCGGCAATAACAGCACAGTCCGCCTCATTTTCCTTTAATCCGAGCATACCGTCAGCAAGCCTTGTTTCGCAGCCTTCAAGGCCTAATCGAACCGCAAGCATGCGCGCCTTCTCAAGAGAGGGCGCGCTTATATCGCAGGCGATAACCTTTTTGCACTTGCCGCTTTGAAGCAGGTACGCTCCCAGCCTTCCGTGGTCACAGCCGATATCGGCAACGCACGCGCATTTCGGTATATAGGCGGCAATTTTCTGCTGCCGCGGCGTTAAGCGAATCATTCCAGAAAATCCTTCAGTTTTTTGCTGCGCGATGGGTGGCGCAGCTTGCGCAACGCCTTCGCTTCGATCTGCCGGATACGCTCGCGCGTAACGTTAAATTCCTTCCCAACTTCTTCAAGCGTGCGCGCCTTGCCATCATCGAGTCCAAAACGCAGGCGAAGCACCTTTTCCTCCCGCGGGGTAAGGCTTTTCAAAACGCCCGAAAGCTGCTCTTTCAGCAGCGTGTGGCTGGCGGCCTCGGCGGGCACGGGTGCGTCATCGTCGGGGATGAAGTCGCCCAGATGGCTGTCCTCCTCCTCGCCGATGGGGGTCTCCAGACTCACGGGTTCCTGGGCGATCTTCAGGA
>OLRI01002634.1_pt1 | contig 12041 bp, 9 predicted proteins | sample 1672871 | NCBI WGS metagenome assembly OLRI01 (sample SAMEA3136732, study PRJEB25190) | human gut metagenome
AAGATGTGATATCGGGTACACTAATAGAGAATTTTAAGGTTGTATCCGATGGTGTTGTGACGTATGATTTTTTACCGGTTTCTATTTTCTGGATAGGGGCTTCGATTTTATCATTCGTTTTAGCTTTGTTCGTATGGAATGTTAAGCCGGCGGAGTAATTATATTTTACTATTGACAAAAAAGCTGACACGTAAAATCGTGTCAGCTTTTTTTTGTTTGTATTTGTATGAGATTATTTACCGGGAGAGGTTTCATTCGATTCATTTGCCGGGCTTGAAGTTGGTGTGTTCGGTGTAGTTTCTTCCCAATGGAATGGTTCGAATTGGCTATCGCTGTTTGTCCAACTGGGTTTGCGAGATGAATAAATAATAAATGGTGCGATAACGACTATCAGAGCTCCTATAATGAGAACAGAAAACCATACGGCATTACTGCCGACCGATATTTGACTAGGGGGAATAAAACTTAGAATGAAGGCAAGAAGCGAACCGCAGAATCCCAATCCTCCTATGAACCACATTAATCCGTTGCCTTTGTTTCCTATTCGGAATGGGCGATTGGTTTTTTTCATATTGTATCGTAGATAAATTGCGGCAGAGAACATTAACATATACATAATCAGATAAAGAACTACCGTTAACTGAGACATGATTTGGTAAAAACTTTGTACCGAAGGCATAATAACGAATAATAGACTTAATAATGTAACTGCACCTCCTTGTAAATAAAGAATATTTTTCTGTACTCCTATTTTATTGGTTTTTTGGAAAAAAGGAGGAAGGTATCCGGCACGGCCTACTGCGAAGATACCTTTTGACGGACCGGCTACCCAAGTCAGTACTCCGGCTAAAACACCGAATGCAAGAGCTATGGCTATTATGGGGGATAGCCAAGACGCTTTAATAAAGTTGAAATAGTTGTCGAATCCGACTAAAAGACTTTGTGTTAGGTTGATATCTTTTTGAGGGATAATGATCCCGAGGGCGAATGTACCTAAAACAAAGATTAGGACTGTAATGGCGGAGCCTATGAAAACGGCTTTGGGATAATTTTTAGACGGATTATTTATATCTTTTACGTGTATACCGCCCATCTCCATTCCGGCATAGAATAAGAAGATACTGGCGGCTAAAACGAGATTGTCGAAATTGGTGAAATCGGGGAGGAAGTTACCTGAAAAATCCATTTGGGATTTACCTCCCATTAGTAGATATACAATTGCCAAAATGACTAAAAGTCCGGCGGGAATGATTGTACCGACCAAACCGCCTATTTTGGCGACTTTCCCTACCCAGCCTAAACCTTTCAATGAGATGAATGTTGCTAGCCAATAAATGAATAATACGACTGCTAATGTGTAGAAACGGTTGGAGGCCAATAACATGTCCCCTGTATGATCCATGCCTATAAATGCAATGGCGACAGCTCCAAAGGTTAGTACGGTAGGATACCAAATGGTACTTTCTATCCATTGTAACCAAATGGCAAGGAATCCGGCTTTTTTACCGAATGCTTCTCCTACCCAACGAAAGACTCCGCCTTGCTTGTCTTGAAACATGGCAGCCAGTTCGGCTGCGACTAGCGCCGTAGGAATGAGGAATACTAAGGCTGCGAATAGATAATAGAACGCTGAACTGACTCCATATTCAGCTTCGGCAGGCAGTCCCCGGAGGGATACGACAGCCGTTACATTCATAATTGCAAGCGTAAATACGCCTAATTTTACTGATTTTCCGATGTTTGTCATATTTGTTGATATTAAGTTTACTAATAGGAGCATCTACATTCGTGTAGATAAACAAACGTCGGTCGCTTGTTGTTTTATCGTCGCATAATTTATGAGGAAAGAAAAATGGGAAAAAAGATAATCGGGGGGTGGAGAAATTATGAGTCGAGAATTTATGGCATATTGCACATATTGATTTTATTGTTATCGGTTTTTCTGATTATAACCATATCGATAGATACATTTCATAACATATCTTTCTTGAATCAAGGGAATTATATGGAAATACAATTATGGATATGCAGTTTCTTTATGTTCGATTTTTGGTTGGAATTTGTTTTATCCGATCATAAATGGAAATATCTTAGAAACCGATTTATCTTTTTTCTCGTATCGATACCTTATTTGAATATATTTTCCTATTTGAATTTAAATTTTTCTTCCGAGACTTATTATTTTCTTCGGTTTATTCCGTTAGTGAGAAGCGGATATGCTTTGGCTATCGTGGTAGGGTGGTTATCCTATAATAAAATATCGAGCTTGTTTATTTCGTATGTTACCATGCTTATGGCGACAGTTTACTTTTCGAGTCTTATATTTTTTGTTTTAGAACATGCGGTTAATCCAATGGTTACTCGGTATACCGATGCTTTGTGGTGGGCTTTTATGGACGTGACGACAGTAGGTTCGAACATCTATGCTGTTACCGTTACCGGAAAGATTCTTTCGGTCGTTTTGGCTGCATTGGGTATGATGATGTTCCCTATTTTTACGGTCTATGTGACGAGCCTATTGCAAAAATTCAATGCACAAGATAAGGAGACACAAAAACCGTAGGCCGGTAGGTATCGGTTTTAGCATCGTCCTTTTCGTTGATTTTGTGCTATTTTAGTACGAGCTCTACGATGTAGTCGATTTCGTCCGGTATTTGGGGAAATTTCAATAATGTACCGTCTTTATCTTGTTTGAATTCGATGGGAGCTTGATTTGAAAATTTCATTGCCTTTTTTATTGGGACTTTCAGTGGTATATAGAGTCCATTTTCTTTCAAGTCCAAAATATGGATAAAGAGGCGATTCCCTTTTCGGGTGGATACTCCCCAGCTATGTGGGGGAATATCGCCACCTCTGCTGTCGTAAATGGTTTCGCCGTATTTCGATAGCCACTTACCCATACCATTTAAACGGTCTATCGCCAAAGCCGGGAGCTCTCCATTGGGCTGCGGACCTATATTTAATAACAAGTTAGCGTTTCGTCCGGCCGTGCGAACGAGATAATGGATCAGAGCCTTAGTAGATTTGTAATTTTGGTCGGTGATTTTATACCCCCACATACCATTCATAGTTTGACAGGTCTCTAATGGGAGGGCGCTTATTGCCTGAGTAGAATAGCCTGCTGTGTTTTCACCGGGGACGTCTCTTTCGAAGATTTGTATATCTTCTCCTGCATATACGTCTCGGTGGTGATTATTCCCAATGAGGCATGCCGGTTGTAGCTTGTGTATCAAATCATATTGCTCTTTTAGTTGCCAATCGAAATTGGAGGGACGGTCCCATACTCCGTCGAACCATATAGCTCCGATCGGCCCGTAATTGGTTAGTAGTTCTGTAAGCTGGTTATTCATGAACCGATAATAACTGGGCCAATCTCCGTGTCCATTGGTACGACCGGTTCCTTTCCCGGTATTGCCTCCGGCCGGGTAATCTTCTCTACGCCAGTCTATATGAGAATAATACAAATGGAGCTTAATGTCTTGTTTGTGGCATTCGTCGGCCAATTCTTTTAAAATATCGCGTTTAAAAGGTGTCGCATCTACGATATTAAAGTCGGACTGTTGGGTGTGAAACATAGAAAATCCATCATGGTGTCGGCTGGTAATACAAATGTATTTTGCCCCTGAGGCCTTGATTGCCGACACCCACTCGGCTGCGTTGAACCGAGACGGATAAAATCCTGATGCCAATTTTTCATATTCTCGCCAGTCGATGTTGTGATTGGTCATGTACCATTCTCCTTGTGCCAACATGCTGTAAATGCCCCAGTGTATGAAGATTCCGAATTTGTTGTCTTGAAATTTTTTTCGAGCTTCGATATTCTTTTGCGATGGTATATAACTGTCGATTGTCTGTGCGAATGAAATATTCCAAGATAAAAGAGAGGTAGTAATGGCTAAACCTATTTTTTGGATCATTTTGTTTTTCATGTTATGTGAATTTTCGGTAAAGATATGGATAATATGGAAAAAATATTGAACAAAGATAGCAAAAAGAAACCCAAATAGTTTACTCTATCTGGGTTTCTTTTTGCTATGAAAGATGTTTTTACTGGACATTAACCTGATCGCCACTGAATACCGACAGGTCGAGTTTATTCATAATATGTTTGATTGCCAGTTGAGCCTTAACCGAGTTGCCTGCTGCATCGATAGGGGGTGCAAAGGCTGCAATACCCATGATTCCGGGAAGAACTCCCATGATACCTCCGCCTACTCCGGTTTTTGCAGGGATTCCCGAAGTGAAGAGCCAGTCTCCGGTGTGTTCGTAAAATCCTACTGTCGCTATCAGCGATGTAATTTGAGGAGACAGCGAGGCAGCGAATACTCTTGCTCCGTTTTTTGGATTGACTCCTTTATTGGCTATGGTCGCACCGCATACAGAAAGCTGTTCTGCCGTGATTCCCAAAGAGCATTGACGAGTATAGAGGTCGAGCGACAGATCGGGATCGTCATAAATACGGTTGTAGTTTTTCAATAACCATGTAATTGAGCGGTTGTTGAAATTTGTAGCCGATTCGGAGCGATACAATTCATCTATCAATTCGGGAGCACTTCCCGAGAGTTCAGTGATATTTTTCACTATCGCAGCCCATTTTTCTTTTGGATTACCAACTGGTTGAACCATACTGCATGCGGTGATAGCTCCGGCATTAACCAATGGGGTCGAGGGGTGATCGTTTTCCAACAAAATAGCGATTATCGAATTGAACGGTAATCCTGTCGCATCGGCTCCAATCATGGAAAGGAGCTTTTCTGCGCCATATTGGCGTAATACCAATATGGCGGTGTGCACCTTAGAAACCGACTCTATACCGAATTTATATTGAGTATCTCCGACTTCGATAATTTGTCCGTCCAGTAGACATACGCTGATACCGAACAAGTTTTTGTCGATGTTGGCAAGATAGGGAATATAGTCGGCATTCTTACCGTCTTGGTTATTTTTATAGAGATCGTACGCTTCGTTGACCGCTTGTTTGATTTGGGAAACCGAAATAGTTTTTTTCATATTCCTATTTTTTTGTTTTATGGCGGTTCCCCGTATGGGTAAATACCGAACCTTTCACTTCAATATTTTTGTCTTGTGCGATACGAGTATTGGTCGGGTATTCCAATTTTTCGAGAGACGCGACGGCATCGCGAATATCGTTTAGCAACATGTCGGCCATATCCCTGCTGAACCCTTGACGTACGACGATACGCATGACTACATAGTTTTGAATATTTTCGGGTAGAGTATATGCCGGAACCATCCAGCCGCCTTGTTTCAATTTGTCTTGCAAGTCATATAGAGTCCATTTTGCCGTTTTTGCGTAATCGGGCTTCATATACCAGATGAACAATGGGTTTTCAACATGATCGCTGTAATTGACAAATGGAGCCATTTTACCGATTTCGTCGTGGAGGTATTGGGTTATTTGCATACTATTGTATTGGACGGCTTTGTATCCTTGAAATCCCAATCGGATAAATTGGTAATATTGTCCCAATATTTGGGCTGCCGGGCGTGAGAAATTGAGCCCTACTTGTGTGATATTCGCTCCTAAATAGTTTACACTGAATGACATTTCGTCTGGGAGGTATTTTTTGTCTTTCCAAACGACCCAGCCTAGACCGGGGTATACCAATCCGAATTTGTGCCCCGATGTACTGATTGATAGAACCCATTTTAATCTGAAATCCCATTTTTTGTGTGGATCGAGGAAAGGTAATATAAATCCACCGGAAGCTGCATCTACGTGGATAGGAATGTCATAACCGGTCTTGGCATTGTAAGCATCCAGAGCTTTATCCAATGCTTCGACATCATCATTCAGTCCAGTCCATGTAACACCTTGAATCGGTACGATACAGATGGTGTTTTCATCACACATTTTCAAAGCTTCTTCGGGGTCAAGAGTGGTTTTTTCAAGCGTCAAAGGCACTTCACGCATTTCAATCTGCCACAACTGTGCAAACTTTTCCCAAACAACCTGGAAACCTGTAGAAATAACAAAGTTTGGTTTATCAAATGGTTTGCCCTGTGCTTGTCTTTTCTTACGCCAACGCAACCAGGCAGCTACACCACCCAACATACATGCTTCTGAAGAACCGATAGCCAAAGCACCTGTTTTCCAGGTATCTTTTTCAGGAGAGTTCCACAAGTTGGCAACGATGTTGATACATTTACCGTTCATCACAGCGATACGCGGATATTCTGTTTCATCAATGTAGTTGATGTTGATGGCCTCATTCATCAGCTTGGTTGCATATTCGTCCATATAAGTGGTAACGAAAGTAGCCAGATTCAAACGGGGCTGAGTTTGAGCAAATGTTTCATCTTTCACCATTTGATAGGCGACTTCAGGAGTAGTAGGTCCATCAGGTATTTTCTCTACCGGAGAGGGTTGTAACATTCTGTCTGAACCAAATACATCGGTTTTTGCATCACCTTTTCTGAAATTTAAATCTTCCATACTAATTTGTTTTTTTAAAGGTTTAGGGCGATGGGGATTTTCCCCGTCGAATTTCCCACAACAACAGCAGATAGGTTTGAAAGTTTCCCGGTTTTACATTATTTGGCGTTTATTAAGGAGGAGGACGCCCTTATTGAAGCGGAGCTTTTGTGATTTAGCGGAAAAGCTTATGATCGTACTAGTTTTGAACTAATTTCGAGCTTGTGCAGATTTATTTTTGATGCCTAATGGGTTTATGGCTAATGATACATAATTTTATTCGTCTGACAACTGTCAGACGAAAAAGAAACAACTGCCAGACGAAAGTTCAACAACTGTCAGACGAATAAATTTATGTATGATGAATATTAAATCATCGCATATTACCAATTAAATTTTAGAAGAACTAAGATTAGTTCATTCCCACACGGTTATGAATCAATTGATATTTTAGCAAATAAGTATTGAAACGCAGATTAACGCAGATTTTCGCAGATTATTAGAAGGCTGCGCCATGTTTGAGAACTTTTTTATTCTTTGCGAAAATCTGCGTTAATCTGCGTTTCAATAAATGTTCATTTGGCTCATTTCGGTGCATATTTGAACTTTATAAAGCAACTATTGTTTTCTTCAAACCTAAACTTTTAACGAATAAGCATTATGAAGATACAGACGGGACGGGGAACAATTCCTCTTATTACTTTAATTGCCATCTGGTCTATTTCGGCATTGACTTCATTGCCGGGACTGGCTGTTTCACCTATATTGGGTGATCTTACGAAGATATTTCCAAAAGCTACGGATCTGGACATACAGATGTTGACTTCGCTGCCATCACTGCTCATTATTCCTTTTATATTGCTGGGTGGTAAACTGACAGAGAAAGTCGATTATGTCCGTGTATTAAAGGTCGGACTCTGGCTTTTTGCCGCGAGCGGTATTTTGTATCTGATTTCCAATCGAATGTGGCAATTAATTGTGGTAAGTGCTTTGCTCGGTATCGGTTCCGGTCTGATTATCCCTTTATCTACCGGGTTGGTTTCCAGATACTTTGTAGGAACCTATCGGGTGAAACAGTTCGGATTAAGCTCCGCTATTACTAATTTCACATTAGTGATAGCAACTGCCGTAACGGGCTATCTTGCAGAAGTCAGCTGGCATCTGCCTTTCCTGGTCTATCTCCTCCCATTGATTTCCATTCTGCTGGTAGGACATTTAAAAGAAGACCGGACGGGAGAAGTCGCTTTTACACCTTCTTCTTCTGCAGATACTACAAAAGACAACGAATCCTCCGAACAATCTACTTCCATAGATATAGGAGGCAGCAAGTACGGTATTCACATCAAACATCTGATAGAGTTGATGCTCTTCTATGGCGTGATAACATATATCGTGGTAGTGGTGATCTTCAATCTACCTTTCTTAATGGAAAAGCATCACTTTTCCAGTGGCAATTCCGGATTGATGATTTCGCTTTTCTTTCTGGCCATCACCGCTCCGGGTTTTTGCCTGGACAAGATTGTAGCCCTGCTGAAAGGACGTACAAAAGCATACAGCCTCCTGTCTATGGCATTGGGATTGTTGTTAATCTGGATAGCTCCGATCGAATGGCTGATTATTCCCGGATGTATCCTGGTTGGTTTGGGATATGGCATTATTCAACCTATGCTTTATGATAAGACCACCCAGACCGCACTGCCGCAAAAGACCACATTGGCTTTGGCGTTTGTGATGATGATGAATTATCTGGCTATCTTGCTTTATCCCTTTATTGTCGATTTTTTCCAGTGGATATTCCATACCCAATCACAGGAGTTTCCTTTTATCTTTAATCTTCTGATAACTATTGTTACTCTTTTCTGGGCATATCGGCGCCGTAATACCTTTTTGTTTAACGACCAATTAAAATAGAAAATGAAGAATAAGAAACTGGAAGCCAATCTTAGCATGGCTGTCTCGAAAGTATTTAGCGGTTTAAATATGAATGCCTTAAAGTATCTTCTGCCTTTGTGGATGAGTCCATTGACAGGAGCCACGCTCCGTTGCACATTTGCAGCAGCTGCTTTTTGGGTGATCGGGTGGTTTATGCCTCCGGAGAAATCGTCAACCAGAGATAAATGGCTCCTCTTTCTGTTGGGGGCTTTGGGACTTTACGGCTTTATGTTTCTCTATCTGGCCGGATTGAGTAAAACAACTCCTGTCTCCAGTTCCATATTTACCAGTCTCCAGCCTATTTGGGTTTTTCTTATCATGATATTCTTTTATAAGGAGAAGGCGACCACAAAAAAAATAATAGGAATTTCTATCGGTCTGATAGGAGCATTGGTTTGTATTTTAACCCAGCAAAGTGATGATTTGGCGTCCGATGCTTTCACGGGAAATATGCTTTGTCTTCTTAGCTCTGTGGTATATGCTGTCTATCTGATTCTTAGTCAGCGCATCCTCACGGCCATTGGAGCGATAACGATGTTGCGATATACCTTTTCCGGTGCTGCCGTGTCTGCCATTATAGTCACGTTTATTACAGGATTTGATGCCCCGGTATTCTCCATGCCGTTCCATTGGACGCCTTTCCTTATTCTGATGTTCGTATTGATTTTCCCGACCACTATCAGTTATATGCTGCTGCCTGTCGGTTTGAAATATCTGAAGACAACGGTCGTCGCTATCTACGGTTATCTGATTCTGATTGTGGCGACCATTGCTTCCCTTGCTCTCGGACAAGACCGTTTTAGCTGGACGCAGACATTTGCAATCATTTTTATCTGTATTGGAGTTTACCTGGTTGAAGTGGCCGAAAGTAAAGAAAAGTAAAGAAAAAAGGCATTCCATCACGGAATGCCTTTCATTATTTCATCATCATGTTTTATAGAGAGGAGTTGATCGCTTGTGCTATGGACTTGAATTCTTCATCCGACAATTTCAGTTTCGGATTCGAAAACAACATATCCGATTCCTTTTGAATAGGAATTAAATGAATATGTGCATGGGGTACTTCCAGTCCGATAACAGCTTCGCCTACCTTTTGGCAAGGGAATGCTTTTTTAATGGCACAGGCTACTTGCTTTGCAAACACGTGCATAGCAGCCAAGTCTTCATCGCTCAAATCGAAAATATAGTCTACTTCCTGTTTGGGCACTACCAATGTATGTCCCTTTACCAATGGATTGATATCGAGAAAAGCAAAAAACTTTTCGTTTTCTGCCACCTTGTAGCAGGGGATTTCTCCTGCGATGATTCTACTGAATATTGTTGCCATAACTTTTATTGATAAATTAAGGCAAGCCTCACATGGAGACCTGCCTTTACGTTAAATTGATATGTTTACTACTTCCAGTGCAATTTTACCTTGTGGAACAGTGATTTCGGCTACATCACCCACCTTCTTGCCAAGCAGACCTTGTGCAATCGGGGTGTTAACGGAAATTTTTCCTTCCTTCAGGTTAGCTTCACTTTCGGAAACGATGGTATAAGTCATCTTCATACCGTTCTTTACATTCTTCAGTTCCACTTTATTTAAAATCTGTACAGAATCTGTTTTCAGCTTAGATTCATCAATGATTTTTGCGTCTGCAATGGTAGCTTTCAATTTGTTGATGCGCATTTCAAGCATACCCTGCGCCTCTTTGGCGGCATCGTATTCTGCATTTTCCGACAAGTCTCCTTTATCTCTGGCTTCGGCTATTGCCGCAGAGATCTTCGGGCGTTCCACTGTTTCCAGTTCCTTCAGTTCCGCCATCAGTTTCTTGTAACCTTCTTCTGACATATAAGCCATGATGTTTTCCTCCTTTAATTGTTTTAAATGGTCATATAAACAAAAAAGAATTCCAACATGAGCCATGTTGGAACCCTCTTATCATTATTTCTTTGCAAAGATAGACTTTTAAGTGATACGTGTCAAGTGAAAAAAGATGCTATGTAACATATTTAAATGAAATATGCTAAATTATAACAACTTAGAGCAATGACTTGACAGCTGCTTCCAAATCCTTGATATCTTCGCCGCGAAGCTTTAATTCGTTGTTACGGTTAATCAAAAAGATAGATGGAACTTGACGAACATTATATACAGCTACGTTGGTAGAATACACTCCGTTTCCATCGCGTACACAAACCCAAGGAAGGTTGTCTGCCGCAGTTTTCCAGTAGTGTTCGTCCGCATCGAGAGATACCTGATATATTTCCAGTCCTTGTTTTGCGTATTCATTATATAGTTCGCGAAGCATCAGGTTGTGAGGAGAACCGGCAGGCGACTGGAATACAGAGAAATCGAGCAATACGACTTTTCCTTTCAGGTCGGTCAGTTTGCGCACATTTCCTTTCACGTCACGCAGGGCGATGTCGATAATGCCGGTTTCCACTATTTTCTCTTGAGGAATTTCCAATGCTTTCGCCTGTGGCTGGCGCGTGTTCTTCATCCCCTTAATTACAATATTATAAAGGTTCTTGGAACGTACGGCATGAGGGAACGCATTGTTGAGGCTCGTAGCGACAGCAGCGAAACATTTCACATCATCTTTATTGTTCAACGGATCGAATATCAGGTAATTATTGAGTTTCTGGAACAGGGCAAAGTAAGCGGCTGCCGTGTTGGGAGCAGCGAAAATATAGTTCACTTTGACATCTTCCTTGTAATTGTTGAGCAACGTTGCCAGACTGTCTTCAAATACATCATGCCCCATTCTGTTACTACGTAAAGCTGCCAGCAAGTCGTCCACCTCTTTTTGAAGGCGGATCTGCTTCAGCGTCAGCTCTTTTATCTTGTTGCTGTTTTCCGAACCTTCCACCGTGTAAGTAGTGGAGAAATCCACATACGGAGCTTTGATCTGAATCGTTTCGATAGAATCTACAGAAAAATTGATGATTTTGTCGTCAATCCGCAAACGATAAAATTCGGGTGATTCGGGACGAGGCTGCTTGAAACTGAATGTACCTTCCCCCTTCAGCTTCACTGAATCGAGCGGAACAATACCTTCCAGACCGGAAGCTTCGATAGCGTCCTGCATAGCCGGGCGATAGAGCTTGTCCACTGCAGCTTCAAAGAACACGTTTTCGCCGTACATCTTCTCGATGACGGATCTCGGAGCATGACCCTTGCGGAAGCCCGGAACAGACATCTTCTTGCCCTCGGTCTTTGCGACCTCGGAGAGTGCTTTGTTGAAATCTTCAGCGGAGATTTCGACCTCCAGCTCATACTTGTTGGTTTCGGTTTTGTTGGTTGCCTTTAAGTTCATTTCCTTCTATCCTCTCAAAAATAAATTACAATTTTATTTGGAACACGCGGGCGGATATACCCGTAATGCGCGATACCTTTTGACATTATAGCACACCTGTGCCGAATATTCCAGACAAACCTTTGAATTTTTTGATATTTTATAATTTGTTAAAAATTCAGCCGATTTCTGCGTCTTTTCGCACCAATTTCGGGGTGAAACGGATATAATCACACGAGACAAGGTGCATTTTTATGCCCCCATATTCACCAAGCGGCGCTTTTTTCGCGGCGTGATCGCCGTGAATGTGCCCGTAGTAGCACTCCTTTACGCCGTATGCCTGCATCGTATCCAGCAATTCCCGGCACTGTGCGGTATCGTACGCCGGCGGG
>OLRI01002635.1_pt1 | contig 12040 bp, 8 predicted proteins | sample 1672871 | NCBI WGS metagenome assembly OLRI01 (sample SAMEA3136732, study PRJEB25190) | human gut metagenome
TTTTTTGGTGGGATTCCTTCAAAAAAGAGCTTGACAAAGGTTATCTAATTTTATTCGTCTATTTTTCGTTATCATCGACGCTTTTATCAGTTTTTTTGTCCTTGTATAGAATCATTAAGATTTTGATGAATGAAACGATGTTAACGATGAGAAACACAAAGAAAAAGGAACTAATAAACCAAATAATAAATTTAAGAGATCAGTGTGACTTCCAAACATTTGATATAGGAAAACAGCAATGCCACTTCCTACCATTCCTACTGCACTCCCTACATATAAGGCTAAATAGAAAATGTTGTGATCTTTCCTCATAAACAATCCTCCTTTTGCTCTGACTTTTTTATTTTATCACTGCTATAAATATCTAAAATTTAAATAAATGAATTAATAATCTTTTTCATAAATGAAAATTAAGGGATTAATTATATAATTTGATCCTTAGGAGAATTTTACATGAAAAAAACAATCAAGGCTTCACTAAGTCTTTTATTATGCATCTTAACTTTGAGTGGATGTGGAAAAGGTGAAACTACTATACCATCATCAACTCCAGGTTCTACCAATACTATTACACCAACAACTCCAACAGATAAAGATACAACTACTTCATCAACAAATGCAGAACATAAATACACTGATTTCAGTGAAGAAGATAAAGAATTACAAAAAAATACAATAGGAACCACCATTCCTTTTGCTCATTGTTATAACTATAAAATAGAACTAGTTGAAGGGACTAAAGAAAACTACCTCAAAGGTGAATTCAATGGTTTGACAGCTGACGATATTAATAGTTATTTGAGTCTTTTAAAAACTACATATGAAGTCCGTAATTCAATGGAAGCTTCCAACTCCCATAAAATAACCTTGGCTGATGATACCATCTCATTGACCATCGGCTATGAAGATGGTGGGAACAAAATTTCCTTTGAGATTCATAAAGTAAATAAAGCAGATGATAAACCTGGTGATGCTCCTAGCCAGACCATTCCTTCTAATTGGGATGATGTTTCAAACAAAGTCATCTATACAAACAAGGGAAAAGGAATAGAGAACTATAGAAATAGTAATGGCTATTACAACGTAGATTTCACCAAAGCTACTAAAGCTAAAAACATATCCAATCTTTCAACATATGAAGGCGGATGTCCAACCACAGGCAATGTAAATGTACTAGTGATTCCAGTTGAATTCTCAGATAAACTTCATACTTCCAAGCAAAGTCTAAGTTCTTTGGATTTAGCCTTAAATGGTGGAGATGGAGAGGAATCCTTAAAATTCGGAATGTCTGTCTCCAAGTATTACAACTTATCAAGCAACGGAAAACTAAACCTAAATTTTGAAATAATGGGTGGTGGAACAAAGTGGTATAAGCCAAGTAAATCTAGTACATATTACATAAATCAAGATAAAAATAACAGCAGTTCCAATACCGATATGGCTATTGTCAACAGCATCTTAAAGGCAAATAGCAGCGATATTGATATTTCACATTTCGATTCGGACAATAACGGAATGTTAGATGCTGTAGTCATCGTACCGACTATAAAGATAGGCAACCCGGATGAATCCATTCTCCAATGGGCCTATAGATACTGGGATATAACTGATAACACATATGGTGGTAATTACTATATCAACGATTACTTATGGTGTCCTTATGATTTCTTATATGAAACAGATTCAGGATACGATAACGGAACAACTCCTACTAATACCTATACTTTCACACATGAGTTTGGGCATGTCCTAGGTGCTGAAGATTATTACGATGCATCTTATACTGATAAAGACGTACTTCTAAATGGAGATGATATAATGGATTCATATTTCGGTGATCAAAATCCATACACCAAATTCAATTACGGATGGTTGACAAGTTCTAAATTGATAACTGCTACTGATACTGTAACCTTAGATTTGAATGCTTTCGAAAATGGTGGAGATACATATATAATAGCCAACAACTGGGATGCGACCTTGGGATGTTACCAAGAGTATTGGGTAATGATGTATTACACCAAATCTGGAATTAATGCCAAATCAAACTATTCATTTAGTGAAGGCCTTGTCTTATATCATGTCGATGCTCAGCTTATTAGTTATAAATACAAAGGGCAAACAGGTTTAGATTTATTCACGACAAACGATCACGGTGAAGCTTATTACACAGGAGTAAATCTAATAGAATTAGAGAAACTAACTTCATCTAGTTATACTTTAGGTGTAGGTCAAACTAGTAAATCTAGTATATATGACGACAATGGGTCTAAGATTAACTATACATTCAAATTGAATTCTATGGATGGATCTAAGGCTAATATCACATTTAAAGCTAACAAGTAAGACTAGTTAAAGCTAATAATATTTATTATGATTTAAGCACTTGGAAAACATGTGCTTTTATGTCGAAAAGGAAAAATAGACTTTTTATGATGAAAACAAAAAAATGTACCGTAATTAGAAAAAGTATAGCATTTATGCTTTTATTTCAACTTGTCTTTGCCTTTATAGGAGGCGAGACAATAAATAATAAGAATAGTATCCATGAAACAAATAGTGTTGGTGAGTATAAGAGTAGTCTTAAAGATTCAAAATCTAATGAATTAGGACCTAAAGATGCTTTAAATCAAAATAACTTAACAAAACCATCCATTACTATCGGGTCTTATATTAGCTTAGGTAAATACGAAGATAAGAACATTGTTTGGAGATGTGTCGACATAGATGATAACGGGCCATTGTTCCTGGCAGACAAGATCGTCGATACTCTTCCTTATGATGCTATGACTAGCGACAATTCAAAGACTAAATCGCATAGTCGAAACTACAAACGTGATACCTATGGATCTAATTATTGGGTAGATAGCAACATGAGATCATGGCTTAACTCTACATCAAAAGCCTCAGAAGTGAAATGGTTATGTGGAAATCCACCAAAGAGTGGATACGTAGCAGGAAATGAATATGATGGAAAAGCAGGATTCTTAAATTCTTTTAAAAAGAATGAGATAGCTGCTATGAAGACTGTAACACAAAAATCTATAGTTTCTCATCCTGAATACAAAAGTGGAATTCATGAAGGAGAATCTCATTCGGATTTAGATTACCACTCAGATATCCAAAGTGTAGCTAATAACTTTGATGATGCCTATTATGTAAATTCAACAGAAAAAGTATTTTTACTCGATGTTAAACAGGTCAACAAGGTTTGGGCTAATCTTAATGACTACTATATAGGAAGAAACGGCGAGGGGTCTGAATGGCCATATTGGTTGAGAACTCCAGTTACTGATTGTAACCACGATATGCGTTATGTACATAACAATGGTTCTATAGGAAGAGAAACACCTAGTCAATACTACATAGGAGTAAGACCTGCTTTCTATCTTGATACAGATTATTTTCTAACCTCCTCAGGTGATGGAACATCTACAAATCCATATGTTGGATCAGCACCTAATAAAGTCGAAGCTGACTATACAATAGAAGAGCCTAAAGACGACATCAATCAAGAATGGAATGTGAGTACTGAAGAAAGCATCAAACTCACTCTCGGTCAGTATTATTCATCGGATGGAAAGTATTCTAATCCGACAATTCCTGTGTATACCATACAAAAAACTCGTAGCGATAATGAAAATATGGTTATTGTTATTTGTGGGGAAGGATACACAAAGAATCAACAAAACAAATTTATAAGTGATGTAAAAAGAATATGGTCCGGCACTCTCCAATATGAGCCATATAGAAGTTTTGCAGATAGATTTAATGTCTACGCTCTTTGTACAGCATCAGAGTCTAGCTTTGAAAATGAAGGAAGCACATTCTTTGATGTGATAGTCGGAAACGATAACTCTTCAAAGATTTCAACAAATATGCACAGCAATTATTGGAAGAATCATATTTTTGAAAGATGTATAGGACCTGAGTTCATAGAAAAGATTCATGATGCACATATTCCAAACAAGACGGAGCCAAATGTTATTCATGAAGATGATTATGCTCCTTATCGTTATGTCTTCAATTATATAAATCAGTTTTGCCTATTGGTGAATACAAACAGAGACTTTGGAGACGCTTATAACAATCTCGACTTTGGTTTTAAGTATTTCATATCACCATCTGATTGTTATCGCGCGACAAAAACCTTTGCCCACGAACTAGGACATGGACTTTTAGGTTTAGGCGATGAATACATGGTAGGAAAAGGAACTGAACATACTGATTTAGTTTCACTAAATGTTGCCTATACAGCCAATCCAGAAAAGGTAAAATGGAAACAGATGTTGGGTTTTAGAAAAACTTATACTTGCCCACATCAAGATGGATCTGAGCTTTATAATTCCAGTTATGAATGTCTGATGAGTGATACAAATTATTCGTTTTGCGAAGTATGCCGTCTACAAGGATTTAAAAGAATGTCCCAGTTGGTTGAAGATGGTGATACCCTTTATGTAGCAGATCCTGAAGTAAGAGAAATCAACGGTCAATACACAAGTCTTTCAGATTTCTCAGACACTTCAATCAATGGTTACTATACATTCTCAAATTATAGAAATAGTGTATTGCTAAGTGGAACTGGAAAGAATAGATTTGGAAACTATATGCGAGGCAAAAAGATAGAGCTTAGAACAATAGTTCAAAACCTTTCTGATACAGTAGAACGTACGATAAAGATGAAAGTATGGATTAGGCATTCCGATGGCACAGTTGCTACCTCAAGTGATGGCACAACACTTGAAACAACTCAAACATACACAATTCCTACCTGGGGTGATAAGAGCAAGTTCTGGCCAAAAGGTGCTATGAAGTACGAAGGAAGTGATATGAACTCCGGTCTTCAAAATTGTCAAATAACATATCAAATTCCATCAAACGCCATTTTAAAAAATGGAGATACAGTAGCATTTGAAGTCACTGATGAAAACGATAATGTCCTTGCTGATGACAATACAGAAACACAATCTTATGCAAATGTCTCCATTAAATACCTGTCAGAAAACGGAAATGAAATTCCAAATACTGAGACAGCAACTATTCCAGTTGCTGTCGGTACTACCATCAATTGGACAAACAAACCTGATTCTCTTTATGGATATAAGTTGGTCAAAATAGATGGATTGAATCAAACTGTTGGATCTGATGGTCTTACTATAACTTGTTATTATGAAAAGAATAATGAGGACCACACCCATACCTGGGGTGATTGGATGACTGATGGAATACATCACTGGCGTGAATGTTCAGGTTGTGATGAAAAGCTTGATTATGGCGAGCATACAGGTGGAACAGCAACCTGTATAAGCAAAGCTGTGTGTTCAATATGTGGAAAAGAATATGGTGAATTAGGTGAACATAACTATGGATCATTAATTTCTGAAGTAGACTCTACTACCGACAAAGAAGGTATGAAGGCACATTACTACGATAGCGTTTGTGGGAAATACTTCGATGAAAATAAAAATGAGGTGAACCAATCTTCATTGGTTATTCCAAAGAAAATAGTCCTAACCATCATAGGTGGAAGTATAGAAGGGCAAAAAGAAGATAGTATTGTTGTAAATCCAAATCAAACTATTACTCTTATAGCTAAACCAGCAGAAGAAGGGAAAGAATTCATCGGTTGGATAAATGAAAATGGTGAGATGGTAATAGAGACATCAGAATTATCTTATTCCTATAAAATGACAAATAGCCAAACACTTACAGCTGTTTATAGGGATATAAATAAGAACAACGACAATAATAATAACAATAACTTCCCAACAGGTGCAGTTATAGGCATTGCTGTAGGAAGTGTTTCAGCAGTCATCATTGTTGGAATCTTGTTATATGTTTTTGTGATAAAGAAGAAAAAAGTTCTTTAATCATTGCAAAGACTGAATAACAACTTTATTATTTAATTTGAGTTTGATACTGTTTTAAATTAAAAAATTATCAAAGAATTCATTTACTTCAAAAGACTAACTATATATACCGCTTTGCTAAGGTAATCAAAAAAATGAAATGATGAAAGGATTTCACTTGATCCTATATTTTCATATTGTGCTTTAGACCAAAATACAATTAAATCTTATTTTAGTCGAAGAAATTACACAATTTTTATTTAAAATCAAGGACTATAAGCAATCCTTCACCTATGTTTTAGCACTTTTTTAGCGTATTAGGTGTTAAAAATTAGTTTGAAAAGAAGGAGAATCTAACGCATTATGATCATGTCTATTATTATCGCTATAGTAGGTGGAATAATACTAGCATTTGGCTATTTAGTATTTGAACCAGACACTATTATTCAAATCATCGCTTTATTAGCAGGTTGGGGATGTTTAATATTTGCAGGATTATGTTTTATTTATTGGATTTTCACTACGTTAAAGGATAATGTTGGAGGAAATTCTAGTCATAGTTCCTCTTACCATAACAGTTATTCAAATAGACATAGTTCTTTTTATAGTTCAAGTCAAAGTTATAATGATTCAACATCAAGCAATCTAAAGAGACCTGATGGATCTTTAGAAATCGATATAGCGAGGAGTATAGATAATCATCTTCCTGCCAACACTCCTAGCACAAATATCAGTTGCAGAATTTATGGAAACACAATTAGTATAAGCGGATGTATATGCTTATGGCATAGCTCCGATTTAAATAGACTTTCTAGCAGTATAAGTAATGGAATAAATGCTGCACTAGAAAGAGCTAGTTCTCAAGGATATGATATTTATGATTTAAACGATATAGACACTAGCGGTCTAGAAATATCCGCAGTTAATGATTAAAAAGTAATTTAGTTGAAAAAGAAAATAAAAAGCTGTTGATAAGCCTTTGTATAAAAGCAGAGATTTTCAACAGCTAGATTAGAATTGCTTATAATTTACGATTTCCAACTCTATAAACCTTATCACCTGACCATTCTACTCTTTCACCATTTATTCTATAAAGTTTATTTCCAGAATATTCAATTCTAGCTCCTCCGACTTTATAAAGCCTAGCACCAGAGTATTCGACTCTGAGATCACCTATTTTGTAGAGCTTATTACCACTCCATTGTGGTCTACCACCAAAATAAGCAATTAATATTTCTTCATCTGACATCATATTATTCACTCTCCTCCTTTAAAGAGCTTATCAAAATTATAGTTTTATACTTAAATTAGTATTACAAAATTGTTATCAGTTATATTGAAAAGAGAAAAAATATGTTCATTCTATATGTAATAATAAATGCTATCCAAATAAATATTTTGCAATTAATAAAAAATAAATGAAACCATAAGTGAAAAAAAAACTTATTGAAAGTGAAAATCAATATGCCTTTTATTCAATCTTTCCACTGTTACATTTTTGCAAATATTATTCTCAGAATTTGAAATCAAAATAAAGCTTCTATTACCTTTATCTTCTTTGTTTAAAGAATCTACAGCATCTCCTGTAGTTCCACTACCAGCAAAGAAATCGATTACGATGGAATTTTTATTTGTCGTTGCTCTTACTAATTCTTTCATCAATTTCAAAGGCTTTGGAGTTGAAAAATAAGTTCTATCACCAAAAATTTCTTGCATTTCATCTTTGGCACTTGATGTAGTTCCAAAGCAATCAAATATCGCTGGAACTTTACTATCCTTTTCCTTTAATTTATCCCCATCAATATAAGGCTGTTTTATTGAATTCAACTTAGATTCTAATGTGTTCTTACATATAATAATGTACTCATAAGGGGTTTGCTTTTTATTAGGATTTAAAACAATTCTATTCTTATCAAAAAATGGATTTATTTTCTTCCACTTATGAAGCGAAACACAGCCTTCCAAAAATATAGTTTTGCACAAATCAAACAATTCGTCTCTTTCACCTTCGTCAATATTAATTACAAGGAATCCATTCTTAGTAAGTAACTTTCGAGCTAGAATGATTCTATCTTTAATAAAGTTGATCCATCCGTCTTTAAAACCTGAATCTTTGTATCCAATATAAGATATATTGGAATTATATGGTGGATCTATCAAAATAGAGTCAACTTTTCCATTCAAAGAATCTTGAATTCCTTTCAACGAATATAGATTATCGGATTCTATTATATAATTGCCTCTACTCTTTCTAACTTCAAGGAAAGCTTTAGTATTTTCCAAAGAATTTTTATCTAAAAAAGTATCTTTATAAATAGAGACCTTTTCTAAAGAAGAGCAATGAGCAAAAGCCCATTCTCCTATATAAGTAACCCAATCAGGAACAAAGACATCCCTTAAACTATTGCAATTAGTAAAACAACTTTTCCCTATGGTTGAAACATTCTTTAAATCAATTGAAGTCATAAGATCACATCCAGAAAATGCACTTCTTTCCAACACATTTACAGACTCGGGCATAACAAAATCACCAACAGCCTTGTTTCTAGGGCAACAAATTATTTTAGTCTTGTCTTTATTGAATAAGATGCCATTATCTACTACAAATTCAGGACTATTAGAAACAAATTCTATATCACCGCATTGAACAAATGGATTATATCCAATAACCTTCAATGATTTTGGTAGAATCAATTTTTTTATACCATTACAAGAATAGAATGAATTCCTACATATTCTTTCTGTTCCATTTTTTATTACAAGCTTTGAAGTTTTACATGAGCACAAACATCCTATAACTTCTTTATTCATCGAATAAACAACAGGACCATCTATTTCATAAAATCTACTATGATTTTCTAAGGTTAAACTTTTACATCCAGAAAAAGGAAAATTCTTCATATGAATCAAAGAAGAAGGAATAACTACTTTTGTTAGCTTATCGCACATATAGAAAGCATGTTTTCCAATGAGCTTAATTCCATTGGGAATAATATATTCACCTTGCTTCTTTATACTACAATAAATAACACCATCTTTCTTTCCGATAAGTACATATTCTTTATATTCAAATTCAATGGATTGATTATCCAATTCAAGATTAGGACATCCTGCAAAAGGATTATCACCCATAGAAACAACATTCTTACCGATAGTAAATCTCTTTAAATTTCGACAATTGTAGAATAGATCACCGCCAAGTTCTTCTACACTATCCGGACAAATAACCTCTTCTATTATTTGATTGTCCCAGAACAAACCAGATGCCAATTTTCTAACCCCATTTGGAACTATAACTACCTTTTCATTTCCATCATAGCTGACGGCCTCATCACCCACGATTTCAAACCCGTTCAACTTATAAGGCTTAGATAAAACACTGAGTTTCAAATCACCAAATCTACTTTCAAAGAATCCAAAATCATATATAGTTCCGTCACCATTTTTTATGATTTCTTTTCTATCTATCAGTCCACTATATAGTCTAGAAGAATAAAGAATAGAAAGATAGCTTCCCTCTTTCTTTGGATTTGGAATGGAATTTGGATTCATATCTAATCCCCACTCGACGCAACGAATATACGAATTACCACAATACACGTCAAATTCGTTATCCATATCAACTATTATTGTGGATGCTGGATATCCCAAGCTCAAAAGTCTATCAATACATTCTAGAACAACAAATGACTTATGCGTGTTCAGTTTTAATCCATAACTATTGACTATAGTTATTCCTTTATCAAAGGTAGCTATTCCTAACTTTGCTGAAATAGTGCAACTGGTAGAACCATATTTTTTAACGAAGATATCAGGTTCTATTTCTTCAAATCCTAAGGCCCAATACAAAGCGATATATTTCATATCCTTTGTAATTCTATTATCAATTGGAGTATTCATTAATTTTATCTCCCTATCTTAATAAACTCAGGTTCTTTATTTGAATTGTCTTCTATTTCTTTAAATCTTTTCAAGATAAGCTCACTATTTTCAGTAGGAGTTCTAAAATCAGTTTCAATCCATAAAGTTTCCAATTTATACTTCTTACAAAAGAATTCCATTTTTTCATAAATCATAGAAGATAGAAATATCTTCTTGATATCACTATCTTTAGGGTCTCTTTGTTTTAATCTTTGAAGTATGGTAGAAGGAGTTGCATACAAGATTACAGTCAAAGCAGGTTTACCTAATTTGGATAATAAGAAGTCATAGACATCTTGATTATATTCAACACCAGACCAGGCGTAGTTAGAGCATAGATGTCTATCAGTGACAATGTTATTATCTTTGTACTTTCCATACATATAAACTGATCCTAACCCATAGAATAGAGAAGTGAAATTTCTATCAGGATTAGAATTGACTTTGTCTCTTATCCTTAAATACTCATCAAAAGAATCACCTTCATCAAACAATTCATGAAGTGGTTTTTCAATAAACTTAAATCCCAATTGTTTGGCTACTATATTTGAGATAGTAGTCTTTCCAACTCCATCAAATCCTTCAATTGATATATGCTTCATCCTTGTTATTCCACTTTCTTAAAATTTCTTCGTCCATCTCGGCTAAATCTTTAAATGGTCTATGACACACTTTGAAGACAAACCTGTCTCCCAAGTGTAAATCAGATGTTTGATAAATCATTTCAATTAGGCCTTCTATTCTTTACTTCAGCTTTCTTGCCATCAGTAAACCCATCAAGAATTTCTAAATAACCAGAAACACGTCTAATTCTAGTGATATCGATAGAGCCACAAGAAGTACATTTGTCAAAGACACCTTTATTCTTACATTTATTACATACATCCATAGGAAAATTAAATCCAAGATAATGAACACCAGACTGGATGGCAATTTCCATCAAATCCTTTAGACCTTCAATATTTCCTAATGGGGCTTCTTTTAATTCAACATAAGATATCGATCCTCCATTACAGTATTTATGAAATGGTCCCTCGATCATTAGTTTTCTATAAGCCGGCATACGGGAATCCACATCAACATGAAAGGAATTAGTATAAAAGCCTTTCTTAATGATATCGTTTGAAGTAGTAAATACTTTGGAATCTAATTTAGTAAATCTTCCACTTATGAGTTCTCCGCTAGTCGCTAACAAGGAAAAATTCAATTTGTATTCTTTAGTTAAAGAATCACAATAATTTCTCATATACTTAACAAACTCTAAAGTCATTTTCTTTATAGACTCATCTTCCCAATACTTCTTACCAGATAATATTTCTATCATCTCACTAAGTCCTATGAATCCAATAGATAGAGTTCCATGTTTGAATACATCATATAAAGAATTATTATTAAAATTCTCACACCACATATTATATTTAGAATTTTGAGGAAACTTATCAGATCCAAGTCGACATGTTTTATGGAACCTATCCAAAAGAATATCCTTGGTTATAGAAGCTATATGAAGCCATTTTAGCTTAAGAGCTTCTATTTTATCCTTAAGACCATAAGTAGGGTGTTCCTTATTGATTTCAAATGCCAATCTAGGAAGATTAATAGAAATGTTATCTATATTTCCTCTACCTATGGAGCCAATCTTTCCATACAAATCATCTACTACTCTGGTTCTACAGCCCATAACTGAAATAATCCTAGGATCAATAATCTTATCTTCTTCACAATCACACAGTAAATAATTAGGCATCATCTTAGATGATGTACAATCTAATGCCAAATTTAATAAATCGAAGTTTTTATCTCCTTCAAATCTATTAACTCCATCATGCACTTTGAATACTAAATTTGGTTTATAGACTAAAGGACCTAAAGATTTAAATTCCTCTATTGTTACTTTTGCTATGAACCTAGCCAAATCAGTTTTAGCTAATCCTATATTCAAAGTGACATAGTAGCTAGTAAGACCCATTCTATTATGATTCCCATTGCACCAAAGAATAAAGCTTTTGATTGAAGTTCTTAATATATCAAGATTGGATTCATTTTCGATAAATCCAAGCTTGACTAAAATCTCAGCTAAATCATCATCCCAATTCGCAAATGACATTCCTCCACTTTGCTCATTACCATAATTTTCTATCAACAATTCAAAGTACTGAATCAATAATATAGGTAAATCAGAAGATTTCAAACCTTTAAATATAGAATAATTAAATAATACTTTCCCAACCAATAGGACTATATAGAGTTCTTTCTGGGTCTTCCACGCT
>OLRI01002638.1_pt1 | contig 12034 bp, 9 predicted proteins | sample 1672871 | NCBI WGS metagenome assembly OLRI01 (sample SAMEA3136732, study PRJEB25190) | human gut metagenome
CTCAACGGTACGACCAACTATATTCTCACGCGCCTGCTGGACGACGGGATGGCGTTCGACGATGCGCTCCGGCTCGCACAGGAAAAAGGCTACGCCGAGAAGGACCCGACCGCCGACGTCGACGGACACGACGCCTGCCGCAAAATCTGCATCCTGGCTTCGCTGGCCTACGGCAGGCAGGTCTACCCGGAGGCGGTCCACTGCGAGGGCATCGGCAAGCTGACACCGGAGGACACCGAATACGCCGAGGACTGGGGCGGAGTCATCAAGTTGATCGCCAAGGCCACCCGCAGCCAGGACGGGCAGACTGTCTCGATGCTGGTGGCGCCGATGTTTGTACCTCAGGACAGCCAGCTGGCCGGCATCGACGACGTCTTTAACGGGATTCTGGTGGACGGCGACGCTACCGGCGAGGTGCTCTTTTACGGCAAGGGCGCGGGCAAGCTGCCCACTGCCTCCGCCGTCATCACCGACGTCATCGACTGCGCAAAACCGCTGGGCGGCGACACCCTGTTCTGGAAGGACAGCACCCCCGAGCAGTGCCGGCAGTTTATGGCCGACTGGCGGCAGACCCCTTCCCACTTTTATCTGCGCCTGGCGCTGCAGTACCGCCAGCAGCTGACACTGATTGACGAGCTGTTTGCCTCCCCTGTTCTGCTGGCCCGCAAAGGCGCGCCCGACACCGAGGCTGCCTTTGTCACCGGGGAGCTCACCCCCAAGCGGCTGGAGGCGCTTTTGGAGCAGCTGCAAAAAGAAAAGATCGAGGTGCTGGGCAGGCTTTTTGTGCTGTAGTTCCTTTTTTCTTTTCTCTTTCCCGGCAGGAGCGCGGGATCTTCTTTCTTCTCGGGCTGTTGCGGGTTGTTCCTTTTTCCCTTTTTTCACATAGAATGTGTTATCAGCATCCGCTGACTTTCGCCCTGTAAAGCGGCAGCATATCGCACAAAATCTTCTGCCCATCCCGCTTATTTTTACTTTGAAAAGTAGGTTTTGAGACGAAAAGAGTGCTGCCACTTGCAGTATTTTTCATTTTTGTATTATAATCAAACAAACAGGTTGATACGGAGGGAACGTTATGAGCTTAATTGTACAGAAATTTGGTGGAACCTCTGTCGCCAATGTGGAGCGCGTACGCCATGTTGCCCAGATCATCACCAATACATACGACCAGGGGAATTCGGTCATCGCGGTCGTCTCCGCCCAAGGCGACACCACCGACGAGCTGATGCTCCATGAGGTGGACGACGCGCCCGATACCCCCGGCACGCTGGTGGAGGCGTGGGGCCTGGAGCTGCCCGCCGACACCGGCCACACGCTGCGCTATATGCCGCCGGAGACGACGGACAACACCGTGCTGTGGGTCAGGACCGACGCAGGTTGGCAGCAGGCCGACACAAGCGTGGACGGCAGCTATCTGACCTGCACCGCCCCCGCCGGCACGACGGCCTTCGCCGCTGTGCAGATGCCCGCCAGCAAGGTGCCCCTGCTCGCGGCGGCTTGCGGCGCCGCAGCCGCACTGCTGCTGGTGATTTTGTTCATCGCCCACAAGAAGAAAAAGAAGAAGGCCGCGGCAAAGAAAACCGCGTAAGGCCCTGCCGGGGCCGATGCTCGTCATCGACCCCCGCATACGGCAGATGCCTCGCACAAAAAAACCGCTGCAGCACAGAAGCCTTTGCTGCAGCGGCTTTTTGTTTCAGCAGCTTTCTATAAACGCCTTAAAAATCTTTCGGCTGTCCTCATTCACGCGGAACGAAAATTCGGGGTGCCACTGCACAGCCCAGACGAACTTTTTATCCGGCAGGCATACGGCCTCCGTCAGTCCATCCTCCGAGACGGCCATAGCCGTCAGCCCCGGCGCAAGCGTTCACACCTCACTGTCAAAAATAAAACAGAGAAGTCCTGTGCGACCTCTCTGTCCGTTGTGCTGATTATACCGCAACGCGCGGCGGATTGCAAGCCCTTACATCGGCGGGTGGCTGCCCTTGAAGCGCTTATCCGTCGGCAGGGTCGTATATTTGTCGTACAGCTCCCGCAGCAGCACGGTACGGCGCACCATGCCGATGAACACATTGCGGTCATCCACCACCGGCACAAAGTTCTGGTCGATGGCCGCCTTTAGAAGCGTCGGCATGTCGGTGGTCACGGTAACGGCCTTGTAATCGCGGCGGCGGGGGAAGCTGGAAATCGGCACGTCCTCGCTGGCTTCAAGGTCCAGCCCGTGCAGATTTTTCATGCCCCAGAGGATGTCGCCCTCGGTGATGCTGCCGACATACTCGCCGTTGCGTTTCAGCACCGGGATGGTGGCATAGCGCTGGTTGGACCATTTTTCCAGCGTCTGGCGCAGGGTGAAATCCTCGTAAATGTACAGGACGTCCTGCTTGGGTGTCAAAAAGAATAAAAGGTTCATGGTTTAAACCGAGCTCCTTTGGTAAGGTTGTCATACTTCTGTAAACAGTATATACTCTTGCGCTGTAAACTTTGTGAATGGAATGTTAAATCCACGCGCCAAAATAAATTTCTCCGAAATGCCCTGTTCAAGCGGGGAAAAATGGTGTATAATAGCTAAAGATTCATATAGTACAGCTGCGGGCTTAGCCGCAGCTAACCCTGAAAAGGAGGATCGCAGATGATCACCAAGGTCAATCCCTATGGACATATTTCGCTGACGAATGACTACTTCTCCGGCCTGGTGGAGCAGGCCGCCAAGCAGTGCTACGGCATTGCCGCCATGGGTCAGGCCCCGGCTGAAAGCGTTGTGCGCAGCGCCCTGCGCACCGGCGACGGCTTCGTTGTGCTCTGCCTGAAAGCACAGGATGAGGAAGCCAAACAGGCCGGCAAGCTGGTCATCGCCCTGCATATCAAGGTCGGGTTCGGTCTGAACATCTCGACCATCACCCAAAGCATCACCCACCGCGTCAAGGACGAAGTTGAACTTGCCACCGGCTTAAAGGTCGCCCGCATCGATGTCTACGTGGACGACGTCATTGCCGACTAAAGACTGTTTTACCCAAAAAATATGAGGTGTAACGAAACCATGATTACTGGCCAGACCCTGCGCGACGCCATTCTTTCCGGCGCCAACAACATTGCCAACCAGCGCACCCGCGTGGATGAGCTGAACGTTTTCCCCGTGCCGGACGGTGATACCGGCACGAACATGAGCATGACCATCGGCGCCGCCCGCGCCGAGCTTGAGGCCATGCCCGACAGCTGCACCGTGGCCGAGGCCAGCAAGACCGCTGCCTCCGCCATGCTGCGCGGCGCCCGCGGCAACTCCGGCGTTATCACGAGCCTTTTGTTCCGCGGCTTCTCCAAGGCGCTGAAGGACAAGACCGAGGCATCCTCCGCTGACCTGGCTGCCGCCTTGCAGCAGGGCGTCGAGGCCGCCTACAAGGCCGTCATGAAGCCCACCGAGGGCACGATCCTGACCGTCTCCCGTCTGGCTGCCGAGAAGGCCGCCGAGTGCACCGAGCTGGATGTTCCTGCCATGTGGGACGCCACGCTGCAGGCCGGTCAGGCCGCGCTGGACGACACCCCGAACCTGCTGCCCGTACTGAAAAAGGCCGGTGTCGTGGACGCCGGCGGCCAGGGCATCATGCTGATCTTTGAGGGCATGAAGCAGGTGTTCGACGGCGGCGAGATCATCGCCGGTGCCGAGGTCGCCGCCAAGCCCAAGGTATCCAGCGAAGCCGCAGGCAAGGGCGTTTTTGCCGACGACCTGATGAAGGTCGAGGACATCAAGAACGGCTACTGCACCCAGTTCCTCATCAACAAGTACGAGGGCGCAAGCGCCGCAAAGATGCGTGCCTTTGCCGAATCCAACGGCGACAGCGTGGTCTGCATCGAGGATGACGATGTCATCAATCTGCATGTCCACACCGCTGACCCCGGCAAGATCCTGAGCGAGGCCATCAAGTACGGCTACCTGACCAACTTCAAGATCGAGAATATGCACGAGCAGTTCCTGGCCCGCCAGAAGCAGGGCAAGAGCCTGGAAAAGCAGGCCTCCGCTGAAAAGGCTCCCGCACAGGCCAGCGAGTTCGTTTACGCCGCAGTGGACCCCAGCCGTGACTACGGCTTTGTGGCCGTTGCCGCCGGTGAGGGCCTGAAGGCCGTGTTCACCGACCTGGCTGCAGACGCTGTCGTCTCCGGCGGCCAGACCATGAACCCCGCCACCGAGGACATCCTTGCCGCCATCCAGAGCGTGCCCGCCAAGACCGTGTTCGTGCTGCCCAACAACAAGAACATCATCATGGCAGCGGAGCAGGCCCAGAAGCTGGCTGACCGTCAGGTGATCGTTCTGCCCACCCGCACCGTGCCCATGGGCATCACCGCGCTGCTCAACTTCGACCCCTCCGCCAACGCTGAGACCAACACCATCAACATGATGGCTGCCGCCGACAAGGTCAGCACCGGCCTCATCACCTACGCCGCCCGCGACAGCGAGTTTGACGGCAAGCGGATCCGGAAGGGCGAGATCATGGCTCTGGAGAACGGCAAGATCGTTGCCACCTCCACCGACCTGACCAAGGCCACCTACCGCCTGGCCCGCAGCATGTGCAAGAAGGACTCCAGCTTTGTCACCATCATCTCCGGCTGCGATGTCTCCGACGAGGATGCCGAGAAGCTGACCGAGATCGTCAAGGCAAAGTGCCCCAACCACGTTGAGGTCAGCCACATCCGCGGCGGCCAGCCCGTATACTATTATATGATCAGCGTGGAGTAAAATTGCACTCTGGCTGAAACAGAACCGCAAAACAAACCCCCCTGTACCATGGTCTGGTACAGGGGGTTTGTTGATTGCACATTGTCGGTTTCTATGCTATACTGTAGCTAATGCTGGAAACAGCAGGAGAAAAGCGCTGTCTGCAATGCAGGTGGTCAACTTCGCGCTCCCGAATGCCTATTTTCCGGAAGGAAGCCAGGCGGATGGGAACGGAACTTTTTTGAATTGGATCCTTTCCCGGAGCCGCCTGTCGGCGAAGGGAGGGATGTCGGATGACTCTGACAGAAGTTTGCGCTGTACTGACGGTAGCAATTGCTCTTTTGAGCCTGCTCGTCTCAGTTGCGAAAGCGGCATTTGATGCTGGCTGGAAAATTTCTCACGAGAAGAACGATAAAAGCAAAAAAGATTGACCGCCCCCAGTCTCACAAACTCGGCGGTCAATCTTTTTGACTTAAAAGGGAACGTGGAGCTGGCCATATTGCGGTCAGCGCTCTTTCTGTTCATAGTATAGTTGATTTGCGATGGTTTGTCAAGTTCACGCTGGGGGCCGCAGCCCGGACGGAGCGGTTCACCCGCCCAGGTCCTCCAGCACCTCCTGCAGGGCGGCATCTCCCGTCACTGCCATGCCATGCTTGACACGCAGTGCGTCATTTTCTGGCAGGAGGTTGACGTAAATATCCGTCTGCCGGGCAAGGCGGGTGGGGGAGCCATCCGGCCCGCAGGTGTAGACGGCCACCATGCCACCCTCGTCCCGGAGCAGGTATTGGGTGGGCTGGCCGGTGTCGGGCAGAGTCTGGGCCGCAAGGCTCGGCTCGGAGGGCACCGGCGTTTCGGCGGCGCTGTCCGTTCCCGGTGCAGGGGAGGGAAGCGCCAGCCGGGGCAGGGCCATCCAGAACAGGCTGAAGGCGATGGCAAAGGCGCACAGGGCGTAAAACAGGCAGAGAACTACTTTCCGCATGGAGAAAATCACTCCTTTCCAGCGGGTCTTTCCAGCGGTAGTATGCGCAAAAACGCCGCCCCTGAGACAGAAGTGCACAATTTTCACACTGGAATGCTGTACTTTACGGGGGGAAGTGTGCTATACTAGCAGTATCTGATTAGAAATAGGGACTCATCCCCGGTAGCGGGCTCGCCCTCTCCGTCAATGCTGGCGCATTGCCACCTCTCCCAAAGGGAGAGGCCTTGGCAGCACCCGGCAAAGTTCCCGGTTTCGTCAGAAGCTCCCACTTTGGGGGAGCTGTCGAGCGAAGCGAGACTGAGAGGGTGAGGATGGCAGAGGGGATGAACTTGTCAGGAATAACCGTTTAAGCAGGTAGGAGGCGATCCTTATCTCAAACGAATCGAGAAAGATCCACCGCGGCGCTGCACGCACGGACGTGCAGCCCACGGGGGGACGTAAAGTGAATGTGAGCAACAGCCGCAGGGAAGAGCCGCCCAAGCGCGGGCGTGCCCCCAGGGAGCCAAAGGAGCCCCGGGAAAAGGCGAAGCACCCCATCCTCAGGGCGCTGGGCCGCACGCTGGCCACCCTCATCTGCCTGGGCATCATGGTGTGCAGCCTGGCGGCAGTGGCGGCGGTATACTACGCCGTGCAGGCCACGGCCAACGACGGCAACCTGCTGGACCTGGACAACATCGAGCTGAGCCAGTCCAGCACCGTGGTGGCCACCGACCCCGACACCGGCGCGCAGGTGGAGTATGCCACCCTGCGCTCCTCCAACAGCCACCGGGTCTGGGCAGACCTGGAACAGATCCCCACCAACTTGCAGTATGCGTTCATCTGCACCGAGGACAAGGATTTCTACAACGAGCCGGGTGTGAACTTCAAGCGCACCATCGGTGCCATGGTCAACGAGTATCTGCTGCCCATTTACAGCTCCAAGCAGGGCGCTTCCACGCTGGAGCAGCAGCTCATCAAGAACCTGACCAGCGACAAGAGCGCCAGCGGCGTGGAGGGTGCGCTGCGCAAGCTGCGCGAGATCTACCGCGCCCTCTGCCTGAGCCGCGCCTACTCCAAGGAGACCATTCTGGAGGCCTACCTGAACACCATCAGCTTCACCGGCACCATTCAGGGCGTTCAGACAGCGGCCAACGAGTATTTCAACAAGGACGTGAGCCAGCTCACCCTCTGGGAGTGCGCCACCATCGCGTCCATCACCAAGAACCCCACCAACTACAACCCCTACACCAACCCCGAGAACCTGATCCACCGCCGCAACTTCATCATGTATAATATGTGGCAGCAGGGCATCATCTCGGAGGAGGATTACCGCAACGGCGCGGCCCAGCCCCTTGTGCTGGCCGAGGAGGACACCAACAAGAAGACCTCCTCCGTGACCAGCTACTTCACCGATGCTCTCTTCACCGAGGTGGTCCACGACATCATGGACAAGGAGGGCGTGGACGAATCCACGGCCCAGTCCATGCTCTACACCGGCGGCTATACCATCGAGGCCACCGTCAACCCCAAGATGCAGACGGCCATGGAGAACCTGATGCTCAACGAGGGCGACGCTTACTTCCCGGCCGGCTGGCATGAGGAAGAGGTGACCAGCATCTCGGACGATGACGTGCAGGTGATGAACGCCGATGGCACCCCCAAGACCCGCACCGGCGACGACGGCACCGTGTACTACTACCGCAATGTCCGCACCCAGGCGGCCATGGTCACGCTGGACTATGACGGCAATGTGCTGGCCATGGTGGGCGGTCTGGGCGAAAAGACCAAGAGCCTTTCCCTGAACCGTGCTTACAGTGTGACCCGGCAGACCGGCTCCACCATCAAGCCCATCGGCGCGTACGCGCTGGGCGTGGAGTACGGGCTGGTGAACTGGTCCACCATGCTCAACAACTCGCCCCTGTACCAGAAGCAGGACATGGTCATCCGGGATGAGGACTACTGCCGCAAAAACGGCCTGATGGGCCTTTCCGACAGTCAGCTCAAGGCCTACCCCAACGCATGGCGCAGCTGGCCCCGCAACTACGGCGGCAATTATGGCGACGGCAGCGACCTGCCTTTGTGGAACGGTCTGGCCCGCTCCCTGAACACCATCGCCATCCGGGTGGGCGACCTGGTGGGCGCAAGCAACATCTTCAACTTTGTCTACAACACCCTGCAGCTGACCACCCTGGACCCCGCCAACGACGTGGGCCTTGCCCAGATGGTCATGGGCAGCCAGACCCACGGCGTGACCCCCACGGCGCTGGCTGCTGCCTTCCAGATCTTCTATGACGGCGAGTACACCACCCCGCACCTGTACACCCGTGTGCTGGACCGGGACGGCAACATCTACCTGGAAAACAACGCCACCAGCTATCAGGCCCTGACCCCGCAGACAGCCTATATTATGAACCGTCTGCTCAAGAACGTGCTCTACTCCAATGTGGGCACCGCCAGCGGCCGCTACCCCAACTCCAACGGCATGGAGTCCTTTGGTAAGACCGGTACCGCCAGCGACGAAAAGGATCTGTGGTTCGTGGGCGGCACGCCCTACTACGTCACCGCTGTCTGGTGGGGCTACGACGCGCCTTACGATATGACCAACACCCTGGGCAAGAATCAGGCCAAGACCCGCACCTGTGTCACGGCGTGGAAGGCCTATATGGAGCAGGTGCAGGCAAACCTGCCCTATAAGGCATTCCCCACCAGCGACGGCGTGGTGGAGCGCGCCTACTGCACCCAGAGCGGCCTGCTGGCCGGGGCCAACTGCCCCAGCCGCGCCACCGGCTACTACCGTGCCGATGACCTGCCCGATACCTGCAACTACTCCCACAGCAGCGGCGTGGCCGCAGCACAGAGCACGGACACCGCCCCCGTTGTGGGTCAGGATACCACCGGGTTGGATACGGATTGAACCGGCGGCTGTCGCCGTAGGCGACTGGGGGGTTAAAAGTCACACTTTTTCAATTCCGGTGCGACAGCTTGCCACTTCACGCTCCAAAACTGGATAATCTGACAAAAAAGCATCCGGTCTCTTGCAATGCAGGGGGCCGGATGCTATTATATTCCCTGTAAGAACACTTGTGTTTGTGAGGTGAACAAGTTGGAACGCCGTTTTTATCTGGTGGACGCGGAAGTCCTGCCCGAGGTCTTCCTGAAAGTGGTCAAGGCCAAGGAGCTTCTGGCAAGCGGGGAAGTGCGCAGCATCTCGGCTGCGACCCGCAGCGTGGATCTTTCGCGCAGTGCTTTTTATAAATATAAGGACTGCATCTTTGATTCTGAAAATGGCCGCGAGGTCGTGACCGTAATGGCAACGCTCCGGGATGAAACAGGCGCGCTGCAAAGCCTGCTGGCGGGCATCAGCGCCGCCGGGGCAAGCATCGTCACCATCAACCAGTCCACGCCGGAAAATGGCGCAGCGCTGGTTGCCGTTACCATCCGCACCGATACCATGCAGATGACCCCTGAGGAGTTGACGGAGCGGTTGAGCCGCCAGCGCATGGTGGTGGGTGTGCACTGCGGGTATAACCTGTAAGGGCACCAGAACAGTTAGGAAATAGGAACGAGGGTTGAACTATGGCAAAGATCGCGATTTTAGGCTTTGGCACGGTGGGCAGCGGCGTGTACGAGGTGCTGTGCCGCAACGCCGCCGGTGTTTCCCGCCGGGCCGGTGAGCCGGTGGAGGTCAAGTACATCCTTGACCCCAAGGATTTCTCCGCTCATCCGGCGGCAAACCTCTTCATCAAGAACTTCGATACCATTCTGGAAGACCCGGAGATCCGGGTGGTGGTGGAGACCATCGGCGGCACCCGCTTTGCATACCCCTATGTCAAGGCCTGCCTCGAGAGCGGCCGCAGCGTGTGCACCTCCAACAAGGAGATGGTGGCCACCTACGGCGCGGAGCTGCTGGCGCTGGCCAAGGCACACAACTGTGCCTTCCTGTTCGAGGCCTCCGTGGGCGGCGGCACCCCCATCATCACCCCCATGCACCAGTGCCTGGCCGCTAACGTCATCACCGAGGTGGAGGGCATCGTGAACGGCACCACCAACTTCATGCTGACCAAGATGGTGCGGGAGAACCTGGGCTTTGACGAGGCCCTGAAGATCGCGCAGGAGTTGGGCTATGCCGAGACCAAGGACCCCGGCGACGATGTGGACGGCCGGGATGCCTGCCGCAAGATCGCCATCCTGTCCTCGCTGGTCTGCGGCCACCAGATTTACCCCCAGAACATCCCCACCCGGGGCATCCGGGACATCACCGTGGCCGATGTGGCTGCGGCGGAGCGGCTGAACTGCGTCATCAAGCTCATCGCATGGATGAAGCGGGGCGACGACGGCAGCGTGGCCGCCGGTGTGGAGCCCTGTCTGGTGCCCAAGAGCCACCAGCTGGCCGGTGTGGACGATGTGTTCAACGCCGTGCTGGTCAAGGGCGATATGCTGGGCGACGTGGTGTTCTACGGCAAGGGCGCGGGCAAGCTGCCCACCGCCAGCGCCGTGGTGGCCGATGTGGTGGATGCCCTCAAGAACGGCTCCAAGGTCCACGACAGCCTGTTCTGGCAGCCTGCGGAGCCGGTGGAGGGGATGCTCACCGACCCGGCTCCCGCCGCATATTATGTGCGTGCAGCGGGCGTTGCTCCCGCCGTGGTGGAAGCCATCTACGGTAAGGGCCGTGTGGTGGATGAGCACTTTGACGGCTGCTCCTATCTGGTGGAGCAGGCCGACGCAAAGGCCATGGCCGAGGCAGCCCGCAAGGTGGAGACCGTGGGCGGCAGCGTGAAGCTGGTGCTGAAAAAGCTGCCCGAGGATGCATGAGAAAAGGGGACGGACGATGAAGATCAAAGTTTCTGTTCCGGCCACCAGCGCCAACGTAGGCTCCGGCTTCGACGCGCTGGGTCTGGCCGTGACCCTGTACAACACCGTGACCTTTGAGGAGAGCGATAAGCTGGACATCTCTGCGGCAGACGGCACCCGCATCCCCCGCAACGAGAGCAATCTGGTGTACCGCTCGGCCAAGGGCCTGTTCGACAAGGTGGGCAAGAAGATCCCGCCCCTGAAGATCGTGCAGACCAACCCCATCCCCATGGCCCGGGGCCTGGGTTCCTCCTCGGCCTGCATCATTGCGGGCCTGCTGGGCGCGAACCGGATGCTGGGCGATGTGCTCAACACCCAGGAGCTGCTGACGCTGGCCACGGCCATTGAGGGCCACCCCGACAATGTGGCCCCGGCCCTGCTGGGCGGTTTGACCAGCAGCGTCTTTGAGGACGGCGTGGTCTACTCCGTCAAACGGGATGTGGACCAGAGCCTCTGCTTTGCGGCCATCGTGCCGGACTACAAGCTGCTGACGGAGGCCGCCCGCGCGGCCCTGCCCAAGCAGGTGGCCCACAAGGATGCCGTGTATAACCTGTCCCGGGCCGCGCTGGTGCCTGCCGCCTTCTGTGAGGGCCGGCATGACCTGCTGGGCATTGCCACCGAGGATAAGCTCCACCAGCCCTACCGGATGCCCCTGATGCCCGGTTCCCGGGAGGTGTTCGGGCTGGCAAAGCAGTGCGGGGCAAAGGCCGTGTATGTATCGGGTGCCGGTTCCACCGTGATGGCGGTGGCCGAGCGCGCGGAGGCTGAGCGTTTTTATGCCGGGCTGCGTGCCGGGCTGGAAACGCTGGAGGGCCTGGACGGATGTGAAGCATTTACACTGTTAGAGCTGGATGCAGATAATACCGGCGCAACTGTGGAATGATATAAATTGGGAGTAACTAGAGGAGAGTGACAAACTATGGCGTTGATCGTACAGAAGTTCGGCGGTTCTTCGGTGAAGGACCGGAACCGTATCTTCAACGTGGCCCGCATCGTGGCCAACACCCACAAGGCGGGCAATGACGTGGTGGTGGTGGTGTCTGCACAGGGCGACACCACCGACGACCTGATCGCAAAGGCTGCTGAGATCACCCACAACCCTTCGGCCCGTGAGATGGATATGCTGCTGGCCGCCGGTGAGGAGATCAGCATCGCGCTGCTGGCCATGGCACTGAACGAGCTGGGCTGCCACGCCACCAGCCTGACAGGCTGGCAGGCGGGCTTCCGCACCGACCGTGCCTACACCAAGGCACGCATCACCCGCATGGAGACTGAGCGCATTTCCTCCGAGCTGGAGCGCAACCGCGTGGTGGTCGTGGCAGGCTTCCAGGGCCTGAACAAGCTGGATGATATCACCACCCTGGGCCGCGGCGGCTCTGATACCAGCGCCGTGGCCATTGCAGCGGCCCTGCACGCAGACCGCTGCCAGATCTACACCGATGTGGAAGGCGTTTACACCGCAGACCCCCGCAAGGTGCGCAACACCCGCAAGCTGGATGAGATCACCTTTGACGAGATGCTGG
>OLRI01002643.1_pt1 | contig 12018 bp, 10 predicted proteins | sample 1672871 | NCBI WGS metagenome assembly OLRI01 (sample SAMEA3136732, study PRJEB25190) | human gut metagenome
GATGAAGTCCAGCTTGCCAATGACGCAAAACAATGGGTGGAAGCCATTCAGGAATATGCCAACATCACAGAGCTGGACGCAGCCACCCTCAACCGCTTAATCAAAGAAATCGTCGTGCATGAGCGCATTGACGAAGATAAAACAAGACACATTTCTATCGAAATTCATTTTAATCTCAAACCCATCCCGGAGGTGGAACAGGTCACTGCCTGACCTGTCCCGCCGGGACGGTTCTCTTAAAAACACCATATAGATTTTTTGTACGCCGCCGCCCGCCATCGAGCAGAGTTTTACACCTAATTGGGGATAAAACAGCTGATGGCCGGTGGCGGGGTGGCTTTGATTGGCATTACCCTCGTGCCGCTGCTGTCCGGTCTGTTCGGCTAATCGGCAGCTCGTTTGCTTCCCGTAAATCCACGGAGGGTGCCGCTTTCGGGCGGCATCCTCCCGAAAGGAGGGCAACCCTATGGATTTCTTATGGGATAAGATCACGGAATGGCTGAAAGAAATGCTCATCGGCGGTATCGTGAGCAATCTGTCCGGGATGTTCGATGCAACCAATCAAAAGGTTGCCGAGATCTCCGGTCAGGTGGGCTTATCGCCGCAGGCATGGAACGGCAGCATTTTCAGCATGATACAAAACCTGTCGGAAACCGTGATCGTCCCCATCGCAGGCGCAATTCTCGCCTTTGTGATGACGCTGGAACTGATCCAGCTCATTACCGACAAAAATAACCTCAACGACATGGACACATGGATATTCTTCAAGTGGGCGTTCAAGTCCGCTGCCGCTGTCCTGATTGTAACAAACACATGGACGATTGTGATGGGCGTGTTCGATGCCGCCCAAAGCGTCGTTGCCAGCGCCTCCGGGCTGATTATCGGCGACACCAGCATCAACATTTCAAGTGTCATGGTGGGCATTGAGGATCGGCTGATGGAAATGGAACTGGGGCCGCTCTTCGGCCTATGGTTCCAGTCGCTGTTTGTTGGCATTACCATGTGGGCGCTGACCATCTGCATTTTCATTATCACATTCGGAAGAATGATTGAAATATATCTCGTCACCTCTGTTGCCCCCATTCCGATGGCGACCATGATGGGCAAGGAATGGGGCGGCATGGGACAGAACTACATCCGTTCCCTGCTGGCGCTGGGCTTCCAAGCATTTCTCATCATCGTCTGTGTCGCCATCTACGCCGTTCTGGTGCAAAACATCGCGCTTGTGGATGACATCATCTACGCCATCTGGACTTGCATGGGCTACACGGTGCTGCTGTGCTTCTGCCTGTTCAAAACCAGCAGCCTTGCCAAGTCCGTGTTCAATGCACATTAACGGGGGTGATACCATGCTGACACTCACGCCCGTCGCGCTTGCAACAGCGAACGCATTTGTCAATGCGCATCACCGGCACCATAAGGCAACTGCTGGGCATAAGTTTTCCATCGGCTGTGCAAGGATGGAGAGCTTGTCGGTGTTGCAATCGTAGGCCGTCCTGTAAGCCGGTATCTGGATGATGGCTGGACATTGGAGGTCAATCGCCTTTGCACCACCGGTGAGAAGAACGCTTGCAGCATCCTTTATGCCGCATCCGCGCGGGCGGCAAAGGCAATGGGATACCGCAAGATCATCACCTATACGCTGGATAGCGAGAATGGCAGCAGCCTCCGCGCCGCTGGCTGGAGCTGTGCAGGCATGGCAGGCGGCAAATGCTGGACAGGCAGCCGCAAGCCCGCCTCCGCTTTGTACCCGGCGCAGATGAAACTTCGATATGAAAAGCTCTTGTAAAGGGGGATTTCTATGGCCTATGTCAACGTCCCAAAGGACTTAACCAAAGTTAAGACCAAGGTATTATTCAACCTCACGAAACGGCAGCTTATCTGCTTCGGAAGCGGCGCACTCATCGGTGTACCGCTTTTCTTCTTGCTCAAGGGCAGCATCGGCACCAGCCCCGCCGCCATGGTGATGATGGTGGTGATGATCCCGGCCATGCTGTTCGCCATGTATGAAAAGAACGGTCAGCCGCTGGAGGTCGTCATCCGCAACATCTACCGCGTGTGCTTCCAGAGGCCGAAGCAGCGCCCGTATAAGACCAACAATTTTTATGCCGTTCTGGAGCGGCAAAACCAGTTAGACCGGGAGGTGTATCAAATTGTCCGAAAAGAAAAAGCTGACCCGCGCCGAACGAAAACAGATCGAAGCCGCCATCGCAAGAGCGAACCGAACGGATAAGAAAGAAAAATCGGCGCAGGACAGCATCCCGTATCAGCGTATGTGGCCGGACGGCATCTGCCGTGTGACCGACACGCGCTACACCAAAACGATCCAGTATCAGGACATCAACTACCAGCTCTCGCAGAATGAGGACAAGACCGCCATCTTTGAGGCGTGGTGCGATTTCCTGAACTACTTTGACAGCTCCGTGCAATTCCAGCTTTCCTTTGTGAACCTCTCGGCTTCGCAGGAAACCTTTGCACGGAGCATTTCCATTCCGCCCTGCGGGGACGAGTTTGACGGCATCCGCGCCGAGTACGCCGGTATGCTGCAAAATCAGCTTGCCCGCGGCAACAACGGCCTCATTAAGACCAAGTATCTCACGTTCAGCGTTGAGGCCGACAACCTCCGCGCTGCCAAGCCCCGTTTGGAGCGCATCGAAACCGACCTCCTGAACAACTTCAAGCGGCTGGGCGTTGTGGCTGCGCCGCTGAACGGCTTTGAGCGCCTGCACGTCATGCACGACATTCTGCGGATGGACGAGCAGGAGCCGTTCCGCTTTTCGTGGGACTGGCTGGCTCCCTCCGGGCTGTCCACTAAGGACTTTATCGCGCCCAGCTCCTTTGAGTTCAAGACCGGCAGGCAGTTTCGTATGGGCAAAAAGCTGGGCGCGGTCAGCTTCGTGCAGATTTTGGCACCGGAGCTGAATGACCGGATGCTGGCGGATTTTCTGGATATGGAGAGCAGCGTCCTCGTCAATCTCCATGTGCAGTCTGTGGATCAGGTCAACGCCATCAAGACCGTCAAGCGCAAGATCACCGATCTCGACAAATCCAAAATCGAAGAACAGAAAAAAGCCGTCCGCGCCGGGTACGACATGGACATTATCCCGTCCGACCTCGCCACCTACGGTGCAGAGGCCAAGAAGCTGTTGCAGGATTTGCAGTCCCGCAATGAGCGAATGTTCCTGCTGACCTTCCTCATTCTCAACACAGCGGACACGCCCCGGCAGCTCGACAACAACATCTTCCAGACCTCCAGCATCGCGCAGAAGTATAACTGTGCGCTGACCCGGCTGGACTTCCAGCAGGAGGAAGGACTGATGAGCAGCCTCCCGCTGGGGCTGAATCAGATCGAGATTCAGCGGGGCTTGACCACCTCCAGCGTAGCGATCTTCGTCCCCTTCACCACGCAGGAGCTGTTCCAGAACGGTTCGGAGGCGCTGTACTACGGCATCAACGCCCTTTCCAACAACCTCATCATGGTAGACCGGAAGCTGCTGAAAAATCCCAACGGTCTGATTTTAGGCACTCCCGGCAGCGGCAAGTCGTTTTCGGCAAAACGTGAGATCACCAATGCGTTTCTCATCTGCCCCAAGGATGACATCATCATCTGTGACCCGGAGGGCGAATATACACCGCTGGTGGAGCGTTTGCACGGTCAGGTCATTAAGCTGTCGCCCACCGGCAAGGGCTACGACGGTTCGCCCTGCTACATCAATCCGATGGACTTGAATCTGGATTACAGCGACGATGATAACCCGCTGAGCCTGAAATCCGACTTCATTCTGTCGCTGTGTGAGTTGATCGTCGGCGGCAAGGACGGGCTTGCCCCTGTGGAAAAGACCATCATCGACCGCTGCGTGCGCATCGTCTACCGAGACTACCTCAATGACCCGAAACCGGAGAATATGCCGCTGCTGGAGGACTTGTATAACGCCCTCCGTGCGCAGGATGAAAAGGAAGCGCAGTACATCGCCACTGCTTTGGAAATCTACGTCACCGGCTCTCTGAATGTGTTCAACCATCACACGAACGTGGATGTGAATAGCCGCATCGTCTGCTACGACATCAAGGAGCTGGGCAAGCAGCTCAAGAAAATCGGGATGCTGGTGGTGCAGGATCAGGTCTGGAACCGTGTGACCATCAACCGCGCCGCCCATAAAACGACCCGCTACTATCTTGACGAGTTCCATCTTCTTTTGAAGGAGGAACAGACGGCTTCGTACAGTGTCGAAATCTGGAAACGCTATCGCAAATGGGGCGGCATCCCCACCGGGATCACGCAAAATGTCAAAGACCTGTTATCCAGCCGCGAGGTTGAGAACATTTTTGAGAACAGCGATTTCATCTATATGCTCAATCAGGCCGCTGGCGACCGGCAGATTCTCGCAAAGCAGCTCAACATTTCGCCGCATCAGCTTTCTTATGTGACCCACTCCGGCGAGGGCGAGGGGCTGCTGTTCTACGGCAACACGATCCTGCCCTTCATTGACCACTTCCCGAAGGACACCGAGCTGTACCGCGTCATGACCACCAAACCGCAAGAGGTGGCGTCGGCATGAAAAGAGAACCGCGTTTGCAGTTTTCCGACGCCGATCTTGCCGAGCCGAAGCTGGAAAAGCCCATCAAGCGGGTGAAAAAAGCGGAGGCCAAGGCGGATAAGGCGCAGGCGAAAATCCCCAAGAAAACCGTGGTCAAAAAGGAACGCGGCTTTGATCCTGCCACCGGCAAGGTCAAAACGCAGCTCCGTTTTGAGGAGGTGGATAAGAAAAAGCCGCCCTCAAAGCTGACCCATGCCGTGCAGGATGCCCCCGCCAACTTTGTTCTCTCTCAGGTTCACCGGGAGGTGCGGCAGAGCGAGGATGACAATGTAGGCGTAGAGGCCGCGCACAAGATGGAGCAAACCGTGGAGAGCGGCGGGCGGCTGGTGCAGTCTGCCCACCGCGCCCATCAGCTCAAGCCTTATCGCGCTGCCATCCGTGCAGAGAAAAAGCTGGAACAGGCCAATCTTGACGCGCTCCAGAAGAAAGCAGAGATCGACAGCCCCACCAGCAATCCCGTTTCCAAATGGCAGCAGAAGCAGGCAATTAAGAAGCAGTATGCCGCTGCCAAGCACAATCAGGCGGCGCAGACTACGGCAAAGGCGGCAGAGAATACCGCCAAGGCCGCGAAAAAAGCCGCTGAAAAGGCTGAGAAAGCGGGCAAATATGTGTGGGAACACCGGCGCGGCTTTGCCATTGCCGCCGCGATTCTGCTGATGCTGGCATTTCTGCTCAACGGCCTGTCCTCCTGCTCGGTGATAATGGATGGCGTCGGCTCCGGGATCGCGGCCAGTACCTATCCATCGCAGGACGCCGATATGCTGGGCGCGGAAGCGCAGTATTGCGAAATGGAAGCAGAGCTTCAGCGCTACCTCGACACCTATGAAAGTACCCATGACTACGATGAGTACCACTTTGATCTGGACACCATCGAGCATGACCCCTATGTACTCATTTCCATGATTACGGCGCTGCATCAAGGGGAATGGACGCTGGATGAGGTGCAGGGTACGCTCCAAATGCTCTTTGACCGCCAGTACATTTTGACCGAGGATGTGGTGGTGGAAACCCGCTACCGCACAGAAACCGACACATGGACGGACGCGGACGGCAACACCCATACGGACACCTATCAGGTGCCGTATGACTACTACATCTGCACGGTCACGCTGGAAAACTTCAATCTCTCCCATGTTCCCGTTTACATTATGAGCGAAGAACAGCTCGGAATGTACGCCACCTATATGGCCACCCTCGGCAACCGTCCCGACCTGTTCCCCGGTTCAGGCTACATCGGCAAGTATGTGGAGGGCAGCTATACCGACTACGACATTCCCCCGGAGGCGCTGGACGATGAGGTATTTGCCGCCATCATCAAGGAAGCGGAAAAGTATCTCGGCTACCCCTACGTTTGGGGCGGCAGCAGTCCCTCCACCTCGTTTGACTGTTCGGGCTTCGTCAGTTGGGTCATCAATCATTCCGGTTGGGATGTGGGCAGACTGGGCGCGCAGGGACTTTGCAACATCTGTACGCCTGTATCCTCTGCTAACGTCAAGCCGGGCGATCTGGTGTTTTTCACCGGAACGTATGATACCCCCGGTGTCAGCCATGTGGGTATCTACGTCGGCAACAATATGATGATCCACTGTGGCGACCCGATCTCTTATGCGAACTTAAATTCAAGCTATTGGCAGTCCCATTTCTACCGCTATGGGCGCTTGCCGTAAAGGAGAGTGAACGATATGAACCCGAAAATCATGAAGCTCCGTGGGGAGCTGGAGAAGAACAAAGGCAAAATCTCCGATCTGCAAGGCCGCAACCGCGAGCTGGAAAAGCAGATTCGTGAGCTGGAGGACACCGACATCATCGGCATGGTGCGTGAGAACGGCATGACGATGGAGCAGTTTGCCGAGCTGTTCCGCCGTATGCAGGCCGCGCCTGCACCGGCCACTTCGGAAAAGGAGGCGTTGAACCATGACTAAGAACACACCGCGCATTTTTATCAGCCTGCTGCTGATGCTCCTGTGTATCGGGATTCTCCCCGTTTCCGCCTTTGCCAGCGGCGGTGATTATCCTGATGATGCGCTGCCCACCGCCGAAAGCAGCGCCGCAGACGCACAGGAAACAAAACAGATCGGCACGGTCACGACCAACGGCGGCAACTTGAATGTCCGCACCGGCGCGGGACTGGACAACACCGCGTTTACGCAGCTCCCCAACGGCACGGTGGTCGATGTGATTGGCAGGGACGGCGATTGGGTAAAAATCCTGCTGCCCGCCCGTGTGGGCTATGTGTACGGCAGCTATCTGACCGTCACCGACGCCGCCGACAGTACCGTGAGTATCGGCGGCATTACGCTTCCGTTTGATGAAAAAGAGCTGACCGACCTCTGGCAGCTCCTTCTCGGCAGCATGACGGGCGGCAGCGACGCGCTGACACCGGACGGCAATCTGACGCTGATCGACGATATTGGCACCAGCACCAAGGCAGGAAAACAGTTCATTACGTTGGAAAGCAAGAATGGTAACGTATTTTACATGATTATTGACCGCGACGATGAGGGCGAAGAAACCGTCCACTTCTTGAATCAGGTGGATGAGGCCGACCTGATGGCGCTGACCGGCGAGGAAGAAACGCCCGCCACTTGCTCCTGCACCACAAAATGCGTGGCCGGTACGGTCAATACATCCTGCCCCGTCTGCGCGGTCAACATGACCGAGTGCGTGGGCAAGGAGGCAAAGCCCGAAGTCCCCACCGAGCCGACAGAATCCGCCGCCGAGGAACCGGAGAAAAAGAGCGGCGTGGGCGGCATCCTTGTCGTTCTGCTGATCGTCGCGCTGGGCGGCGGTGCCGCGTTCTACATTTTCAAGCAGAAAAAGGCCAAGCCGCAGACCAAAGGCAGCGCCGATCTGGACGATTATGACTACGGCGAGGACGAATATGAGTTTGAGCCGTATGAGGACGAACCGGAACAGGATACTACGGAGGATACAGACGCATGAGATATTTCACCAACAATCCGCTGGAACGCCTGATGATGCAGAAGCCGAAAGCAGCGCGGGAGGACAGCCCTCCCGCCGCTGCCAAGGAACACTTCTGCTATGGCTGTAAGCGCTTCGGGCAGAGCTGCGTTCGCCCCTGCTACCGTGACGTAAAGAGAATGGAGGCTGCACCATGCGCCTTGTGATTGCCGAAAAGCCATCCGTGGCGCAGAGCATCGCCGCCGTGCTGGGTGCTAAATCACGGCATGACGGGTATCTGGAGGGCAGCGGGTACATCGTGTCGTGGTGTTTCGGGCATCTGGCAGAGCTGGCCGACGCCGCCGTTTACAATGCCGATGATGCCAAATGGACGCTGGCGGCGCTGCCCATCATTCCTACCTCGTTCCGCTTCATCGTCCGCTCTGAAAAGCAGAAGCAGTTTGACATTCTGCGGGAGCTGGTGCGCCGGGAGGATGTGGCAGAGGTGGTCAACGCCTGCGACGCTGGGCGCGAGGGTGAGCTGATCTTCCGCACGGTTTACTGCCTTGCGGGATGCTCCAAGCCGATTCTGCGGCTTTGGATTTCTTCAATGGAGGATGATGCCATCCGCAGCGGCTTCCAGCAGCTTAAGTCTGGGCGCGACTATGACGGCCTGCATCAATCTGCGCTGTGCCGCGCCAAGGCTGATTGGCTGGTTGGTATCAACGCCACGCGGTATTTCTCCCTGACGTATGGCCGCACATTGAACATCGGGCGCGTCATGTCGCCCACGCTGGCGCTGCTGGTACAGCGCGAGGCGGAGATCTCCGCATTTGTGGCAGAACCGTTCTACACCGTCCAGCTCGATTGCGGCTTTCCCGCCACGACAGGCCGAATGAAGGACAGGAAGGACGCCGACGCCATCGCCAACGCCTGCAAGGGCAAGGCAGTAACCGTCAAAAGCGTGGAGCGCAAGGAAAAGTCTGAGAAAGCGCCCGCGCTCTACGATTTGACCTCCCTCCAGCGCGACGCCAACCGCGTTCTCGGCTACACCTCTCAGCAGACCCTCGACTATCTCCAAGCGCTCTATGAAAAGAAGCTCTGTACCTACCCGCGCACCGACAGCCGCTATCTGACCGACGATATGGAGGGCAGCGTCCCCGGCCTTGTCGCCGCCGCTGCCGCTGTCTGCGGCATGGAGAAGCCGCCGACCATCTGCGCCAAGCAGGTATGCAGCAGTAAAAAAGTCACCGATCACCACGCCATTGTTCCCACCATCAGCGCGGAAAAGGTAGATATGGCCTCTCTGCCGCTGGGCGAACGCGAGGTGCTGAAGCTGGCGGCAAGAGGCTTGCTTCGTGCGGTGGATGAACCACATCGCTACGCAGAAACGGTCATTACGGTGGACTGTGCCGGTCTGAGCTTCACCGCCAAGGGCAAAACCGTCCTTGCTCCCGGCTGGAAGCGCTATGAGCAGGAGCAGACGGAGGCAGCGCCCGCGCTGCCGGTGGTAACGGATAATCAGACGCTTTCCGTATCTGCCGCGTCGGTCAAGACCGGAAAAACCACGCCGCCCAAGCATTTCACCGAGGATACGCTGCTGGCCGCGATGGAAAACGCGGGCAAGGAGGATATGCCAGATGATGCCGAGCGCAAGGGCATCGGAACCCCGGCGACCCGCTCCGGTATCATTGAAAAGCTGGTGTCCTCCGGTTTTGTGGAGCGCAGGAAGTCCAAAAAGATCACAAATCTGCTGCCCACCTCCACCGGCACGGCGCTTATCACCGTTCTGCCTGAACAGCTCCAGTCTCCGCAGCTCACCGCTGAATGGGAGCACCGCCTGAAAGAGATCGAGCGCGGTGAAATCGCCCCGGACAGCTTCATGGATGGGATCGCCGCCATGCTACATGAGCTGGTGCAGACCTACAAACCCATCCCCGGTACGGAAGTCCTGTTCCCCTCCGGGCGTGAGGTGGTCGGCAAGTGTCCCCGCTGCGGAGCCGAGGTGACGGAATCACCGAAAGGCTTTTTCTGCGAGAACCGTGCCTGTTCCTTTGTTCTCTGGAAAAACAGCCGCTTTTTCACCGCCAAGAAAAAGGTGCTGACAAAATCCCTTGCCGCTGCGCTTTTGAAAAATGGCCGCGCCCCGCTGAAAGGCTGCTACTCCGAAAAGACCGGGAAAACCTATGATGCCAGCGTTCTTCTGGAGGACGATGGACAGCGCACGGGCTATAAGATGATGTTCGACAATGGCTGATGCGCCGCGTATGGATCACAAGCAGCTCCGCCGCTCCAAAAAGCTCATTCGGAAGCTCTGCTGTAATTACGATCACGGCAACTGCCTCGCGCTGGATGATGGAGAGCCTTGCGTCTGCGTACAGGGTATTTCCTACTCGCTGCTGTGCAACTGGTTCCGAAACGCGGTGCTTCCCGCCGACCATGAGCTGCTGGCCGACGTGATGCGGGAAAGGCCGGGAAAGCGCTGCGCCGTCTGCGGTAAGCCGGTCTATTCTTCCTCCAACCGCGCCAAGTATTGCCCGGTCTGCGCCAAGCAGGAGCGCCGAAAGCAGGACGCCAAACGGAAGCGTGAACAATACTGGAACCTCCGCAAATAGAGGCCGAAAAAGCCCCATGCTGCAAGGCTTTTTCCATGCGAAATCCCAAGGGGCTGAGACATTCTATCCGCAAGCCCGAAAACAACATCTATCTGCGGAGAATTGCCCCTGTGCAGGATGTGTTTTCTTCTGCGCAGGGGCGCTATTTTTTGAAAGGAGATCATCATGGCTGAAAAGCAAACCAACAAAGACCGGATGCGGGAAATCGTTGACAGCATCGAAAACGGCATCAAGGAGCTGTTCGAGAGCGATAAGTACCGGAAGTACCTTGCCACCATGAGCCGCTTTCACCGCTACTCGGTCAACAACACCATGCTCATCTATATGCAGCGCCCCGACGCCACCCATGTGGCGGGCTTCAACAAGTGGCGCGATCAGTTCGGCAGGAACGTCCTGAAAGGCGAAAAAGGTATCCGCATCATCGCTCCTACTCCCTATAAGAAAAAGGTCGAGGAAATCAAGACCGACCCGGAAACCAATGCGCCGGTGCTGGATGCGGATGGCAAGGCCATCATTGAGGAAAAGGAAATCCGAATCCCTATGTTCAAGGTGGTATCCGTCTTTGATGTGTCACAGACTGCGGGAAAGCCCTTGCCCCAGCTTGCCGCTGATCTGAGCGGCAATGTGCAGCAGTATGAGGTTTTCATGGAGGCGCTGCGCCGCGCTTCTCCCGTTCCGATAGAGATAAAGCCCGTTGCGCATGACACAGATGGCTTTTTCAGCATTAAGGCGCAGAGCATCACCATCCGCGCCGGTATGAGTGAGGTGCAGACGGTATGCGCCGCCGTCCATGAGATTGCTCACGCCAAGCTCCACGACTATGAACACATGACAGAGCTTGCGGACGATGGTGAGACGATCCTTGTCCCCGGAGAAAAGAGTCGCAACACCGAGGAGGTCGAGGCCGAAAGCATCTCCTATGCGGTCTGCCAGTATTACGGCATTGAAACGGGAGAAAACAGCTTCGGCTATATCGCCACATGGTCAAAGGGCAAGGAGCTGAAAGAGCTTCGCGCCAGTCTGGAAACCATCAACAAGACGGCTTCCGAGCTGATTACGGACATTGACCGGCATTTTGCGGAGATTTGCAGGGAGCGCGGCATTTCTGTGGAGAAATCCGAGCAAGCGGAAAGCCAATTAAAAGAGAACAGCAATATGTCTGCGGCTGACTTGGCAAAAAGCATTTCAGAGCTGTATCTCGATGCGAATGGCCTTGCCTTTCTCAGCGAATTTGCAAGTCAGGAAGATTGCCTCCAGCATTTCTACGAAGATCTGTTGACAGGAGCAGATGAGATAAAAGGCTTCCTGTCCGAAACACTTGAGCAGAGCGATGAATACGCGCACAGAGCGAATGAGCTGCTGTTGGAAGTTGAGGCATTTCAGAAAAGTCACACTTCCTTAAAGGAACTCGACGCTAATGAGCGTTGGTATGCGGTTGATGGTGGGAGCAAGCATCTTCGCATAACAGAAGATGGTGCAAAATATGCCTATGAACTTTACGACAAGGACACTCTACACCTTCTGGAAAGCGGAACAGTACATGACGATGATGTAAACTTTCTTTTGGCGGCTGCGATTCGTATCTGCGAAACACATGGCTATGATAAGACCGTGCCGTTTGAAGTTTTGTCAAACAAGTTTGCAGGGATTTTGTACTCACTCGAATTGTCATCGGACGACAATCAGGTTGTTCACGAGGAGGCCGGTTCTCGTGCCGCAGGCACACTTCCAACTTCGCCAGAGCTGGAACAGGCCACCCCGATGCCCGACCCCACGCTGACGGTGGACGATATGCGCAGCTATGGGTATCTGGACGGCGATATGCTCCCGCTTTCCAAAGACCGGGCGCTGGAGCTGCTGGAGCATGACATCACGGTTTATATGCTCCATCCCGACAACGCCGA
>OLRI01002645.1_pt1 | contig 12011 bp, 10 predicted proteins | sample 1672871 | NCBI WGS metagenome assembly OLRI01 (sample SAMEA3136732, study PRJEB25190) | human gut metagenome
CAAGCAGAAGCCGAACGAACTGCTCGACAGCCAGAAGCGCTACCTCGTCGGTGCCGGCATCAACACCCGCGACTATGCCGAGCGCGTGCCCGCACTGGTTGACGCCGGTGTGGATGTGCTCGTCATCGACTCCTCCGAGGGCTACTCCGAGTGGCAGAAGCGCACGCTCGAGTGGATCCGCGAGCGCTACGGCGACAGCGTCAAGGTCGGCGCCGGCAACGTCGTGGACGCGGACGGCTTCCGCTTCCTGGCCGACTGCGGCGCGGACTTCGTGAAAGTCGGCATCGGCGGCGGCTCCATCTGCATCACGCGCGAGACCAAGGGCATCGGCCGCGGCCAGGCGACCGCCGTCATCGAGGTCTGCCGCGCACGCGACGAGTACTTCCGCGAGACCGGCATCTACGTGCCCGTCTGCTCCGACGGCGGCATCGTGCACGATCACCACATCACGCTCGCGCTGGCCATGGGCGCGGACTTCGTGATGCTCGGCCGCTACTTCGCCCGCTTCGACGAGAGCCCGTCGGACAAGGTCAACGTCAACGGCACGCTCATGAAGGAATACTGGGGCGAGGGCTCCAACCGCGCGCGCAACTGGCAGCGCTACGACCTCGGCGGCAGCAAGAAGCTGTCCTTCGAGGAGGGCGTGGACTCCTACGTGCCCTACGCCGGCAAGCTCTCCGATAACGTCCAGCAGACGCTGGCAAAGGTCCGCTCGACCATGTGCAACTGCGGCGCACTGACCATCCGCGAGCTGCAGGAAAAGGCGCGGCTGACGCTCGTGTCCTCGGTGAGCATCGTCGAGGGCGGCGCGCACGACGTCGTGCTCAAGACCTCGAACAAGCCCGTGTAAGAACACAGATACAGATAAAAAACAGACGGTGCCCGGCATCACAGCCGGGCACTGTTTTTTTCTTCCCGCGCGAAGGTGGAAAAATATGCGTGGGTTTTTCGGTCGCGGCGTGTATAATGGAGTAGAAACACAGCCGGGAGGAGGCGAGGACGTGCAGGACACGGTCTACGACGTCAAAGAACTTCGCCTGACCGGCGTGGCCGTGCAGCTCCCCGGCGAGCGGGAGACGTGGATGGTGTTCCACCACTTCCTCTGGACGACCGACCCCGGCTTCTACGGCACGGAGGCGATCCAGATCCGCCCGGCCTACCGGAGCATCCCGGAAGGATGGTCCGCCGCCGGGGACGTGACCGGCCGCGTGCTGTATGACCGCGATGGGCAGACGTTCACCGCGCCCTACGCCTCGCTGGGCGCGCAGACGTCCACCGCGAACACCGTCCTCTGGGGCGAGCAGACGAATACCGATCTTTTTGCCGCCTTTTCCGTGCCGCGACACGGGGAGCACGCACGCGGCTATGTCGCCTACTCCACCACGGATGCGCGCGACGGCTATGTCCTCAGCAGCGGGGAGTATTACGTGCACCAGCAGACCTGGCTGCAGTACCCCGTCGTGACGGCGATGGAAAAGCGGATGACGTCCGCCTTCGGGAATACCGGTGCGTTTTACACCGTACAGCACGCGCTGCAGTTTTTCCCCGAGGACGCACAGACGCTGCGATGAGCGCAAAAAAACCGACCCGAACAGGCGTTCGGGCCGGTTTTTCTATGCACCGGGTCAGGGGTGCGGTTTGTTCTCGCGGTAGGCGGCCATGATGTCGCGGAAGATCTCGCCGTTGGACGGCGGCGTCCACGTGATGGCGTTGGCGCCTGCTTTGATGGTCTCGAGGATGCTCTCATCCGTCGGGCCGCCGGTCGCAATGATGGGCACGTCGGGGTGCTGCTCGCGGATGCGGCGCACGACGGCAGGCGTTTCCGCCGCGGCGGAAACGTTGAAGATGTCCGCGCCGGCGCGGATGCGCTCGTCAAAGTCGGTGTCCGCGCGCGCGACCGTGAGCACGACGGGGATGTCGATCGTCTCGGCCACGTGCGAGACGACGGCGCTGGCCGTCGGCGCGTTGAGCACGACGCCGGTCGCGCCCTGCATCTCGGCGAACATGGCGAGGTTGACCACGCGCTGGCCCTGCGTGAGGCCGCCGCCGACGCCGGCAAACACCGGGATATCGGCCGCGAGCAGCAGCGCCTGCGTGATGATCGGCTGCGGCGTGAACGGGTAGACCGCGAGGATGGCGTCCGCGTTCACGTTTTTGATGATGGACAGGTCGGTCGAGAACACGAGCGACTTGATACGCTTGCCAAAAACCATGATGCCGCTGCACTGATAGATGACCTCCGGCACGCGCAGGGCAAACTTGCGCAGCGTGCCGTCCACGGCCTGCGGCATGGACTTTTTCGGTGGGATTATTTTTTCTTCGTACATTTTGACTCACACTCCAGTATCCGTTTGAACGTCTCGACGCCGGTCAGCAAAACGCGCTCGTCGAAATTGAAATGACTGCTGTGCAGCGGGGCGGTACCGGTCGGCTCCTGCACGCCGAGGAAGAAAAACAGGCCCGGGATCTCCTGCTGGTATTCGGCGAAATCCTCCGCCGCCATGACGGGCTCGACCAGGACCGCGTCGTCCATGGAGTCGAGCACGGTGTAAAACTGCTCCACCAGCTCGCGCGGGTTGCACACGCTGGGGTAACGGACCTTGCGGTCCATGTCGATCTGCGCGCCGGTGGCCGTCTCGAGCCCCTGCATGAGCGCGGCGATCTTGTGGCTGAGGGTGCGGTAGAGGTCGTTGCTGAACACGCGCAGCGTGCCGCTGATCGTGACCTCCTCGGCGATGACGTTGTGCGATGTGCCGCCCTGGATCTTGCCGAGCGTGAGCAGCGCGTCCTGGTGCGGATCGACGTCGCGCGTGATGACGGTCTGCACCATCGTGACGAGCTCCGCCGCAACGACGATGGCGTCGATGCCCATCTGCGGCGTGGAGGCGTGGGCGCTCTTGCCGTGGACGGTGATCTCGAAATCGCTCGTCTGCGCCATGAGATAGTCCCAGCGCACACCGATCTTGCCCTTCGGCACGGTCGGCCACAGGTGCAGGCCGTAGATGCGGTCCACCTTCGGGTTTTCGAGCGCGCCGTCGTCGATCATGCGCCGCGCGCCGGCCCAGCCCTCTTCGCCGGGCTGGAACAGCAGGACAATATTACAATGAATGTGCGCGCGATTTTTGGCGATCCAGCGCGCAAAGAGCAAAAGGATCGTCATATGCCCGTCGTGGCCGCAGCCATGCATGTTGCCGGGGCGCTGCGAGCAGTAGGGCACGTCATTGGCCTCGTCATTGTGGATGCCGTCCATATCGGCGCGGAAGGCGATGGTCGTCTCGGCGTCCTTAGCGAAAAACACAGCCTTCACACCGCAGACGGCCGGCGTCTCGATGCGGTCCGGGCCGCACTGCTTCAGCTCGCGCAGGACATAGGCCTGCGTATCGCGCAGCTGAAAGCCGATCTCGGGAATGCGGTGCAGGTCCTGGCGGATGCGCACCGCGTCGTCATACATGGATTCGATTTGTTTACTCAGATGCATACTTTCTCCCATGGCGCCGGGTAAGCCCGCGCCGCCCGATCTGTCTATATTTTTCTGCACACAGTATACCCAAAATCCGGCCATGCGTCAATGGGCACGGGGGCGGGCCGTGACCGGTGTCAAGAAAAGTTCACAACTTGTCCCTTGCATTTTTCCATACGGTCTGCTAGTATTTTAGAAAATACTTAAGAAATTCGAAGAAAACGAAGGCGATCTCCATGTCATCCACCACCGAAGCGCGCGTGGCCGTCATCACCGGCGGCAGTTCGGGCATCGGCCTGCACGCCGCGCGTGCCCTGCGCGGCCGCGGTCTCAACGTGTATGAGCTCAGCCGCCGCGCCGAAAACGCGGAGCCGGGCGTAACGCACCTGCAGGCAGACGTGACGGACGAAGCGCAGGTGAACGCCGCCGTGGCGGAGATTCTGCGCCGCGAGGGGCGCATCGACATTCTCATCAACAATGCGGGCTTCGGCATCTCCGGCGCGATCGAGTTCACGCCGGCGCAGGAGGCCCGGCGGCAGTTTGATGTGAACTTTTTCGGCATGGTGAACATGAACCGTGCAGTCCTGCCCATCATGCGGCAGCAGGGCGGCGGCCGCATCGTGAACATGAGCTCCGTTGCCGCGCCGATCGCCATTCCGTTTCAGGCGTACTACTCGGCCTCCAAGGCCGCCGTGCGCACGTATTCGCTCGCGCTCGCAAGCGAGGTGCGCCCCTTCGGCGTCGAGGTCTGCGTCATCATGCCGGGTGACATTGCCACCGGCTTCACCGCCGCGCGGCGCAAGAGCTGCGACGGCGACGATGTCTATCACGGCCGCATCGCGCGCTCCGTCGCCGTGATGGAGCACGACGAGCAGACCGGTATGAGCGCCGAATACGCCGGGCAGTTCGTGGCCCGGCGCGCCACGCAAAAGCGCGCGAAGCTCATCTGCACGATGGGACACAAGTACGCCCTGTTCGTGTTTCTCATGCGCATCCTGCCGACCGGGCTTGCGACCCGGATTGTCGGCAAGATCTACGCATCCTGACCCAACTGCTTTCTTCCCTGCGGCGCAAAATCCCATTGCCACCATCCAGGCAACTTCCTTCCATCCTTCTCCACCCTGTGCGCCGCGTTTCCCCCCTTCCCGCAGCAGCGGGTCTGCCTCTGGTCCCATCTCAGCCAGAGGCAGTATTTTTATGCTCTGCATAAAAATACTGCCCGATCCCATCCGAGGCGGGCCTTGCCCCCTCGGGCTCCCCTGCGGCTCTGGTACCATGAGACTCAGTGCATCTGTCGCGCCCCGGTGGTCCGTTCTTTTATCTATTTTCTCCGAAAATAAATACTGCCCGACCTTATAAAAAACCTCCACACTGCGCAAACAGTGCGGAGGTTTTTTTATAACATTACGCCAGAAACGGCGAGCGCATATACCGCTTGCGCAGAAAGATGTTGCCGCCCTTCGGCGGGCCGATCTGCGTGAAGCCAGCCGACTCGAACATGGCCAGCGCGATGCGGTTGGTGTGATACACGTGCGTGACGATCTGCTCGAACGACTGCGCGGCCGCCAGTTCCTCCACGGCGCGGAGCATCGCATTGCCCCAGCCGTGGCCGCGGCAGGCCGGATAGACGAAAAAGTCGTTGATGAACACCGTCTCCGGCTCGGTCGTGTCGCACCAGAGCTCGCCGACGGTCTCACCGCCGGACTCGGCCGCGAGCAGGTAGTTGCGCGGCGTTTCCGCGCCCTGCGGCAGCATCTCGTCGAGCGCGCCCTGCGCCTCGGTGAGCGCGTGCTCCTCTGTGTCCGTGGCGCGGGCGAAGAGCAGCTCCTGCGCGTAGCGCGCGATATTGCGCTGCCGGAACGGCTCGAATTCCTCCGCCGTGAGCACGCGGAGATCTACACTTTGTCCCATATTGTCCTCCTGTTTACGCCTCCGGCTGGATCATGCGCCGCGCGTTGACCGGCGGCAGCAGATCGCCGTACAGATCCCGCAGCAGCAGCTGCGCCACAGGCGTGATGTCCTCCGTGCTCTGGCACGGGCGCAGATACAGCGCCGCCGGCTGCCCGCCCCAGCGGAAGCGGAAACCCGTGTCGCGGTAGCCGTTTTTCGTGAGCAGCCGCTCGCGCTCCGGCAGCGCCACGCACGTGCGGCTCTGGCAATAGAGAATGCCCTTCTTGCCGGCGTAGCAGCGCGCGATGAGTTCCATGGCCACGCGGCCGAGCAGCTGCCCGCGCAGATACGGATAGATCGTGAGCGCGTGCACGAGCACGTAGCCATACGGCGAGCAGACCGTCACGAGCGCATAGCCCGCCTCGCGCCTGTCGTCCGCGCGGAAGAGCAGCAGCTCCATGCGCCGGCGCACCATGGCGCTGGCGATGACGGCTTCCGGCAGCAGCTCGGGCGCGTCAAACGTGCGCTTCATGTCCGGATACAGGCGCACGAGGTCCGTGAGCCTGCCCTTTTCCAGATGCAGCTTGCGGATCGGCGGCAGCTGCTGCAGCAGCTCCTCGAGACCAAACAGCTGCTCGTCCGGCTCCCAGTTGCCGGCCGTGTCCTGCACCGGAGCCTGTGCCCGCGGTGAAAAATGGACGATCTTCGGTTCGTTCGGCTCTGTCATGCAAACTTCTCCCTTTCCGCGACGGCCAGCGCGTCGCAGCGGTTGTTGTACACATTGTCGGCGTGACCCTTGACCCAGAAAAACTGCACCTTGTGCGTCTGGAGCAGCCCGTCGAGCGTCTGCCAGAGGTCGACGTTTTTCAGCTCGCCGTCCTTGCGGCGCCAGCCCTTCTGCTTCCAGCCGCGCAGCCAGCCGAGGTTAATGGCGTTGGCGAGATACTGGCTGTCCGTATACAGCGACACCTGACACGGCTCGTGCAGGCTCTGCAGCGCCGTGATCGCGCCGAGCAGCTCCATGCGGTTGTTCGTCGTGGACGGCTCGCCGCCGGAGAGCTCCTTTTCATGCGCGCCGTATTTCAGGATGGCGCCCCAGCCGCCGGGGCCGGGGTTGCCGGAGCAGGCCCCGTCGGTATAGATCGTGACCTGCTTCATGCCTCGGGCTCCTCGGCGGGGGCAGCGTCGCCGCTCTCGGCGCGGTCGGTGAGCGCGACAGAGATGACGCGCGCGCCCTCGGACAGGCGCATGATGCGCACGCCCTGCGTCGCGCGGCCAAGCTCGGAGATGCCGGCAGCCTCCATGCGGATGATGACGCCGTCGTCCGAGACGACGAGCACGTCGTCGCTCTCCTGCACGACCTTGACGGCCGCGACCGGGCCGGTCTTGTCGGTGATGTTGTAGTTTTTCATGCCGGAGCCGCCGCGGTGCTGCGGTTCCTCGCCGCCGCGGATATAGTCGGCGGCCGGGGTGCGCTTGCCGTAACCGTTTTCGGTGATGGACAGCACGTCCGCGTCCGGCTGCGCGATCTCAGCGCCGACGACCCAGTCGCCGTCCTTGAGGCGGATGCCGCGCACGCCGACGGCCTCGCGGCCCATGGGGCGCACGTCCGTCTCGGCAAAGCAGATGGCCTGACCGTTGTGGGTCGCCAGGAGGATGTTCCGGCTGCCGTCGGTGCGCATGACGTTGATGAGCTCGTCGCCCTCGTCGAGCGTGAGTGCGCGGATGCCGCTCGTGCGGATGTTGCGCAGGGCCGAGAGCGGCATGCGCTTGACCGTACCGCTGCGCGTGGCAAAGACGAGGAACGAATCGTCGTCCATCTCGCGCACGTGCAGCATGGCGTTGACATGCTCGTCCTTCTCCACCTGGATGAAGTTGACGATGTTCACGCCGCGCGCGGTGCGCCCGGCCTCGGGGATGAGGTAGCCCTTCTTGCGGTAGCAGCGGCCGCGGTTGGTAAAGAAGAGAATATAGTCATGCGTCGAGGCGGTGAACACGGTGTCCACATAGTCCTCGTCGCGCAGCGTCGCCGCGCGCACGCCCTTGCCGCCGCGCTTTTGCGCGGTGTACTCGTCGACGGGCACGCGCTTGATGTTGCCGCCGTGCGAGAGCGTGAATACGCACTGCTCCTCCTCGATGAGGTCTTCGATATCAATGTCGTCCTCGATGTCCTGGATCTCCGTTTTACGCTCGTCGCCGTACTTATCGCGGATGGCAATGAGCTCGTCGCGCAGCACGGCCTTGACCTTTTCGGGGTCGGCCAGCAGCTCGCGGAAGTAGGCGATGCGCTTTTCCAGCTCGTCATACTCGTTTTGCAGCTTCTCGCGCTCGAGCCCCTGCAGGGCCTTGAGACGCATATCGAGAATGGCCTGCGCCTGCACATCGGACAGGCTGAAGCGCTGCATAAGGTTTTCCTTCGCGTCATCATAGCTCTCGCGGATGATGCGGATGACCTCGTCGATGTTCTCCTCGGCGATGAGCAGACCCTCGAGCAGATGCGCGCGCTCGAGCGCTTTCTTGAGGTCAAACTTCGTGCGGCGCACGATGACCTCTTCCTGGAAGGTGAGGTACTCGTCGAGAATGTGCCGCAGGGACAGGATCTTCGGCTGCGACTGGTTATCGACCAGCGCGAGCATGTTCACGGCGAACGTGGTCTGCATCTGCGTCTGGGCGAAGAGCCGGTTGAGCACGACCTGGGTGTTGGCGTCCTTTTTGAGCTCGATGACGATGCGCATGCCGTTGCGGTCGGACTCGTCGCGCAGGCCGGAGATGCCGTCGAGCTTTTTATCGCGCACCTGCTCGGAAATGTTCTGGATGAGCTGGCGCTTGTTGACCTGATAGGGCAGCTCCGTCACGATGATGCGGATGCGGTCGTGACCCCAGGTCTCGGTCTCGGTGCGGGCGCGCACGACGATGCGGCCGCGGCCGGTGGCGTAGGCCGCGCGGATGCCGCTGCGGCCGACGATGATGCCCCGGGTCGGAAAGTCCGGGCCCGTGACGTGCTGCATGAGGTCCGAGAGCGTGGCGTCCGGGTTTTCAAGCACGCAGACGCAGGCGTTGATGACCTCGGTCAGGTTGTGCGGCGGGATATTCGTCGCCATGCCGACGGCGATGCCGGAGCTGCCGTTAACGAGCAGGTTCGGGAACCGGCACGGGAGCACGCGCGGCTCGCGGCGCGTCTCGTCAAAGTTCGGGTCCCAGTCGACGGTGTCCTTGTCGATGTCGCGCAGCATTTCGTTGGCGATCTTCGACAGGCGCGCCTCGGTGTATCGGTAGGCGGCCGGGGGATCGCCGTCCACGGAGCCGAAGTTGCCGTGGCCGTCGACGAGCATGTAGCGCATGGAAAAGTCCTGCGCCAGACGCACCATCGCGTCGTACACGGACGCATCACCGTGGGGATGATACCGGCCGAGCACGTCGCCGACGCAGGTGGCGGATTTTTTGAACGGCTTATCCGAGGTCAGATTGTCCTCATACATGGCGTAGAGGATGCGGCGGTGCACGGGCTTGAGACCGTCGCGCACATCCGGCAGCGCACGCCCGACGATGACGGACATGGCGTACTCGATGTAAGAGGTCTGCATCTCATGGACGAGCTCGCTCTGAATGATCTTCTGGTCGGGATAGAGAATGTCCTCCCGTTTATAATCCTTGGCCATGGCTGCACACCTCCTTAAATATCAATATTGACCGCGTACTTGGCGTTTTGCTCGATGAACGCCTTGCGCGGCTCGACCTTTTCGCCCATGAGCACGGTGAACACCTCGTCGGCGTGCACGGCGTCCTCGAGCGTGATCTGCTTGAGCGTGCGGGTCTCGGGGTTCATGGTCGTCTCCCAGAGCTCGTGCGGGTCCATCTCGCCGAGGCCCTTGAAGCGGTTGATGTCGATCTTCGCGTTCGGGTTGTCGCCGCGCATCTCGGCGGAAATTTTATCGCGCTCCTCGTCGGAGAAGGCCACGCGCGTGGTCTTGCCGCGGTTGAGCTTATACAGCGGCGGGATGGCGGAGTAGACATAGCCGCCGTCGATGAGCGGACGCATGAAGCGGAAGAAGAACGTCAGCAGCAGCGTGCGGATGTGGCTGCCGTCGACATCGGCATCGGCCATGATGATGACCTTGTGATAGCGGAGCTTATTGATGTCAAACTCATCGCCCAGTCCGGCGCCGAGCGCCGTGATGACGGGCGTGAGCTTGTCGTTGCCGTAGACCTTGTCGGCGCGGGCCTTTTCGACGTTGAGCATCTTGCCCCAGAGCGGCAGAATGGCCTGGAAGCGCGAGTCGCGCCCCTGCGTGGCCGAGCCGCCTGCGCTGTCGCCCTCGACGATGTAGAGTTCGGTGAGCGACGGGTCGCGGTCGTTGCAGTCGCGCAGCTTGTCGGGCATGTTGAAACCCTCGAGCCCGTTTTTGCGGCGGATGTTTTCGCGCGCGCGGCGCGCGGCTTCGCGGGCGCGCGAGGCCGTGAGCGCTTTTTCGATGATCATGCGGCCGACGGCGGGGTTCTCCTCCAGAAACTGCGACAGGCGGTCGAACACAACGGAATCGACGAGCGTGCGCATCTCGGAGTTGCCGAGCTTGGCCTTCGTCTGCCCCTCGAACTGGGGGTTCGTGAGCTTGACGGAGATGACAGCCGTGAGGCCCTCGCGGCTGTCCTCGCCGGAGATGCTGTCGCCCTCCTTGAGGATGCCGGACTTTTTGCCGTAGGCATTGAGCGCACGGGTGAGCGCAGCCTTGAAGCCGGTCTCGTGCATGCCGCCCTCCGGCGTGTGGATGTTGTTGGCGAACGACACGATGACCTCGTTATAGCCGTCGTTATACTGCAGCGCGATCTCGCACATGGAGTCGCTGCGCTCGCCGGACATATAGATGGCCTCGGGGTGCAGGGCCGTCTTGTTTTTGTTGATGAAATCCACGAACTCGCGGATGCCGCCCTCGTAGCACATCGACTCGCTCACGGGCTCTTCGCCGCGCCGGTCGGTGATGGTGATGCGCAGTCCAGCGTTCAGAAACGCCTGCTCGCGCATGCGCACGTGCAGCGTCTCATAGTCGTAGACCGTGTCCTCGAACATGATGGGATCGGGCTTGAAGCGCACGGTCGTGCCGGTGTGATCCGTCTCGCCGACAACGGTCATGGGCTGCGTGATATCGCCGCGGGAGAACTTCATCTGATAGATCTTCCCGTTTTTGTGCACGTTCACTTCCAGCCACTCGGACAGCGCATTGACGACCGAGGCGCCGACGCCGTGCAGGCCGCCGGAGACCTTATAGCCCCCGCCGCCGAACTTGCCGCCCGCGTGCAGCACGGTAAACACCACTTCGAGCGCGGACTTGCCGGTCTGCGGCTGGATGTCCACGGGGATGCCGCGGCCGTTATCGCTGACGCAGATGATGTCGCCGGGCTCGATGGTGAGCTCAATGTGGCTGCAGTAGCCAGCGAGGGCCTCGTCGATGGAGTTGTCGACGATCTCATACACCAGGTGGTGCAGGCCGGACGACGACGTCGAGCCGATGTACATGCCCGGGCGTTTGCGCACGGCCTCCAGACCCTCGAGGACCTGGATTTGGCTGGCGTCGTACTCCTGTGTGATCTTATCTGTAATATCTGGCATGGTTTGCTTCCTTCCGTGCAGCGCCGCGATCAGAGATTTTCCAGTCCGCTGGCCTTGCTGCGTTTATATAATGTTGCGGTGTTGAGCTGGGAGAGATAACATGTCTGGCCGCTGCCGAGCGAGCAGAGCACGAACGACTTCGGCAGTTCGGTCCCGGCGGCGTTTTCCACCTGACCGGCCTGTTCGAGTTTTTCGAGTGTCTCGCGCGTGCGGTGCGACCACGTGGCGGTGTCCATGTCAAAGACGCCGATGACGCTCTTTTGCAGCGCAATGACCTGATTGCCGAGGTGCAGATACATCAGCGAATCACCCCGTTTTCGACCGTGAGCACGCGACCGCCGGTACGTTCGGCGATGCGCGCGTCCTCGCAGCAGGTGATGAGCGTCTGCCCGCCGCCGATGCGGTTGAGCACGAAGGCCTGCCGCTGCGCGTCCAGCTCCGAGAGCACGTCGTCGAGCATGAGCACGGGGTATTCGTCAAACTCGTCGTGGAAGATCTCCCGCTCGGCGAGCTTGAGCGACAGCGCCGCCGTGCGCGTCTGCCCCTGCGAAGCGAACGCGCGCGCCGACTGGCCGTTGATGCTGATGATGAGGTCATCCTTGTGCGCGCCAGTCAGGCACTGGCCGCTGTCGAGCTCTGCGCGGCGGTGCTGCTCCTGATGGTCGCACAGGGCGTAGTAAATTTCTTTTTCTGTTCCGAGCGCATCGACAACAGTGCTGACCGTGCGGTAGGCGAGGGTCAATTTGTCGCGCCCGCCGGAAAAATCGGCGTGGATGGGCGCGGCGGCGATGTTCAGCCGCGAGGCGTAAGCCGCGCGGTAGCGGATGAGCTTGGCCGAGACGCGGCACATCTGGTCGGAAAAATCGTCGAGCGTGTCGAGCAGGGACGGTTTTTCATGCCAGTCGCGCAGGATGGCGGACTTCTGGTCATATAACCGGCTGTATTCAGCGAGCAGCGCGCCGTACTTCGGCCGCAGCTGGCTGATGGCCATGTCCATCATGCGGCGGCGGGCGGCCGGCCCGTCGCGGATGATGTTCAGATCATCCGGACAAAAGA
>OLRI01002646.1_pt1 | contig 12011 bp, 11 predicted proteins | sample 1672871 | NCBI WGS metagenome assembly OLRI01 (sample SAMEA3136732, study PRJEB25190) | human gut metagenome
AACACCGCACAATTCCCGCCTGACGGCTTAAGCACCGCTCCGGCAGCTGCGGCACTTAGAATTGTGCGGTATTGCCTAAAATCTCCGCTCTGCGCGTTTTCTTTGTAAAATAACAGTGCCCCCGCCCTATGCAGTTCATTTACCGCACGGGCGGGGGTGTTTTGTTGTAATTCCGTAGGGGCGCGCACCATGCACCCATCCGTTTTATATCATCACACTACAGCGCTTTCTCACAAAGCACACCATGTAATAGCGCCATTTTATGGCCAGCCGTTACCCATTTGTAGGGGCCGCTGCTCACCTCTTTCCGAAAAACGCAATAAAAATGCTGTCTTTCTCCACATCAGGGAAAGGCAGCATTCTTCTTTATCCGTTCAGATCTTCGCCGTTGCTGGCAATCACATTTTTATACCATCCAAAGGACTTTTTCCTGTACCGTGCCGCCGCCCTGTTCGAGTACCGGGAAAAGCACCAGTGATCCTGCCGGGTTTTATTTTGCCTGTGCACCCTCTGGGAAGATGATCTTGTTCACAAAGAAGAAGATCACCATGGAAATGCCGCCATTGAGCACGGTAGTGCCAATGTTGTAGATGAAATCCGGCACCAGCAGGCCCGCAACCGCCACCCACACGCAGTTGATGGAGTTGACGATGCAGGTGATCAAGCAGAACGCCACCACATACCAGGCGATCTGCTTGGCCAGGTTGCCCTTGCTGCGGAACACAAAGTTGCGCTGGATGGGAAAGTTTATGCATTCTCCCACCACCATGGCAACCATGTAGGCGCAAAAGTACGGCAGACCGCCATGGGCGGAATCATACCCCAGGATGTTCCACTGGAAGGTTTCGCCAAACAGCGTGACCGGAATGCCCGGCCAGCCAAAATCCACCACCGGCAGGCTGCTGAACGCCGCCGGCAAAAATTGCAGCAGCAGGTATTTGAACACCGTAACCAGGTTGGATACGATCACAAACAGTCCGCCTTCGCGCACCCACTTGGCTGCGGCGGGGTGTTTTGCCGCAAAATTATTCCATAGCTGCATAAATAGCCCCTCTCTTTCCTCAGCTGTTGCGCAAGCGCTGTTCCAGCTGTGCGTTCAGTACCAGGTTTTTCACGGCTTCTATGATCACCCGCACAAGGCCGATGATCCAGAATCCCTGTAATTCCATCACAATGCCATCCACCATGCCCATGCTGATGGCACCACTGGTCATTTTGGCCAGGGCACGCAGCGGCATGTTGTACTGGAACAGCACATTCAGGTCCGGCTTGCCGCGCTTGTAGCTGGCGTTCAGCAGTGCGGTAAGCACCAGCCAGATCAACCAGCCCAGCGGGCTGCGGCTGTGGTTCAGCTCGCCCAGGGTCATGTTGCGGTCAATTTTAACTTTTCCCTGCTGCACCGGGCGGCCCAGCAGGGTGGCCCATTCGTCATCCGGCACGCTCTGCACCTTGCCGCTGGTATAGTGCGGCAGATGCTTGCCCGCATAGGGGTTGGGTGCGCCGGTACCGGCCACTTCCACCACGGCGGTCAGGCGGATGTCCGCACTGGACGCGCCGACCCTCAGCTCATAGCTGCCGCCTTCCACTTCCCAGCTGTCGGTCCTGGTGTTCCAGTAGCGGAACGCCTTGTCGTCCAGCGGGATGGTCACGGTCTTGCTTTCGCCGGGCTGCAGCTGCACCTTGGCAAAGCCTTTCAGCTCCTGTGCGGGGCGGAACACTTCTGCCCCGGTTTTTGCCACATACAGCTGCACGATCTCTGCTCCGGCGCGCTTGCCGGTGTTGGTTACGGTCAGGGTCACGCCATTGGACGCGGCCTGCAAATTGCTGTAGGCAAAGCTGGTGTAGCTTAACCCATAGCCAAAGGGGAATGCCACCGGCACACCGGCGGTCTGGTAATAGCGGTAGCCGACATACAGCCCCTCGCGGTACTGCACCATGCGGTCCGGCCCGGCAAAGTTATCCTTGGCGGGGGTATCCGCATAGGCGTTGACCCAGGTTTCGGCCAGCTTGCCGCTGGGGTTCACTTTGCCGGTCAGCACATCCAGCATGGCGCCCGCCCCCGCCTGGCCGCCCAGCGCACCATACACCAGGGTACGGCAGTGTTTGAGCCACGGGGTTTCCAGCGAAGCCCCTGCGCTGAGCACCACAACGGTGTTGGGGTTGGCCTGCTGCACGGCCTTTAACAGTTCGATCTGGTTGTCCGCAAGGCGCATATCGCCGCGGTCCAGACCCTCGCTTTCCTTGATTTCATCCAGCCCCAGGCAGAGCAGCACCACTTCGGCCTTTTGGGCCAGGGCTACAGCCTCGGCCTGTTTGGCGGCATCCGGTTTGCCCTGGCGGTCAAAGCCGGGGGCAAAGCCCACGCTGGCCAGGCCGCTCTCTTTCAGGCAGTCCAAAAAGGTATCCACCTTGATGGAGTTGACCGCGCTGGAGCCAGCGCCCTGGTACCGCGGCGTCTGGGCAAAGTCGCCGATCACGGCAACCTCGGTGCCCTCTTCCAGCGGCAGCAGGTCGTTCTCGTTTTTCAGCAGCACAATGCTTTCGGCTGCGGCGCGGCGGGCCAGGGCGTGGTGAGCGTCCGCATCAAAGGTGCGGCTGTGGGACTGCACGGCGGCATGGGTATCAAACACCAGCGTCAGCAGCTCGTCCAGCCGGGCGTCCACATCCGCTTCGGTAATTTTGCCGCTCTGCACAGCCTGCATCAGCTCGCGCACGGCGTCCCCGCCGGGGGCGGGCATTTCCAGCGTGGAGCCGTTCTGCACGCCCAGGGCATGGTCATTGCTGCCGCCCCAGTCTGTTACCACAGTGCCGTCAAAGCCCCACTCCCCGCGCAGGATGTCCATTAACAGGTGGCGGTTCTCGTTGGCGTAAGTTCCGTTGATGAGGTTATAGCTGCTCATGATGGTCTTGGGCTTTGCTTCCTTGACCACGATCTCGAATCCGGTCAGGTACAGCTCCCGCAGCGTGCGTTCATCCACCACGGAATCCGACGCCATGCGGCGCAGCTCCTGGCTGTTGACGGCAAAGTGCTTGGGGCAGGCCGAAATACCGTTGGACTGGATGCCCCGCACATAGCTCGCGGCCATTTTGCCGGAAAGATACGGATCCTCGGAGAAATACTCAAAGTTGCGGCCGCAGAGGGGGCTGCGCTTGGTATTCAGGCCTGGCCCCAGCAGCACGGCAACTTCCTGTGCGGCGGCTTCTTCGCCCATTGCCTGGCCGATTTGTTCGCCCAGGGCAGGGTCCCAGCTGCACGCCACAGTGGCCGCCGTGGGGAAGCAGGTGGCCGGAACACTGGGGTTCAGCCCCAGGTGGTCCGCCGCGCCCGCCTGCTTGCGCACACCGTTGGGGCCATCGGACAAAGTGATAGCCGGAATGCCAGCCTTTTGATACGCACGGGTGGTAAAGGTACCCGCGCCCGAAAGCAGCGCACATTTTTGTTCAAGCGTCAAAGCTTGCAGTCGTTTCTTTTGCATAAGGTGGTTCCTTTTCTTAAAAACAGCCTTGCGGCCCACCGCACAACCGCGCAAAGTCGGCGGCGATGGACCGCAGGGCAGCTGCACAGCTTACAAATTACACTTTACTGTGCCTTTTTCTTCTTGTAGCTTTTGAAGGTGAGAACTTCCAGCACGACCAGTAGTACAGCCAGCAGCACGTTGACCACGATCATAGCGGTACGCCAGATGGGGGTGGAAACAGTGTTGGCGGGGTCGTAAACGCGGGAGTTGACCACGGTGTACATGATGTTCTTGCAAGCCTGACGCATAGCCTTAACGCTGGTAGCACTGGTGGTATCGGTCAGGTGGTTGGTGGCAACATCGTAGTTCTTCAGCATCAGGTCGCAGCCGTTGCGGATGGCAATATCTGAATCCATGTAGTCAGTGAAGTGGAAGCCGTCGGTGATGACCATACCGCGGAAGCCCCACTCGCCGCGCAGCACGCCGTTCAGCAGTGCATTGCAGGCACCGGTCCACTGGTTGCCAATATAGTTCCAGCTGGACATGACGGCCTTGCAGCCGCCCACCTTGGCGCTGATCTCGAAGGGACGCAGGTAGATCTCGCGGATAGCCTGCTCGTCAGCCCAGGTGCAGAGCATCTCGCTCTGGTTGATCTGCTGGTCGTTCAGGGCAAAATGCTTCATGTAAGCGTAGACGCCGTAGCTCTGGGCACCGGCAATGGAGCTGGCACCGATGTAACCGGCGAGGACGCTGTCCTCAGAGTAATATTCGAAGTTACGGCCGTCAAAGGCGGAACGGTGGCCGTTCATGGCGGGGGCGTACCAGCCGGTGACGTTCATCTCGCTGGCCATGCGGCCGATGCTCTCGCCGTAGCGGCGGGCCAGGTCGGTGTTGAAGGTGGAAGCGATGATAATCTCGGACGGGAAGCCAATGGAAGAAACGCCGGTAAAGTTGTTATTGATGGCAGCGGGGCCGTCGCAGTCGATGGTCGCGTACTTGTCAACGCTGGCCTCGGCCTTGGTCTGGTAGCCGCCCAGGGCGATCAGGTCGTCCATCTCGGTGACGGTCATCTGGTCGAGCAGGGTATCCCAACGCTCGTCGTCGTAGTCAGCACCGCGCAGATCAGCCAGCTTCAGGCCGTTGTTGGCACCGGTAACGGGCATCTCGTCGTTGGGGTCGTTGTGGTCCTCGGGGGTCCAGTTGTGGTCGTTGTACAGGGTGCTCATGCTTTCCTCAGACATGGTGTAGTCAGAGGGAGCAGCAACAGCTTCGGCATAGTTGGCGAAGTGATCAGCACGGGACAGGGTGACGAGCTTGTCGTCAGCGAAGTCGAACTTGGTGGTAGCAGCCTCGGCGTCGGTGCTGCGGGGGTTGGACTCGTCATAGACGATGGTGGAAGCGACATTGTAGGTCTTGGAATCCAGCACCGTGTGGGAATCCTCGTTGATGCTGATGATATAGTCGCCCTCTTCCAGCACATAGCAGCCCTTGTCCTTGCTGTCAAAGCTGGCCATGTCCTCGGTGTTGAAGGTCAGGGTCAAGGTCTGGGAAGCGCCCGGCTCAATGGAGTCGGTCTTGCCGAAGGTGACGAGGTTGGCGGAAGCCTTCTCAATGCCGCCATCGGTGTACGGCGGGTTGAAGTAGACCTGCACGGCGTCCTTACCGGCCACACTGCCGGTGTTGGTGACGGTGACATCCAGAGTGATGGTGCCGTCAGCCTCGGTCATGGAGTCGATTTTCTGGGTAAAGGTGGTGTAGGACAGGCCGTGGCCGAAGGGGTACTGAACGGTTTTGTCATAGTCGATCAGGCCCTCGGCAGCTGCAGTCTCGTAGAACTTGTAGCCGACGTAGATGCCCTCAACATAGTTGACGAAGTGCGGGGGAACCAGCTTTGCATCACCGCCAGCCTGGCTGGCAACGGTGTAACCAACGGAATCCGCATTGGTGTAAGCAAAGTCGCCGATGTTGTTGAAGTAAGGAGCTGCGGTCAGGTCATAGACAAAGGTGTCAGCAGAGTGGCCGGAGGGGTTGACCTCACCGGCAACAATCTCGCCCAGAGCGTTGAAGCCAGTCTGACCGGTGCCGGGGCACCAAATGACGCTCTTGATCTGGGGGTAATCATTCACGAAGCCCATTTCCAAAGTATTGGCACCATTGTAAACCAGCACAACATTAGCAAAGTTTTTGGTGACCATATCAATCATGTTCTTTTCTGTTTTGGTCAGAGAAAGATAATGCTGGCCGGGTTCGAAATCATTATACTCGGTAGAGTTTTCAGTGTAGTTGAGTCCATCCATGTTAGTGGGCAGGTCAGCCATTTCGCCACCAACGCGGCTGATGACGACCATCGCAGTGTCAGAGAAAGACTTGGCGTTGTCGATCAGCTCCTGGGTGTAGCTGGCGGCGGTGGGCTCGGGCAGGGTCCAGTTATGGTTGCTGTAACCCAGCGCCGGGCGCTCGGCGCAGTAAGCGGTGTAGAAATCGCTCAGCTCGGTGTTGGTGTTGATGCCCGCGTTGTGCAGGCCATCCAGCAGGCTGACGGTGGGACGGTCGGCAGAGATCGCGCCGGCGCCGGTGCCGCCGTAGACAGGGCCGACAGAAGCCCAGCCAAAGACGTTCAGGTTGCTGCCGGACGCGAGGGGCAGTTCGTTGTCATCGTTCTGCAGCAGGACGATGCCTTCCTCGGCAATCTCGGTGCACAGGGCGTTGGCCTCTGCACCAGATTCTTCGGTGATAGTGCCGTTGCCGGTGACCAGGTCGAGCATGGTGCTCATAGGGCCAAAGGCAACCAGGTTGAGCATGATGCCGAAAGCCACCAGCACGGCCAGGCCAGACTGGGCGCGCACCATGAATTTGGTGGGCTTGGCCAGTTTCTTGTTGACCGCCATAGCGATCAGTACGATAATGGCGGCGGCAACCACAACGCCAAAGAAGATGAGCTGCGGGATGCAGTTATTGACCACATCGGCAACGTCGTCCAGGTTGACGCCCATATTTGCCAGGGTTAGAAGCAGGGTGTTCATTGTTTTCCTCCTTTTATTGTGCCGCCCTCCGGATGGCGGCTGACGGGATTTCCGCTTTTATTGATGATATTGTACCAAAACAATTTTCTTTCGGCTCATTTTTTGCACAAACTGTTGTTTCCGTTGCATGTTCTGCAAAAGTTTCAAAAATATTTCATTTTTTGTTGTGCATCTCTCACAAAGCATCTCGACCCTGTTTTGTGCACCCCGCCCAAACACCAAAAATGGCCGGGTGCCTTATCCTAGACCCCCAGCCATCCATTCAGCTTTTCTGCGGCAGCAGCACCCGCAGCATAAACCACTCATTCTCCCAGTGCAGCGTCATCGTTCCACCGCGCTTTTCGGCGGCGGCGCGCACACCGCGCAGGTCGCTGCCGCCATGGGTGTTGCGGCGCGGCAGGCCGTCCGCGCCCAGCTCCACTTCCTGCGCGCAGTAGTTTTCAAACCGCAGCATCACAAAGCCGTTCTGGGCGTACACCGCCACCCGGATCAGCCGCTTTTCGTGGTCGGGCTCGGTCTCTACGCTCTCCGTTGCGTTGTCCAGCGCCGTACCCACAATCGTGCAGATCTCCCCTGTCTCCAAAAAATCCAGCAAATGCCCGTCCGCCACGCAGGTCATCGTGATGTGGTGCTGCTGGCAGTACAGGCTTTTGGCCGTCAGCAGGGTGTCCAGCACCGGGTTGCCGGTCTTGTTCTCCGCTTCGTACTGGCGGATGCCGCTTTCCATGGCCGCCAGCGCCACATCCTGCTTGGCGTGGTTCCGTTCCGCCCGGATGGCCGCAATCTGCATTTTCAGCTCGTGGTAGCGCCGGTTGATCAGGCGGATGTTCTCCTTGCTCTGCTTGTACTGCTCGTACTGGCGGTGCAAAACGCCGTCCAGCTCCGCCAGCTCGCTGTGCAGGGCGGCTTCGCGCAGCTGCTCGTGCTGCACCGTCAAAATCAGCACCCCGGCCAGGTCCACCAGCGTGCGGATGTAAAACATGTTCATGTTGGCTTCGCTGCCGTTGGCAAAGCTCAAATTGCTCACGGCAAATGCGGTCAGCGCCATGACCACTGCCACAAAAGTTCCTGCGGGCGTTATTTTCAGCTTCCCGGCCGGGCCGGGGCGGCGGTTCTCCACAAAAAGCATCGCGGCAAAAATGCCGCCGTACACCACCGCCAACAGCAGCAGCGAAAGCGGCTCCGCCCCGCCGCGCTGCGGCCACAGCACGCAGTGCAGCTGCCATTCCACGCTGGCCGCCAGCTCCGCCAAAATAAAGGCTCGCGCGCACACATAACCCGCTTCCAGCAGCGTAATGCTGCGTGTGACCCACAAAAACAGCAGCATGGAAAGAATCGCCATTGCCATGCAGGGGATCCACCACGCCAGCGGAACTTTCCCCGTGGCCTGCAAAAACGCCCCCAGCAGCACCGCCCAACCGGCTTCCACGCCCCAGATCACGCGCTGGTCCATCCGCGGCGGCAGCCTGTGCGCATACAGCAGCGCCGCCAGCACTTCCGCCAAAGCGGTGTACAGGCGGGGAATATCCGGCAATGTCGTCATTGGCCCGCACCCCCAATATAATCCGCCAGCCCCGCCATAAAGGCCTTGCGCCGCGGGCGGCTGATCTGCAGCGTATACGGACCAACCTGCACCATATCCTGCTGCACGCCGGAAACCTGCGCCAGATTGACCAGATACCCGCTGTTGCACCGTGCAAACGCCCGGCCCACCAGCTTTTCCTCATAGTTTTTCAGGGTGCCCGGCACCACAAAATCTTCTTTTTCGGTGTAAAAATGTACCTTGTGGCCTTCGCTTTCCAGGTAATAGATTTCCGCCGCGTCCAGCCGCCGCATGCCGCCGTCCACCGCCACGTATTTGCGGATGTTCGGCAGCGTCTTGATGATGCCCACGGTGTACAGCGTCACGCCCGCGTTGGCCACGAGGCTGCGACCCGGCTCCACGAGCAGCCGCGGCAGGGGCACGCCATGCTTCTCGCACGCGGCGCGCACCGCTGCCGTGACGGTTTCGGCGAACTCGTCGATGGAGGCGGGGCTGTCGGCAGCCGTGTATGCAACGCCCAGGCCGCCGCCCATGTCCAGCTCGCCCAGTTCAACGCCGTAGCCCTGTTTGATGCGCGCCATGAGATCCACCATCACCTCGATGGCCTCGGGATACGAATGGAGCGCGAATATCTGCGACCCGATGTGGCAGTGCAGACCCGCCAGACGCACGTTCGGCGCTGCGAGCACGTCGTGCACGCAGCGGTACGCGAAGTCGTCCCGCATGGTGAAGCCGAACTTCGAGTCCTCGCAACCCGTGCGGATGTACTGGTGCGTGTCGGCCTCCACGCCCGGCGTGATGCGCATGTACACAGCCTGTTCGACGCCCAGTTCGCCGGCAATCTGGGAGATGCGACCAAGCTCGATGCGGCTGTCGATGATGATGCGACCCACGCCCGCGCTTATGGCCTCGCGCAGCTCCTGCGGCGTCTTGTTGTTGCCGTGCATGAAGATGCGCTCGGCGGGAAAGCCCGCCGCCAGCGCGCACGCCAACTCGCCGCCGCCCGACACGTCGAGGCACAGCCCCTCGGCGTTCACGATGCGCGCGGCCTCCTTGTTGAGGAACGCCTTGCTGGCGTACACGACGTCGGAATTTTCGTGGCGGCTGCGAAAGGAGCGCAGGTAGGACTGCATGCGGGCACGCATGTCGGCTTCGTCCATCACGTAGAGCGCCGTGCCCTGTTCGCGGGCCAACTCCACCATGTCGACGCCGCCCACGAACAGATGGCCGTCGCGCACCTCGGCCGTCATAGGAAGCACGGCTCCCAGCTCCATGGTCGTGCGGTTGTCGGGTTGTTTGCTCAAATCGGCTGCAGGCAGTGCCACCGCGGTTCCTTTCCGTGCGTTCCGAGAATGCGCCTAGTCTACCATCGCCGCCAGCTGCTTTCATGTCCAACAGGTGAAATCTTAGAATTCCGCGAGCAAGGCCGTTGCGGGCCAGCTGGAAGCACGCCCTCGCCCCCCTACGACCGCGCTCCGAGATTATTCCGCATTTGGGAGGAAAGGCGACCGCCCGCCCAGATCAGCACGTTCGACAACCCGCATTCGACAACGCCCTCCACCTACGCCGAGCGGGCGACGCGCATGCGGTCGATGCGCTCGGCGATCCAGGTCTTGATGACCGCCTGGCGGTTGATGCCAATGCGCTTGGCCTCGCGATCCAGCTCGTCGATCATCCACTCGGGGAAGTCCACGTTCACCCGCCGCAGGTCGGTGTCGAGGTTGGGGCGTCGAACGGTGGAAAGATCCAAATACTCGACAATGTCCTCCTCGCCCTCGTCAAATATGCGGTCGAATTCCTCAGCCTTGATGCTCTTCGCCATAAATCGCAACCTCCTTCTTCCGAGAGCGCCGAACCGAAATGATGCGCACCACCAAGCCGCGATACGTGATGATGGCTGTCCAATGCTTGCCGCCGATCATGCCTATGACGGCGTACCGAGCCTCATCCTCGTACGCAACGTCCACCTCCACGAAACGCGGATCCTCCCACAGCCGCTTCGCCTGCTCGAAATCGATGCCGTGCTTGGCGCGGTTGCGGGCGCTTTTTACGGGATCGTACTCAAAAAGCATAGGAACGCCTCCATGCTGGTATATATCGTATACTCTTTGCGATCCGATCGCAACCACCAGCATAGCAGCCCGACCTCGCGCGGGAATGGCGTGCATCCAGCAGATCGCCGCCGTAACCCAGCGTGGTTCCGATGGCGTTTCGACGCACGTCGAGCGCTCTTCTAGCGCAATTCCGTCACGGTTCTCACGCGCTTCCAGCGAATCCACAACGATGCGACCGACGACTTCGCCTACGCCGAGCGGGCGGCGCGCATACGGTCGATGCGGTCGGCGATCCAGGTCTTGATGACCGCCTGGCGGTTGATGCCGACCCTTTTGGCCTCTCGATCCAGCTCGTCGATCATCCACTCGGGGAAGTCCACGTTCACCCGCCGCAGGTCGGTGTCGAGGTCGGGATACGACACCACGGCCTTATCGAGGTCAAGATAGTCAACGATATCCTCGTTCCCCTCATCGAATATGCGGTCGAACTCCTCAGCGCTGATCCTCTTCGCCATACACCTCGACCTCCTTCTTCCTTGAGCGCCGAACAGAGATAATGCGAATCCGCTCGCCTCGGCGCGTGAACACCGCCGTCCAATGCTTTCCGTCGATCACTCCAAGCGCGACGTATCGCACCTCTCCGTATTCGCCCAGCGACGGAACCGTCACCACCTTGCCGCTCCACAGCCGCTTCGCCTGCTCGAAATCGATGCCGTGCTTGATGCGGTTGCGGGCGCTTTTCGCGGGATCATACTCAAAAAGCATAGGAGCGCCTCCATGCTGGTATATATCGTATACTCTTTGCGATCCGATCGCAACCATCAGCTTACCAGCCGAATCTTGCGCCGGCATGGCGCACATCCAGCGAAACAGCGCCTCGATCCCATGCGGATCCCATGTGAGCGCCATGCAAGTCCACCGCAGATCGCACGCAAGCCCCCTGCATCTCCGACACGAATCCAGCCCAAGTCTTTTACGTTCCCGATGCGGATCAAACGCAAACTCCTCCTATGCGCCCCCGACGCAGACCAAATGCAAACCCCCATACGCTCCCGACACGAACCCGACGCAAGCGCCATGCAATCCCGATACGAACCGCATGCGTCCCCAACGCAAGTCCGATGCGAATCCAACGCGAGCAGTGCGCATCCCTCACGCGGATCTCACGCACATCCAGCACGCCTCCGATACGCTCCCTCCCCGTCCCCGCGCCGCGCACCGTGCGCGCCCCGTCGCATCCGCTCTCGCACACGAGCCGCATTCCGCTTTATACCCTAGCAAAATCCTGTGATTACGCGGGACGGCACTCGCCCACCGCAGGGAAACCGCTACAATGATCGCCGTTAGATACGAAACCCCGCCGCGCACGCGCGGGCGGGCGCAACATCGAGGAGGGCCCATGGCCAAGCAGGAACCGTCCATCGATCAGTGGCTTGCCGAAGCGAAGCAGGATCCGAAAGCCGCGCAATGCGGCATGTTCCTCACGCACAACGGCGTGGTGCGTGTAACGCCCAAAAAGCACGTGCGCGAAGGCGTCGAAGGGCTGGGAGACGTCGCCCAGGTGGAGTTCTCCTACGATGCCGCCGGTGTCGACGCAGCCGTGGCCGAGGCGCTCACTTGGCCCGGCGTGTACTACGTGCGCGTGTGGCTCAACGAAGGCGTGCTGGAGGTGGGGGAATCCATCATGTACGTGCTCATCGGTGCCGATATACGCCCGAACTGCATCGACGCGCTGCAAAAGCTCGTCGGCAAGATCAAGAACGACCTCGTGGTGGAGAGGGAGATCTACGCGTAGAAACGCACGGGAGCACGAAGCGACCACAGGAAGGCGAACGAGAACGCGCTTTCCGCAGTCCTTTCCGCACGCATAGCGGGCAGTCTTCCGGCGCACACGCCGCGCCCGCACGCCCAGCCTGACCGAAAGCCCGCACGC
>OLRI01002648.1_pt1 | contig 11992 bp, 6 predicted proteins | sample 1672871 | NCBI WGS metagenome assembly OLRI01 (sample SAMEA3136732, study PRJEB25190) | human gut metagenome
AGCAAAAATGCAGACTGGGGCAAGATTAAAATGGTAATCAAGGACAGTCTGGGAGAGTATCTCTGGAAATCGATGAAGAGAAGTCCGATGATTCTGCCAATTATTATGGAAGTACAATAGTCAGGAGTTTATATGGATAAGAGTAATACGTCAAAAGGGTTTGCCAATGTTTCATTGAAAATATGTAAATATGTGATTATGGTGATTGTGATTATCGTCTGTGCCACATGGGCATTTAACTTCGGAACGGAAATCTTTGATTCTGAGGGCGTGGACCCGGCACCGGGTACGGACATGACTTTGACAATTAAGCAGGGAACTACCATGGATGAATTGGCAAAGACATTGGAAGAATATGGAGTGATTGACGATACCACGGTTTTTAAGGTTCAATCTTATGTCTATAATGTAAAGAGCATTGAGCCGGGAACGTATATATTTAATACATCCAAATCCGGTGAAGACCTGTTTGAAGTAATTAAAGAGGGACCACAGGAAAACAAAGAGGAAGAAGAAACACAGGAGCAGTAAATATGATAACAGATGAGAGAGTTGTATCATACATCCGCTCTTTAGAACGGGAAAATAACAGTGTGTTGACCCAAATAGAGAGGGAGGCTCACAGGGACGGTGTTCCCATTATCAGAAAAGAGATGGAGAGTTTTTTAAGGGTCATGCTGACCGTGAAAAAACCGGAAAAAATATTGGAGCTGGGTACTGCAGTAGGGTACTCAGCCATTTTCATGAGTGAGTGTACAGAGGATGCAAAAATCATTACCATTGAAAATTATGAGAAGAGAATACCGATCGCAAGACAAAATTTTGTCCGTGCAGGAAAAGAGAAGAAAATCACTTTGCTGGAAGGCGATGCGATGGATGTGCTGAAAACATTGGAAGGACCGTATGATTTTATTTTTATGGATGCGGCGAAAGGTCAGTACATTCATTATCTGCCGGAGATACTGCGTCTGCTTGCAAAGGGCGGTATCCTTGTCTCGGATAATGTGATGCAGGACGGTGATGTGATCGAGTCACGTTTCGCGGTAGAACGGCGGGATCGTACGATTCATGCGCGGATGCGGGAATATCTGTACGAATTAAAACATAACGATGCGCTTGTAACATCGATCATTCCTTTAGGAGACGGGGTGGCGCTGAGTGTGAAAAAGGAAGTCGGAACGGACATTGCGCAGTAAAGCGCAAAATTATAAGCCGCCATAAAAACAGAAAAAGAAGAAGTAGGAGAATGAAGAGAAAGATGAGCAGACATCCTGAGTTATTAATTCCGGCGAGCAGTCTGGAAGTGTTGAAAACGGCAGTTATTTTCGGAGCTGATGCGGTCTATATCGGAGGAGAAGCTTTCGGTCTTAGAGCAAAAGCGAAGAATTTTTCAACGGAAGAGATGCGAAAAGGAATTCAATTTGCCCATGAGCATGGTGTGAAAGTATATGTGACCGCTAATATTCTGGCGCACAACGATGACCTTGCCGGGGTGCGTGAGTATTTTGAAGAGTTAAAGGAAATCAAACCGGATGCACTGATCATTGCAGATCCGGGAGTATTTGAGATTGCCAAAGAGATATGCCCCGAGATAGAAAGGCATATAAGCACTCAGGCAAATAATACAAATTATGCAACCTATAATTTCTGGTATAAACAGGGGGCGAGTCGAGTCGTATCTGCCAGAGAGCTGTCGATGGAAGAGCTAAAAGAACTTCGGGCAAATATTCCGGAAGATTTGGAAATCGAGACGTTTATTCACGGGGCGATGTGTATCTCTTATTCGGGAAGATGTCTTTTGAGTAATTATTTTACGGGAAGAGATGCGAACAGAGGAGCATGTACTCATCCGTGCCGCTGGAAATATGCGGTCGTGGAAGAAAAAAGACCGGGAGAGTACCTTCCTGTTTATGAAAATGAAAGAGGAACTTACATTTTTAACTCAAAAGACCTGTGTATGATCGAACATATACCGGAGCTGATCGATGCGGGGATCGACAGTCTGAAAATCGAAGGCAGAATGAAAACCGCTCTGTATGTGGCGACAGTGGCAAGGACGTACCGAAAAGCAATCGATGACTATAAGAAAGATCCGAAGTTATATGAACAGAACATGCCCTGGTATAAAGAACAGATCTCAAATTGTACTTACCGCCAGTTTACGACCGGATTTTTCTTTGGGAAACCGGATGAGACGACACAGATCTATGACAGCAACACATACAATAAAGAGTATACTTATCTTGGCATTGTCGGGGAGATCAAAGACGGATTGTGCAGGATAGAGCAGAGAAACAAATTTTCTGTCGGGGAAACGATTGAAATTATGAAGCCGGACGGCAGAAACATAGAAGCGGAAGTGCTGCGCATCCTGAATGAAGAGGGAAAAGAGCAGGAAAGTGCGCCCCACTCGAAACAGCTGCTCTATGTTGAACTAAGTGAAATCCCGGACGTATATGATATTTTGCGAAGAAAAGAAGAGGAATCAAAATAGAAGAAAATATAAATAGAAACGGCATAGACAAAGGCGTTTATCGTATCTTTGGCTATGCCGTTTTGTAATGGAGGAAATAAGAGAGCGAAACTGTTCAAAAAGACGGTGAAATGACAAAATGATTGATAGAAAAGGAAGTAAATATGATGAAAATAGATGAAAAAAACAAAAAAAGTACATCGTAAATGAGTAAAAAATGATATAATGATAGATGGTAGTATCCTGATAATATTATGAGAAAAGGAAGGAAAAGGTTTATGGCAGGAAGAGTGATCAAAAGACTGCTCGCAGGGGTTCTTACAGTCGCCGTTGTGATACCGGGCAATTTTGTTCCGGCGCAGGCAGCGGAAGAACCGCAAGAAGACTACCTCATTTATCCGAATCCACATAAGGTGGAGTATCAGGAAGGAGATTACATTCTCGGAAAAGAATTGAATGTAATCTATGACAAAGGAATCGATGAGGCGACAAAGAACCGTCTGCAAGAGGCGGCAGACCTCAAAGGAATCGAGGTAAACGAAGCAGAGCAGCCAAAAGAAGGCGCAACCAATGTATATGTCGGTGTACATGGACAGGACGGAACGGCAGAAGATTATATTACAGAAGAATATCAGCCGGAAGACTCTTTGTTTGGAAAGACGGATTCTTACTTTCTGGCAAGTGATGAGAATGTAATATCCGTACTTGGAAAAGATGCAGATTCTGCATTTTATGGATTGACTACGCTGTATCATGTTTTTGCACAGATGGACAGCCTGACAATCAGAAACTTTGAGATCGAGGACTATGCGGACGTAGTAAGCCGTGGTTTTATTGAAGGCTATTATGGAAATCCGTGGTCTACAGAAGATCGTGTAAACTTGATAAAATGGGGTGGATATTACAAATTAAACGCGTATTTCTATGCGCCGAAAGACGACCCGAAACATCGTACACAGTGGGATCAGCTTTATACGGAAGAAGAGCTGGCAAATAAGATCAGACCGCTTGCAGAGGCGGGAAATGAATCAAAATGCCGATTTGTTTATGCCCTTCATCCGTTCCCGCAGGGCAATCATCTTCGTTTTGATGATAATTATGAAGCTGATTTGGCGAAACTTCAGGCAAAATTCAAACAGGTGATCGATCAGGGCGTACGTCAGATCGCAATCCTTGCAGACGACTTTTGGAATCCGGGCGGACCGAATGGAGTACGTCTGTTAAACGATATGACTGCATGGCTTGAAGAGGTGAAAAAGCAGTATCCTGATATGAAGATGACGATCCCTTATGTTCCGTATGACTATATGGGCAACGGAAGCAGCGCAGAACTTCAGGAGTTGAAAAAGGCTCCGGCTAATGTTCAGATCGTTATGACCGGCGGAAGAGTATGGGGAGAAGTAACAAATAACTTTACTTCTACGTTTACAAATAACGTTGGACGCGGACCGTTTATGTGGATCAACTGGCCGTGTACGGATAACTCTAAGAAACATTTGATCATGGGCGGTTATGATACGTTCCTTCATCCGGGAGTAGAGCCGTCTAAAATCCAGGGAATCATGCTTAACCCGATGCAGCAGTCGGAACCGAGCAAGGTTGCTATTTTCGGTAATGCAGATTATGCATGGAATATTTGGGAGACAAAGGAAGAGGCAGACAAGTCATGGAATGATGCATTTTCCTTTGTAGATCATAATTCGGCAATTATGAATGATGCGAGCGACGCCCTGCGTGAATTATCAAAGCATATGATCAATCAGGCGATGGATACGCGTGTAACACCTTTGCAGGAATCTGTTGTACTGAAAGAGAAGTTAAATGCATTTAAAGAAAAACTGGAAGCAGAGACTCTCACGGCGGAAGAAGTAGATGCGGTAATCGCAGAGTTTGAAGTGCTTCAAAAAGCTTCAAAGACATATCGTGCAGGCGGAAACGAGGCGATCAAAGGTCAGATCGTATATTGGCTGAACTGCTGGGATGACACGACAGAAGCGGCGATCGCATACTTAAACGGCGTAAAGAGCGCTCTGGCAGGAGACGTATCTTCTGTGATCAGCTATAATACAGCAGGAAAGACGGCGTTCGACCGTTCAAAAACATATGACTTTTTATATGTGGATCATCAGGAATATGCCGAGGTCGGCGTACAGCACATTGTTCCGTTTATCAATACATTGGCAGAGTATGTATCTGCAAAAGCGGAAACAGCGGTCAATCCCGACAAAGTGATCCCAAAATTCATTACAAGCAGAAAAGACGCGCCGACAGGTTCTAAAGAAAATATTTTTGACGGCGACGAGTCTACAAGTGCAGTTTACAAAACGCCGAATTCATTGTCGAAAGATGATTATATCGGTGTAGAATACAACAAAGTAATCGATATTGACAGCATTCGTTTCCTTCTCGGAGGCGGAAAAGATCATTTTGAACATGCAAAACTGCAGTATATGACAGAAGAAGGAACATGGGAAGATCTGACGTTGACAGGCATGGAAAACAATTTTGCCGGAGAATTCGGTAAAGTTCAGGACATCAATGTAAAAGAAGCAAATCTTCCGAGTGATCTGAAAGCAAAAGGAATCCGCCTCATTGCGACAGCGGCAAATGTAAATGACTGCTGGCTTGAGGTACGCGAAATCCAGATCAACAAAAAAGAAGAAGTTTCCGAAGATACAGAGCGTTACACAGGAGATGTGACGTTCAGCGGTATTTCCACACAGGGAAATGATCATACGGCGGCAAAAATGTTTGACGGAGATCTGTCTACAGAAATGTGGATCGCTAAAGGACCGTACAGCGGCGAAGGAAAAGATACGATCGCGGCAGACGCTTATATCCAGATTACCTTCCCGGAAGCGAAGCAGATCGGAAGCATAAGAATGACACAGGGCAAAACTTCTTCTGCGGATGTGTTTAAAAAAGTAGAAATACAGTATAGCACAGACGGACAGAGCGGTTGGAAAAAGGCAGGAGAGTTTACGAACGCGAAAGATCAGACAGTAAACATTAACGTAACTGACAAGATCAAAGGAATCCGTCTTGTGAATAAAGAGCAGACGGCAGGCTGGGTACGCATCGGTGAATTAGATATCCGCGCGCCGAAGAATATGACGACTCCGATCACATACAAAGTGATCAAGACGGAGCGTTGGAAAGTAGCGCAAGGGAAAGAAACGAGTCTTTATGACGGAGATGACAATACATTCGTATGGTACGATCCTGATGGAGACGGAAATTCAACAAGTGACTCTGTTCTGAAAGATGATTTCTTAGGATATGACCTCGGAACAGAAGCTGTATTGGAAAGCGCTCATATCGTAGTCGGACATACAGGCGGAGACAAGCTTGTAAAATATGCGGTTGAGACGTCTGTAGATAACAGCACATGGACTCCGGCAGAAGGATATGCAGAGTATACTGGAGCGGCAGAAGGAAAAGACGTACTGAACATTGATCTGAAAGGTGTGACGGCGCGTTACATCCGTATCCGCAATCTGGAGAAGAAACCTACGTGGGCAAAATTCTCTGAGTTTACTGTAAAACAGAAAGTTGATCAGACAGGAACAACAGAGAATATTTATACAAATGTAAAGGATCACGGAATGCTCGGAACGACAGAAGCAGGTATGTCTTCTTTGCAGCCGGGAACGATCAGTCTGAAAAAAGATCAGTATATCGGTGTTGACTTAAAGAACATCAAAGCGATCGAAAACATTGCAGTGAACGCAGGAGAAAATGCGAATGTGAAACTGCAAAGCTCTATGAACGGAGTGATCTGGACTGATGTTAATGCAGGAGCATTGGAAGATGCAAGATATGTAAGACTTTACAATGCGGGAAATGAGACACAAAATGTTTCGGTTCAAGAATTCAAAGTGACGTATGCGTTTATCGGAGAGAAAACGGTAGAAAGTGATTTTGCTCAGAAAGATTCGGCAAACGATATGCGAAGCAACGGACAAGTCGGAAATGTATTCGACGGAAAGCTTAATACGCTTGGCAAGATCACAGGAACACAGGATGCAGGGAAAAAGATCGTATTCGATCTCGGACAGACTGTGAATTTTGAATCGTTCAGATACTATGTAAAAGAGACATGTCTTGACTTCTTAAGACATGCAAAATTTGAAGTAGCTGACAGGAAAGATGCCACAGACGATCAGTGGACAAAGATCCTTGAAGTCGGAAACGCAGAGGCTGTGCAGATGTCGGCTAATGCGACAGCGAAAGATGCAGACTATCTGCTTCATGATACTACAAATCCGGGAAATATGTATGCAGAGGCAACCGGATTGAATGTGTCGGGACGTTACTTAAGAATCGTACCGCTTACAACATATACAGAGAGATGGGTTGAGCTGTACGAGCTTCAGATCAACGGCGGAGCTTATATGACGACAGAGTCAAACCGCGACATCATATCAGAAACAGCGGAAGAAGCGGGCAAGATCCCGTCTAATGTATTTGACGGAAACTTTGCGACAACATACAAACCATCTGCGGCAAACGGTTCGTTTACATATCGCATCAGTGAGCCGGATCAGAGAACGATCCGTATCATACAGAACGGAAAGGCGTCGAATGCAGATGTACAGGCAGTTCTCTATAAAGACGGAGCAAAACAAGAAGCAGCTGCGATCGGAAAGCTGAATCAGACGATCAATGAATTTGCGGTTGGAAAAGACAGTCAGATTCTGGAAGTTATCGTGACATGGGCAGAAGACATTCCGGAGATTTCTATTATAAAGACAAGTGAAAAGGAAAAAGCAGCGGTCAATAAAGATGCGCTGAATGAGGCAATCAAAAAGCCGATCGACGATAAGTGGACTGCAGACAGCAAACGGGCGGCAGAAGAAGCAAAAGCAGCGGCAGAAGAGATCGCGGCAAATGAGTACGTGACTCAGGAAGTTGTAGATCTGGCAGAAAAAGCGCTTCTTGCCGCACACAAAAACGCGGTTGTCAAAGGCGATGTTACTGCATTGGAAAACGCTTTGAACAACATGAAAGCAGGCAAAGAAAACGTCGGAGCAGAGGAAGCTCCTGTTTATGTAGAGATCTATTCGGCGAGAACTTATGCGGCATATGAGTCGGTGATGAATGAGATCAGAGAGGCGTTAAAGGATAAAGAAAATGTTTCGGAGAAAGAAGCGCAAGATCTGACGGCAAAACTTGAAAAAGCCGAAAAAGCACTAGTATATTCATCGATCCAGAGAGAGCTGGCAGAAACAGAGTTAGAAAACGCAGTAAAATATAATAAAGACGACTATACAACTGTTTCTTACAAAGCATATACAGACGCGAAATCAGCATTAGATGCGATTGTGAAAGCAGATAAGACAGAGCGGAAGAACCCGAAAGAAGTCTATACTGCACGAAATACTTTTGCGCAGACAGAAGAAGGTCTTGTCAATGTAGCCGCATTGAAAGCAAAACTTGCAGAAGTTGGAAAACTGGATGAGAATCTTTATACGAAAGACAGTTGGAAAGAGCTTCAAGATGCAGTGAAGAATGCAGAGGCTTATCTGGAAAACGGAACAAAAGATCAGGTAGATAAAGCGGTTTCCGATCTGGAAAATGCAGTGAATGGTCTGGTAGAAAAAACAGAAGTAACTGTAGATGATGTCATTGCAGAAATGGAAAAAATAAACGGCAAAGATTACACTGAAGTAAGTTTCGGCGCACTTCAGGATGCGATCAGCAAAGCAAAAGCAGATAAAGATCAGAACGATCCGGCATTAGATCAGGCGAATATCACTGCAATGAAAGAAGCGAAAGCGGCGCTTGTAAGTATCGTAGATTTGAAGGCTGCTCTTAATGAAGCTGCTCAGCATAAAGCAGGTACTTATACGGTAAGTTCTTATAAGCTTTTGAAAGATGCTGTGACAAATGCAGAGCCGTTGAAAGTAAACGGTACAAAAGAAGAGGTTGCCAATGCGGCGGCTGCAATCCGTGCGGCGATCAAGGGTCTGGACAAACGTGCAGTTGGTTTGGATGAGTACAGAGACTCTATCGTATTGAAGAAACCGGAAGGTTATACAGAAGAAAGCTATGCGGCATATAAAAATGCATATGATGCGCTGATGGCTCTGGATTCAAAGGAGACAACGGCAGAAATGTTTGCAAATGCGAAATCTGCATTTGAAGCTGCACAGGCAGGTCTTGTACAGAAACCGGGAAGCAACGGAACAGGAAGTTCTTCAAACGGAACTGTTTCAAACGGAGCAGTTGCAACCGGAGATACAGTGAATGTTTCAGCATTAGCCGGATTATTCCTGTCACTCTTGATGATAGCGGCGTTTATGAAACGTAAAACTTTTCTGGGATTTTTTGAAAAAGATGAATAAGATTTAAAACAGGTTCACATGATAATATTAAAAGATATAAGATGACCTGGAGTTAAGAATCGCCGGATCCGGCAGTAAAGCCGGATTCGGCGATTCTTTTGCGAAGGCGGTAAGCCAAAGGGCGGGAAAGCCCGGAAACTTGACGACCGATCGATATCTGTTTATATATTTTTGAACCGCTGTTTTGAATAACAGATGACGGTGTAGCTTAAAGAAATATCTCGGCCTTTTTATCGCTCTGACAGACCTTTGTTAATTTCTTTGCTGCCATATTCAACTTAAAAGCGCTGACATATCTGGCTTTCTGTTTGCAGAAGCGGACACATTTCATACATCCGATACATTTATCGTGATCTGTCTTTTTCGGATTATCAAGAGAGATTGCTCCTGCCGGACAGATCTTTGCGCAGGCGCTGCATTCTGTACAAAGCGAAACGTCGGCTTTCGGAAAAAGTACGTTTTTTCCGTATTTTCTGTAAGGAGTATTTCCCGGTACTTTCAGATCGAAAGAAGCGAAAGAATCTTCTTTTTTAATGATCCGATTCAGTGAAATTCCGTATTCGGAAGCTTCTTTTAAATCCGCCTTGTTCGGACGTCTTGCGCCGATAGAGTTCACGATAGAGTGTTCTGCCGGAAATGCGGCAGCTCCGATTACTTTGAATCCTCTTTTTTCTACTTCGGTCTTTAATTCTAAAAGTGCATCCTCGTATTCGCGGCATCCGTATGTAGCGACAAGAGCGGCAGGTGTTCCGTTTCCGGAAAAGAGATCAAGATATTTGAGAAAGAGCGCCGGAACACGACCGTAGTATACGGGGATCGCAAACAGGGCAAAATCGTTTGGCGCAAATTTTGCGACAGGTTTCAGATCTTTTTTGATCGTAAGGTCAAAAGAGACTGATTTTAAATCGATACTTCTTGCCGTTTCCATAACGACTTTATGGGTCGTTCCTGTAGGGCTGAAATAAATAAGTTTTAATTCGTTCATTTTCATAAATCAACAGACTCCTTTGTAAGTAATATTACAATGATATCATAATACGGATAAAAATGCACGAAGAAATAAATATAGAATATCGAACAAAAGCAATAGTTCAGTCCCCGCCATTCGTAAATTTTGTTTGACCGGAAGGATGGAAAAATATACTATAAATATAGCAGCAGTTATTTATAAGGAGGAATACGATTATGAGATGTCAATATTGCGGAAGAAAAATTCCTGATGATTCTGCATTTTGTCCGGAATGTGGACAGCGTCAGGAAGAGCTATCGTTTCATGCAGAGTCAAGTTTTGATTCAACACAGGAATCAAAGCCGAAAGTTTGTCCGGTATGCGGTACTGTGATGGAAGAGGGAACTTTGTTTTGCCCTGAATGTGGTACGCCTTATGCACGGTCAGAGCAGCAGAGTGGTACGCGGTTTGAGGATACTGAGGAAATGCCGTATATATCGTCTCCGGAAGACTCTGAAGAGTTGTTAAAGGTGCGGGATGAAGAAGAGTTTGAAGAGTTCGGATCACAAAGAGACGGTCGGGGTGACATGGGCAATCAAGGAAATGTGCCGGATATGCGGCAGTCTTTGGATGAGTCTTATGGGAAGAAAAAGAGCAAAGCGCCGATTATAATCGGTGTGGTCATCGGAGGAATTGTTTTAGTTGCTATAGTGATTGCTGTGTTGTTTTTCGTTTTGAAAAAAGAAGATCCGAAACCGTCTTCTGATTCCGTCAACACGGATATTACAGAACCGTCGGAAAATGAGATTTTGAATGATGTAGATTATAACCTGCTTGATGAAGATGAGTTATTCTTTGAAGGCTTTATTAAAAAGACAGAAAATGGCGATTATGTTCTGCGCTTGGAAGAAGAATATACTTTTTACGGAGAAGATTTTTACGGTGAAAAAGTTTTGCTGGAAGATGCGAGAAACGTATATATCGATCAATCTGTTCTTCCGGAAGGAATGCTCGACAGCATTAAATCTAATCAGACGATAGAGATAGAAGGACAATTTTATTTTGACAACGATAAGCTTTATATAACACCGTTTGTAATTTGGGATGAATATGGGGAAAACCTGATAGAAGATTTTGAAAAATCAAAAGAGGAGGATGAAGTTTTAAATAAAGATTATATTCTTCCGCAGAGCGCTTCTTATCTTTTAACTGAAAGCGATATTGAAGGCTTGGATATCCGCGAGATTAATTATGCCAAAAATGAAATCTATGCGAGGCATGGCCGGCTTTTCCAATCGGCTGAACTGCAGAATTATTTTAATAGTAAGAAATGGTATCACGGTACGGTCAGTCCGGAAGAATTTAACAATTCGATGCTTTCTGAAATTGAACGGAAAAATGCAGATTTTCTGGCTCAGGTCGAGTTTGGTATGGATCCGAAAGGATATCAGTTGGATGCAGAGTAATTGTTAAAGGAGCATAATTATGAAAAAAGGGGTTACATTTTTTGTATTTATCTGTCTTCTTGTTTTCGATGTTTCGGCGTGCGGCAGGGAAAATGTTTCCGATCCTTCAGAAGGAAAGAAAGCTTCGGCTGAGAATCCCAAAACTACTGATCGGTCATCAGAAGAATCGGAACAAACATCGGAACAAACATCGGAACAAACGGAGGCGTCTGTGAGCGCAGAGGAACATTCAGGACAAACTGACATACAAAAACCGGTAAAAAAAGATATTTTGATCGCGATAGATCCCGGGCATCAAAGCCCGGATATAGATATGAGCGGGCAAGAGCCAAATGCTCCTGGGTCAGGTGATTTTAAACAAAAATCTGCCGGCGGTACTGTCGGCAGATTCACCGGGATACCGGAATATGAACTTAATCTTGAAATCGCATTGATGCTTCGAGATCGTCTGACGGAACAAGGGTATGATGTAATCCTGACGCGGGAAAATAACGAAACAGCTATAAGCAATGCGGAACGAGCCTGTCTTGCAAATGATGCAGGGGCGGAGTTTTCTTTGAGAATTCATGCAAATGGAAGTGAAGATCCATCGGTAAACGGTGCGATGGCTCTGATCGGTTCTGCTGAAAATCCTTATGTAGGCGGAGTTTACAAAGAGAGTTATCGTTTGGCGGAAATGATTTTAAATTGTTATTGCAGTGCGAGTGGAATGCAGAATCTCGGGATTCGGTGTAATGATACGATGACAGGGATCAAC
>OLRI01002651.1_pt1 | contig 11990 bp, 8 predicted proteins | sample 1672871 | NCBI WGS metagenome assembly OLRI01 (sample SAMEA3136732, study PRJEB25190) | human gut metagenome
TAGAAGCGTTGAAGCATACGAAATCAGGTTCTCCGTAGTTAGCAAGTTCTTCAGCTGTCGGGCGGATGAACATGTTAGTTACGAAGTGTGCCTGCCAAGCTACTTCCATGATGAAACGTACTTTCATGCGAGTACCTTCGTTAGCACCACAGAAAGTATCAACAACGAACAGGCGTTTGTTAGAAAGTTCTTTAACGGCTTTAGCTTTCAGGTCAGCCCAAGCTTCTTCTGAACAAGGTTTGTTGTCGTTCTTGTATTCTTCAGAAGTCCACCATACTGAATTTTCAGAAGCTTCATTCTTAACGAAGAATTTATCTTTAGGAGAACGACCTGTGTAAACACCAGTCATTACGTTTACAGCACCCAGTTCAGTAACCTGTCCTTTTTCGAAACCTTCCAATCCCGGTTTAGTTTCTTCAGCGAAAAGCACATCATAAGAAGGATTGTGGAGAACTTCCTTCACGTCGGTAATACCGTACTTGCTTAAATCTAAATTTGCCATTTTTTAATGATTTAATTTGGTTATTGTATAATGTTATTTTTACTCTTTATTTTCTGAGAGAAGATGTTTTTCAACACCCCCTTGTCTAAGGCGCTACAAAATTAGTGCTTTATTTTAAAAAAAAGAAGTTATTAGAGAAAAATTTCCGTAATAATCAAATATTTATATTTGTGTAACAAAAATGCAATTCGTACTTTACAAATCTAGAAATTATTTGTTTCTTTGCAGGTCAAAGTTAACAATATAACAAAAGCATAGATATGAAAATCATCAATCTCAGTGAAGGCAATTCTCTCCTAAACCAATATGTAGCGGAATTGCGCGATATACATGTTCAAAATGACCGTATGCGTTTCCGCAGAAATATTGAAAGAATAGGAGAAATCATGGCATACGAGATGAGTAAAGCACTAACCTATTCCGTAAAGCAAGTACAGACACCCTTGGGAACTGCCACGGCCAGCACACACGATGACAAAATAGTGATTGCAACGGTATTCCGTGCCGGACTGCCGTTGCACACCGGTTTTCTGAACATGTTCGACCATGCCGACAACGCTTTCGTTTCCGCATTCCGTTTTTACAAGGATGACGAGCACCGTATTGTAGATGTGCACATTGAATACATCGCCGCCCCTTCATTGAATGACAGGACCTTGCTTCTCGTTGACCCCATGCTTGCCACCGGTGAAAGCATGGAACTTGCCTGGAAAGCTTTCCTTACCAAAGGCAAACCCGCTAAATTGCAAATGGCCTGTGTCATTGCCAGCCAACAAGGGGTAAAGCATATGGCAGAACTTTTTCCCGGCGATGATGTCACATTATGGTGTGCCGCCATAGACCCTGTCTTGGACGAGCACAAATACATTGTTCCGGGATTGGGGGATGCCGGTGATTTAGCATTCGGCGAGAAACTTTAGGGCTCAAACTATAAAGACAGTTTCACGTGTGTTCGCTTGCACACACTAAAATTCTAAATTAAATGGTTAGTAACCGGCAATTATTCACAGCCTATTACTAACCATTTAATTTTTAAAACAGTTCTGTAGATCTGGTCCCTACAGGGAAGATGAAAAATCTTATTTCACTTCCCAAATATCATTTGTCATCAGTAATTCCTGGAAATTATGATATTTTTTCTTTGCGGCCACTTCTTCAATCTGTGCATTAACAGCGTCATCATAAGTAGGCGCCTCCACATCACGGATCACCCCTAATGCAACCGGAAAATCCGGTCCTTCCATCAATGCCAGTTTCAACTGCAAAGTATTATCCATACAATGAGCATCGTGCACTAAAATATCTTTTTCCGTCACACCATTCTCACCAAGCTTTACCACTTTCAGTCCGAAACCTTCCTGCATCAGCCCGTATTCTTTGTCTACACCAAACAACATCGGTTTACCGTGTTCTAAATAAATGGCATTCTTTGAACGACCTTCTTTCGTATATACTGATTCGTGTGTTCCATCATTAAAAATGACGCAGTTCTGAAGAATTTCACATACAGCCGCACCTTTATGATTGGCAGCAGCTTTCAGAATCTCCACTGTACCAGGACCATCCGTAGCTACCGCACGGGCAAAGAAACGTCCACGCGCACCAAAACATAATTCAGCCGGATGAAACGGATCTTCCACAGTGCCGTAAGGAGATGATTTGCTAACAAATCCACGGGGAGAAGTCGGAGAATACTGTCCTTTGGTCAAACCATATATACGGTTGTTCAACAAAATCATATTCAAGTCGATATTACGACGAACGGCATGTATAAAGTGATTTCCACCAATAGCCAGCCCATCACCATCCCCTGAAATCTGCCAAACAGTAATCTTTGGATTAGCCACCTTGCAGCCTGTAGAAATAGCTGCCGCACGACCGTGCACAGTCTGCATGGCATATGTATTCATGTAATAAGGCAGGCGGCTGGAACATCCGATACCCGAAATAACGGCAGTATCATGAGGAGCCACTCCCAATTCAGCCATCGCTTTGTGCAGCGAAGCCAAGAAAAAATGGTCACCACAACCCGGACACCAACGAGGTTGTCCCTTTTTGAAATCTTTTGCTGTATATTCGTTCATAGTCTTTACTTTCTTTACGGTTATTATTTATTTAAAATCTCAGTGAAAGCATCAACTAACTCGCTGACTACGAACGGCTGGCCTTTTACCTCATTAAACTGATAAGGAACAAATCCGTCCACTTTCATACGGAGATATCCGGCAAACTGACCAAGATTCTGCTCAGCCACGACTACCTTCTTATATTTCTTCAGCACTTCTGCCGTATTTTGAGGCAGCGGGTTCAAATGAACAAAATGTGCCAAAGCAACCTTCTTGCCTGCATGGTTCATTTCCTCCATTGCTGAATATAAATGACCGTAAGTTCCACCGAAACCCACTATCAACAAATCTGCATCCTCTACGCAGCCTTGCACCTTAACATCAGGCACTGGAATTTTAGCAATCTTCTCGGCACGCAAACGGCACATCAAATTATGGTTTTCAGGCTCGGTAGAAATAGCACCTGTATCACTGTCTTTTTCCAAGCCTCCCAAAATATGCATATAACCTTCCTGTCCCGGCAATGCCCAATAACGGACACCTGTTTCAGTATTACGCTTGTAAGGAGTATAATTATCCTTCATTTCCGGAGTAACATAGGGTGGGTTAATAGCCGGATAGTTTGCCAGATCAGGCAATTTCCATGCGCCGGAACCATTTGCTACAAAACCATCAGTCAGCAACACCACCGGAGTCATGTGTTCCAAGGCAATCTTACAAGCATCATAAGCAGCATCAAAACAATGAGTTGGAGAAGCTGCGGCAATGACCGGCATAGGAGATTCACCGTTACGGCCAAACAAAGCCTGCAATAAATCTGTTTGCTCAGACTTAGTAGGCAAACCAGTAGAAGGACCGCCACGCTGTACATTAATAACCACCAATGGTAATTCTGTAATAACAGCCAGATTCATAGCCTCTGATTTCAGACAAACACCCGGCCCCGAAGTAGAAGTAGCCGCCAACGCACCTGCAAACGAGGCACCGATAGCCGTAGCGCAACCTGAAATTTCATCTTCACATTGAACAGTAGTCACTCCCAATGATTTATGTTTAGAAAGCTCATGTAAAATATCTGTTGCCGGAGTAATGGGATAAGATCCCAAGAACAAACGCAGGCCTGCTTTCTCGGCAGCAGCGATCAAGCCATAAGCCGTAGCCTTGTTTCCGCTGATATCCATATACTTTCCGGGGACTTTAGACTTAGTTTCCACCTTATAAGTATGATCCACAGACGCATGGGTATTGTGGCCATAATCATATCCGGCGTGTATCGCTTTAATATTCGCTTCAGCTATTTGCGGCTTCTTTGCAAATTTCTCGCGCAAAAAATTTTCAGCAACCGCCAGGTCACGATTAAACAACCAGCAAACCAATCCCAAAGCAAACATATTACGACATTTCAACATTGACTTGTTGTCCATGCCTGTATCTGCCAGACAGTCTTTCACCATCTGTGAAATAGGAGCAGCAATTACATCCTGCTTAATACCCATTTCTTCAATCGGACTGTCTGTTTTGAAAGCCGCCTTGTCCAGATCTGATTTCTGAAAACAATCTGTATCAATAATGATACAAGCTGTGGACTTCGCAAATTTGTATTGTGTTTTCAATGCAGCGGCATTCATTGCGACCAATACGTCGCATTTGTCACCAGGAGTAAAAACTTTACCCGCACCAATATGCACCTGGAAACCTGACACACCGGTCAACGAACCTTGCGGGGCACGTATATCCGCCGGGTAATCGGGGAATGTACTGATATCATTTCCCACTGTAGCCGAAATATTAGAAAAGATATTTCCGGCCAGCTGCATACCATCGCCTGAGTCGCCTGAGAAACGGACCACCACTTGGTCCAACTCCTTGACTATCATTTCATCTGCCATAACTTATTATTTAGGGTTACAAAATTTCACTGTTTGCAAAGTTCGGAAAGTTCTGTCAAAGGACAAAATATTCCGCTGTCAAACTACGTTTGAATATCAAAATGTACAAAATTAAAGGTTTATTTATTTCCAAGCTAAGAAAAAGTAGAGATAATTACCTGTTTAAAAGCATAAATTTCTATCATTATGACAGCAGCAAAAACGATTCATTTTTACAATTTATTATTTTTATCCATGTTTTATAAACAACATGAAAGTTCATAGCAGAATAATAACATTATTAGATTATAAAAAACAGACAAAAAACAACAAAACAACAAAGAAAGGATTATTTTCTTCCCACTTAAGACATTTTTCGATCTTTCATATTGCCATTTTAACAAAAAGGAGTACCTTTGTAGCCATAAAAGGGCCTTGTAGTTCAACGGATAGAATAGAAGTTTCCTAAACTTTAGATAGGGGTTCGATTCCCCTCGGGGCTACAAAAGCAGTAAACAATTACTATACAATCATTTACTGCTTTTATTTTATCTAGAAATTCTTTAGATTACTTATTTAATCACCCCAAGTTCTTTACCCACTTTAATAAATGCAGCAATTGCCTTATCCAAATGTGCCTTTTCATGACCGGCAGACAATTGGACGCGGATACGTGCCTGCCCTTTCGGAACAACCGGATAATAGAAACCAGTTACATATATGCCTTCTTCCTGCATCTTGGCAGCAAAATCCTGAGACAGTTTCGCATCATAAAGCATCACAGCACAAATCGCGCTCTGAGTTGGTTTGATGTCAAAACCAGCAGCCAGCATCCTGTCACGGAAATAATTCACATTATCCATCAACTTAGTATGCAAGGCATCACTTTCCTTCAACATCTTAAACATTTCCAAGCTAGCACCGATAATGGCAGGAGCTACAGAATTAGAGAATAAATAAGGACGTGAACGCTGGCGCAACATATCAATAATTTCTTTCTTACCGGTGGTAAATCCTCCCATTGCCCCACCAAATGCTTTCCCTAATGTACCAGTAAAAATATCCACACGACCGTATGCTTTAAATTGTTCGGCCACGCCATGCCCTGTAGGACCTACTACACCGGCCGAATGAGATTCATCCACCATTACCAACGCGTCATATTTTTCCGCCAGTTCACAAATCTTATCCAATGGAGCCACATTACCATCCATCGAGAATACACCATCTGTAGCAATAATGCGGTGACGCTGTGCCTGCGCTTCCTGCAAACAACGTTCCAAGTCAGCCATATCAGCATTAGCGTAACGATAGCGTTTTGCCTTACACAAACGTACACCATCTATAATAGATGCATGATTCAACGCATCTGAAATAATAGCGTCTTCTTCTGTAAACAGCGGTTCGAACAAACCACCGTTAGCATCAAAACAAGCAGCATAAAGTATAGTATCTTCTGTTTTAAAATAATCAGAAATGGCAGCTTCCAGCTGTTTGTGTAAATCCTGAGTCCCACAGATAAAGCGTACGGAAGACATACCGAAGCCATGTGTATCCATTGCCTCTTTGGCAGCATTGATCAAACGTTGGTTATCTGACAAACCTAAATAATTGTTGGCACAAAAGTTCAACACATCTTCTCCGTCATTCACCTTGATGTCTGCACGCTGAGGTGTGGTAATGATACGTTCATTTTTATACAATCCGGCTGCCTTAATATCAGCCAGTTCCTTCGCAAGGAACTCCTTCATTTTACCATACATAGCTTTGTTTTTTTATTAAGTATATAGTTTAAGCTTAAAAATCAGTCTGACTTGACAAAGTTCTTATTTTTTTTTGATATCCAATTAAATTATAGAGAAAATTTTGATAAAATATGCAGTTTTCTATCTATCTTTGCTTCCAAAAGGAAACTTAAAGCAAATAGCAAACTATGAAAAATGTATTAATTATCGGCTCCACCGGTCAGATCGGTTCGGAACTAACCATGAAATTGAGAAGTATTTACAATGGTAATATCGTAGCCGGATATATTCCCGGTGCCGAGCCTAAAGGGGAATTAAAAGAATCAGGCCCTTCTGCCATCGTAGATATCACCAATGAACAACAAATTGCCGAAACTGTATCAAAGTACAACATCGACACCATTTACAATCTGGCAGCCTTACTCTCGGCTGTAGCAGAAGCCAAACCTCAACTAGCATGGAAAATAGGCATGGGAGGCCTGTTTAATGTATTGGAAGTAGCACGCGAAATGGGTTGTGCCGTATTTACCCCAAGTTCTATCGGTGTCTTCGGTAACAACACCCCTAAAGACAAGACTCCACAAGACACTATCCGTAATCCGCGTACCATGTATGGCGTTACAAAAGTATCAGGAGAATTACTGAGCGATTATTACCATATCCGTTTTGGTGTAGATACCCGTTCCGTTCGTTTCCCCGGATTAATTTCGTATGTCACACCTCCGGGTGGCGGGACCACTGATTATGCTGTAGACATCTATTATTCGGCTGTAAAAGGTGAAAAATTTGAATGTCCTATCGCAGCCGATACATTCATGGATATGATGTATATGCCTGATGGTTTACGTGCAGCCATTGAAATCATGGAAGCGAATCCCGACAAACTAATTCATCGCAATTCGTTCAACATTGCTTCAATGAGTTTTGATCCGGAAATTATTTATAATAATATAAAGAAGTATATGCCTGACTTCCATATGGAGTACAAAGTAGATCCACTACGTCAAGCTATCGCCGAATCATGGCCGAACTCACTGGACGACACTTGTGCCCGTGAGGAATGGGGATGGAAACCGGAATATGATCTAGACAGTATGACACAGGATATGCTTGCCAAACTAAAAGTACGATTCAATAAATAAACCACTAATATTGAATGTATAAAAATAGCCTTCTCTATTCTATATGGAAAAGATAGAGAAGGCTATTTTTATACATTTCTTGCACTTATATAAAATTTTGATCGTATCTTCGTGCAAATTAACATACTGATTAAAAACATACTATGAATACAAGAGCTATTACCAAAAACAAGAAAGTCGTTACATTCGGAGAAGTAATGTTAAGGCTGACCACCCCCAATTTCCAGCGCTTTTCCCAAACAAACGAGTTTATTGCTACTTATGGAGGAAGTGAAGCGAATGTAGCCATATCACTGGTCAACTTCGGCATCTCCACAGAATTCGTTACCAGACTTCCCGAGAATGCAATGGCACAAGCTTGTGTAAACTCACTCCAAGCTTACGGATTAGGTACAGACGGCATTATTTATGGCGGGAAACGCATGGGATTATACTTTCTGGAGAGCGGTGCAGCATTTCGTAACTCCAATGTAGTATATGACCGTGAAGGATCTTCCTTTGCCACTTTACGTCCCGGCATGATAGACTGGGAAAAGATTCTTTCCGATGCAGGCTGGTTCCACTGGTCGGGTATAGCGGCGTCCCTGTCACAGGAAGGAGCAGATACCTGCCTGGAAGCACTACAAACAGCAGACCGTCTAGGGTTAACTATCTCGTGCGATTTGAATTTCCGCAAAAAATTATGGAATTACGGTAAATCCGCTTCAGAAGTAATGCTCCCTCTTGTCCAATATAATGATGTCATTTTTGGTGCAGAACCCGAATACAAAGAAATTTTCGGCATTCCCCCGGTAGGTTTTAAAGCTGTAGACACCTCATATCCATTAGATTTGTCCGGTTTCAAAGTATTCGGTCAAAAAGTATCAGAACAAGCGCCCCGATGCCAGAAAATATTTCTGGAATTGCGTAATACCATCACTTCCAATCACAATCTGCTGGCAGCCATACTTTATTCTAAAGGGACATTAAGGCATACCGGTATTTACGATATTGTCCATGAGGTAGACCGTGTAGGTGCAGGAGATGCATTTGTAGGCGGCATGATTTATGGTTTGCTGACCTACTCCGACAATGACCAAAAAACATTAGAATTCGCCCTTGCCGCATCTGCATTAAAAAATACCATATATGGAGATTTCAATCAAGTAACAGTAGAAGAAGTGGAAGGATTAATGCAAGGAAACACTTCAGGAAGAGTAGTCAGATAACTATTTTCATGATTATAGCCAAACAGAATTGATCTGCAAAATGTAGCGTAAAAAAGCAAGTTTACTTCATGGGGCAAGCAAGCTAAGTTACTTATCCAATGTACTTAAGTTTATTTTTGAAGCCACAGAAGATTCATCTATCCTTTTTCCACAAATCAATTCCATTCAGTCATTATAAAAGGAGGAGGATTCTCATGATATGAGCATCCTCCTCTTTTTATTTATTTCTTAAAAGAAACTTTCTTTTTATGCCTTTGTTTCTTCCGGCATCTTGTTGCCCATAGTCAGGTAAGCGATAGGAGCAGCAATGAAGATGGAAGACAACGTACCGATCACAACGCCCAAAATCATTGCAAAAGCGAAGCTGCGGATACTGTCACCACCCAGCACAAAGATACACAACAATACGATTAATGTACTTAATGAAGTATTGATGGTACGAGCCAAAGTAGTATTCAGTGAATCGTTAAACAACTGCATACGGTTACGTTTCGGATACAGACCGAAGAACTCACGGATACGGTCAAAGATAACCACCTTGTCATTGATAGAATAACCGATAGCGGTCAAAACGGCACCAATGAAGGTCTGGTCAATTTCCAATGAGAACGGAACCCATCCATAACATAATGAGTATGCACCGATAATCAGAATAGTATCGACAGCCAATGCAACAGTCGCACCCACACTATAAGCTACATTGCGGAAACGCAGCAAGATATACAAACCGATAGCCACCAGTGCAAACAATACAGACCAAATAGCCGATGTCTTGATATCATCAGCGATACTGGGACCTACTTTCTGAGAACTGATAATAGAACCACCGACACGATTATCACGATCAATAAAGATTTCCAATGTAGTACCTTCGCCCAGCAAGTTACCATCTTTCAAAGACTGATACAAGAACTCTTCAATTTCGGAGTCGATAGTAGGAGACTCTTCATTAATACGGTAGTTGGTTGTAATACGGATTGTCTTCTTATCCGTACCCAAGGCGATAGCCTGTACATTATCTTCTGTGATTTTCTTCTTCAACAAGTCACGCACTGTTTCAGGTTCAACCTGCTGTTCAAACTGAACTACGAAGTTACGTCCACCGGTAAAGTCAATACTCTGCGCCAAACCACGGATAAAGAATGAAATGATACAGATAACGATAATCGCTCCGAATACCGTGAATGAACGTTTCATCATTCCCATAAAGTTGTAATTCACGTTCTGCATCAGGTTCTTGGAAATCCCTGTAGTGAATGTCAAGTTCAACCACTTGTCTTTATTCATGAAGTGCTCATAAACAATACGAGTCAAGAATACTGCTGTAAAGAATGAGCAGAGGATACCGATAATCAACGTAGTGGCAAAACCACGGATCGGCCCCGTACCGAAATAGAACAGAATGATACCAGTGATAATTGATGTCAAGTTTGAGTCAAAAATAGCAGAGAATGCGTTAGAATAACCGTCTGCTAAAGCAGCCTTAACAGTTTTACCGGCTCTCAATTCTTCTTTTGTACGTTCATAAATCAACACGTTAGCATCTACAGCCATACCCAATGACAACACCATACCGGCAATACCAGACATGGTCAGTGCAGCTTGGAACGAGGTAAGGATTCCTAATGTGAAGAAGAAGTTAACAACCAATGCGCAGTTGGCAACCATACCCGGAATCAATCCGTACATAGCGCACATATAGATCATCAACAGAATCAACGCAACAACAAATGAAATGATACCTTGATTGATAGATTCCTGACCCAATGACGGACCAACGATATCCTCCTGAACGATACGTGCAGGAGCAGGCATCTTACCAGACTTCAATACGTTAGCCAAGTCTTTTGTCACCTCCGGAGTAAAGTTACCGGTAATCTGAGAGTGTCCGCCCGTAATTTCACCGTTTACATTCGGAGCGCTGTATACGTAACCATCCAGTACGATAGCGATAGCCTTGCCTACATTGTTCTTTGTCAGAACAGCCCAGCGGCGCGCGCCGTCAGTGTTCATAGACATACTGACACAAGGCTTGTTGAACTGGTCATATTCATCTTTAGCATCAGTGATCACATCACCTTCCAACGGAGCACGTCCGTTACGTTCAGTAGACTTGATAGCATACAATTCAAAGATACGTCCCTGCTTGTCAAAATCAGCAGCCTTTACACCCCATTTCAAACGAAGATCTTTCGGCAACATTTCTTTCACTTCTTTCATAGCAAGGTACTGGTTTACCTGAGCAGTATCTTTATAATCGGCATAACCTACCACCGACCCGTAACCATTCGGATTTAATTGAAGAACAGAAGCCAACGGATGTTCTTTCTTCATCTGCTCCATTGCGGCAGAGTTACTTGCCGTTTCGCCTTTCAATGCGGCTGCAAGACTGTCGGCAGCAGAAATTGCAGAAGCCTGTGCAACAGCAACAGTATCAGCTGCTACAGAATCAGCAGAAGCAGCACCACTTTCAACAGCAAGAATATCACGCAGTCTGTTATCTACAGAAGAAAGATAAGGAACTATTTCTTTTGCGTCGAAAGTTTCCCAGAATTCCAAGTTAGCAGATCCCTGCAACAGTTTTCTGACACGTTCCGGTTCTTTGATACCCGGTAGTTCCACCATGATACGGCCCATCTTTCCTTCCAATGCCTGAATGTTAGGCTGTGCCACACCAAAACGGTCAATACGTGTACGTAATACATTATAAGAGTTGTCGATAGCAGCCTTTACCTCTTCGCGCAATACTTTTTCAACTTCACTGTCGGAACTGCGGGTGGTTACTTTGTCTTTCAACTGCTGAGTAGCAAATAATTCAGCCAATTTGCCATTGGGAGCTTGTTTCTTATACTCTTTTACAAAAAGAGTGATAAAGTCATCCTGACTAGTGATAGATTGTTTTGATGCTTCTGCAACCGCTTTGTTAAAAGCTTCATCAGTCTTGGCTTGATCATGTCAGGATTCTCCTTTCAGTTTCTTCTTTTCTTTCATGGAGCTGACCATATGGCCAAGCGCCATGACAGGATGATACAGCATCATCCTTGGCCCGGAAAACCGCATTACTTCCCGGATCCGCTCCCGCATTTCAGGGCGGTAGCAGTGGACACGGCAGTTGCTGCAAAAGGTCTTGCTTTCCATAAAAGGACAATGGTCCGAACGAAGATGGGAATAGGACCGCAGCTCTTCGCAGGAAGGACAGAGCTGATCTTTTCCTGTGCCGTGTTTTTTGCGGCAGTACAGGGCAATCATTTCCGATACCATCCGCTTTTCCCGTTCCCGCTTATCGGCTGTGCTTTTCATCAGCTCATTCTCCCGTGTTCCACCGAATAGACAGTATCAGCGATACGCATGGTAGACTGCCGGTGGGAAACCAGCACCACGGTTTTGCCCGCCCGTTCTTCCCGCAGGGATTTTAAAATCACTGCTTCGTTTAAGCTGTCCAGATTGCTGGTTGGCTCA
>OLRI01002661.1_pt1 | contig 11928 bp, 7 predicted proteins | sample 1672871 | NCBI WGS metagenome assembly OLRI01 (sample SAMEA3136732, study PRJEB25190) | human gut metagenome
CCATGTTCGCAGACGGCACTGCCGCGTTCGCAAGCAGCGCAGCGCCCGCCGCGACAAGCCCCGCACCCGCCGCGACAGCGCTCTGCCAGCACCGTGCCCGTCGCGGCATTGCCGCCCTGCTCGCGTCTCGTCGGCTGCAAAGCCGCTTTCTCGAGGAGGCGTCGGAGGCGGGGCGCATCGCGCGAAGCCATCTGCACTCGCAGCTACACCGCCGCAACCGCGTCTTAGGAGGCGCCGGCACTCCGTCACGATAGATAACCCGTTGCAGCCGCATTCCCTGAAAGCGCGCGGCCGTCCGATGCAAACGCCCCGTTGAAGACGCGCTTCCTCTGTTAAACCAGGATTGATATAGGCCGAGCCAGTCTGCCGAGCGAAGCTCCGTCGGTGCTTCGGAAGGCCTCGCCCGTCGGGTGGGTAGGGACCTTCCGAAGCGCCCGGTTAGGGGAAGCTCGACTCGATATTAGGCGAACGTGGGTTCGTGTCGATTTTGGTTTAACATAGAAGGCGCGCTTTCTCCAGGCGCAAAGCCGCCTGCCGTGGCCGCCTCGCTGCGACCGTGCCCCGGCACCGTCCCCAACACCGCCGACATCCGCTGCGACAGCGCGAACGCAACGCGCTCGGAGGCCAAGGCGCGACGAAACGCGCGAGCGGCCTAGCGCTCGATCACGATGCGATCAACCAGCACGCGCGCGAGCACCGCGCGATTGAGATCGCACCCCAAGCCGTGCTCGTGTCCCGCGCGGTTGAGCGTGACGAAGCCGCGATCTGCGGTGTACGGCGGATCGGTGATGTCCTGCGCGAAATAGCGCGCCGTCGAGCCGATATCGCCAGGCGCTTTCACGTGCGGCAACGTCCCCAACGCGGCGTGCAGCCGCTTCGACACGCCCGTGTCGTACATGCCGCCCATCCACACGTCGATACCGCGCTCCTCGGCCATCGACAGGAAGTCGAGCGTAGGCTGAACGCCGCCGAACTTGGCCGCCTTCACAGCGTAGCAGCGCAGCTCGGGATGCGCGAGCGCGCGGGCGAGGTCGCGCGGACGGGCGATGGACTCGTCCAGGCACACGGGCGTGCATAACGCGCCTTGCAGCTTCGCCAAGCGGGAGAACAGATCGCCCGAAGCCCCCTGCGGGACGCGCCGGGGATCAAGCGGCTCCTCGATCCACGCCGCGCCACACGCGTCAAGGGCGCGCAGATCGTCCATGTCGCGCTCGGTGAAGCTCTGGTTGGCATCGAGCGTGATCATCAGCTGGGGAAACGCCGCGCGCACCGCGCGCACAACCGCAGGTGCCGCCCCTGGAGCCACTTTGAGCTTCACCCGCCGATAGCCCGCCTCCGCGCAGCGGCGCACGGCGGCCACCGTCTCGCTCGGCGATCCCAGGCCCACCACCGCGCCGGCCGGAACCGATGCGCTCCCGCCCGCAACGCTCCCGCGCGCCGTGCCGCCCACGAGCTGCCACAAGGGCCTCTTCACGATCTTGCCGTACAGATCCCACAGCGCCGGCTCGAGCGCGCCGCACGCCATCGGAAGCGCCGCGGCACGAGAGTCGGAGAAGAACGCGGCGCTCGCCTCGCTGGGGTGGAGGAACGCCTCGGTCAGCACCATCGGAGCGAGGATGTCGCGCAGCGCGCGGACGTCTTGCTCAAGCGTCTCGGGCAAATACCAATCGGTGGAGAAGGCCACGCATTCGCCCAACCCCGTGCGACCGGCGTGATCGACCACCTCCACGATAACCGACTCGCGCTCGGCGAGCGTGCCCTTCGGCGTGCGAAACGGTGTGGAGAACGGCATCTTGATGCGATGAAGCACGACGCGCTCGACCTCGATGCGCTCGTCGTAGCGCCGTTCCAAAGCGGCCCGGTCGACCTTGCCGATGCCGGTGCGCGGAAACTCGTCGAGCACGCAGAGGTGCTTGGGGCGGTAGAGCTTCGAGAGGCGGGGGCCAAGATGCTCTCGAATGGCGACGGCCAGTTGGCGGTTCGCCGCGCGCGACGCCGCGGCGGGCGCGGTGGGCGCGGCGGGCGCAAGTGCGGAGGAATGCGACGAGGAGGGCGCGGCGGCATCCGCAGACGCAGACGACGCAGCGGCGGGGGCAAGCGCCCCGAAAGCCGGATCGCGCTCCACGAACGCCACGGGACGGCGACCCCACACGACATCGGGAGCGCCGAACACGTGGGCGTCGGCCACGCCGGGTGCGCGCAGCAACTGCCCTCTGATCTCGGCCGGGTAGACGTTCTCGCCACCCGATGTCATCGGTGCGCTCCTTCACGTACAGCAAGCCGTCGCGAAGCATGGCCGTGTCGCCCGTGAGGAAGAATCCGTCCACCGTGTAGGCGGCGCGCGCGTTCAGATAGCCCTCGAACAAGCCGGGACCTTTGACGGCAAGGCGACCGAAGCCGTCCTCCCCCGGATCGACGATGTGCGCCCGATAGGACGGCATGAGCCGCAAACCTCCACGAAATGCAGAAGTCACCAGGCAATTCGCTATTTGGCTGGACGTCTCGGTCATGCCGTAGCTCGCGTACACCCGCGCGCCGACCGACAGCGCCCGTTCGAGCGTGCGCGGATTCACCGCCCCGCCCCCCAGCAGGATGCACGAGTAGCGACGCACGGCGTCTATGGACAGCTCGGCGCTCGCCGAAAGCAGATCCTGCAGCATCTTGTCGACCACCGAAATGTGGGTGGCGCCGCGTCGGGCCGCGTCGGACAGCACGCGCGCGGCGTCGAAACGGCGATACAGGATGAAGGGCGTGCCGTTCAGCAGGCTGCGCACCACTACCTGAAAGCCGCCGATGTGGTAAAGCGGCAGCACCGCCTGCCACAGGCCCTCGCCGCGACGGTTGAGCACCGCGTTGGACACTTTCGACGCAGAGCAGATGTTCTCCCAGGTGAGGGACACGGCCTTTGAACGGCCCGTCGTACCCGACGTAAACATGACGAGCGCGCGGGATCCGCGGTCGAACACATGCGCCGCATGCTCGGCGAAATGGATGACGCTCTCCACCGCGTCTTGGCGCGCCATCTCGTCGCGCCGCCGCAACGACGCGCGGCCCGACGACGCCCGACCGAGCCCGCGCGTCGAGCGCGGCTCGGCCGCAAGCGCGCTCTCGCGGGCCGTGAAGCTGATGCGGCGGGGCCGCGCGCCCGCGGAGCGCAAACCCGCACGGGATCCACGGGGATCGCGATAGCCCCAGGAATCGCGGGGGTCGCGGGGGTCGCGGGAGCCCCGGAGATCGTGCAGGTCGCGAGGGTCGCGGGAGCCCCCTCCAACTTCGGCCTCGCCCGCCAAAAGAGCGACAGCCTCGTCCACCAAGCGCCCGACGGCGGCCTCGTCAACGCGAAGCGCCACGTTCACGCCGGGCTTTCGCTCGATCTCCATGAGGCGGCCCAGCTTCTCTCCCCCGGTCAGGCGGTTATTCAGCGCCACAAGCGAGAAGCCCCCGTACGCGGCCGCAAGCACGAGGAACACGTAGGCGGCGCAATTCGGCAGATCCACCGCCACGCTGTCGCCGGGATTCACGCCGCGACGACGCAGATGGCGGGCGAGCGCCGCCGATAACATGCGCGTCTCGCGATACGAGTACGCCCGCGCCTCGCCCGTCTCGTCCACGCACGTGAAGCACGTGCGCTGCGGATGTCGCCGCACCATGCTCTCAAACGCGCCGATCATCGCTGTTCGAGCCTACCCCTCTCGTGTCGTTCGTCGGTCGGCGTTCGCCGAAATCGCCGCCGTTCGCCTTTGGGCGCGCAGCGACCGGCGCAGCCGGCTCAAATCCTACGGGAACTTCGGGAACTGGGTGAAATCGGGCGCGCGCTTCTCCTTGAACGCGTCGCGGCCCTCTTTCGCCTCATCGGTGGTGTAGTACAGAAGCGTCGCGTCGCCGGCCAGCTGCTGGATGCCCGCGAGGCCGTCCGTGGCCGCGTTGAACGACGCCTTCATGAAGCGCAGCGCCGTGGGGCTGAACTGCAGCATCTCGCGCGCCCAGCTCACACACTCCGCTTCCAGCTCGTCGAACGGCACCACCTTGTTCACGAGCCCCATCTCAAGCGCCTCAGCCGCCGTGTACTGGCGGCACAGGTACCAGATCTCGCGCGCCTTCTTCTGGCCCACGATGTTGGCGAGATAGCCCGCGCCGTAGCCCGCGTCGAAGCTGCCCACCTTCGGGCCCGTCTGGCCGAACTTCGCCGTTTCGGCCGCGATGGACAGGTCGCACAGGATGTGCAGCACGTGCCCGCCGCCGATGGCGTAGCCGTTCACCATCGCGATCACGGGCTTCGGCACCACGCGGATGAGCCGCTGCAGGTCGAGCACGTTCAGGCGCGGGATGCTGTCCTCGCCCACGTAACCGCCGTTGCCGCGGATCTTCTGATCGCCGCCGCTGCAGAACGCCTCGTCCTCATGGCGGCCGCCGTGGTTGGCGCCGGTGAGGATGATGACGCCGATGCCCGCGTCGTCGCGCGCTTCGGTGAATGCGTCGTACAGCTCGTTCACGGTGAGCGGGGTGAACGCGTTGCGGCGCTCGGGCCGGTTGATGGTGATTTTCGCGATACCGTCCGCCGTCTCGTAGACGATCTCGCGGTACTGCTTGCCGGGTTGCCATGCGATGGCGCTCATGACCGTCCTTTCGGTGCGCAACGGACTCGCAAGCCGGATGCGCGGTATGAGGAGGTTTCGACTGGATGCGCCCATAGTACCGCGCAGCACGCCCCATTGGCACCGCCATATCCCCGCATGCAGAATAATTACGCAAAGATGATCTATGGGACGAGGGCGGGAGGGGCGGCGGACGGGCGGGAAGCGGGAGCGGGAGCGGCGGCGCGAAGCACGGGAGAGGGCGGCGGCGAAAGTGGAGCTGCAAAGGGATTGGAAGATGAAGCAGGAGATGGGGACGGCGCAAAGCGACGAAGGCAATGGAAGGGAGCGGAGAGCGAGAGAACGCTAGGGGCCGGAGCGGGAACCCAGCCGGAAACGCGCAGGGGCCGACACGAGCAAACGCGACGACCACCGTCGCCGCCAAGCCAAAACCGGCATGGAAGCCCTCCTCCCGCAGGTTTGGTCACAAACAGCGCCCTATGGCACGCGCGGGACCGATTTCGCGTCCCCCGCGCCCTTGGCACTTGAAGAATCCCCAGGTCGCGGAAATCGCACAGGCTGCCGGCACCCCAAATTGGCCGCTTGGATTGCCACAGGGCGTCGTTTGTGACCAACTTGCATGGGGCACCCTTGCGTCGTGCGCAAACCGCAGCGCAAGGCCGCCCGCACGGTTTCGAATGCGCTACCCCCAGGAAAGAACCGCGTTGTTCACAACGACGAATGCGACAACCAGGGCAATCGCGACAACGACGGCAAGCACAATCTTGGGATTCGGCGAGAACTTCACGGTAACTCCCCTCCCTACGCTTCGCGCCACGAGAACTCGACCGCGCACTTTTCGCCCAGCGCCACCGCAAACATGTCCCGGATGTTCTCCTCCGCATTCTCGCGCGCTTCGTCCAAAAGCCCCGCCTCTATGGCCTCCTGTTCGCTTTTCTCGATGCACTGCGCTTGGAAGGCGTCAACATCCTCAACGTGGATGGGATTGAGTATGTTGTTCCTCTCCTCCAAAACGCCCGAAGCATCCATGTCGGGCTCGTTGGCAACGATATACGGGCTGGACAGCGAGATGCGTATCGTATTTTCCTCCAACTTGTAGTCGGCATCTTCCAAACTCACGCCAGCCTTAATGGTTCCCTGATAGCGATACCAAAAGCTGTTATCCGTAAAGGGGATGTCGAACAGATCGAAGAAACGATTTATGTCGGACACCTTGTCGACGATGCAGTAGTCGTAAGATACGCTCACCAGCTCATTTTGAGCGACGATGCGGCCGAACACGGTAGAAGCGGACAACGACCGATCATCAGGAGGATTGTAATTCCAGAAGAACACGGCCCCTCCCACCCCCAATACCGCCCCCACCAACAGCCCCACGCAAAACAATCGCGCTTTCGCGCCCATGCCTTTGACAAACCGGAAAAATCCTCCCCTTTTGCCCGGCAACCCCTTGCTGGCAGCCTGCTTTTCGCTTTCTTCCATGAGTTTCCTTTCCACCCGAATGCGCCGCCGCCAAGCTGCTCGACAAACACCTTGACGACGGCGCTTTTACCAACGGATCAACCGTTTTCCAATGTGGCTCCACATGCCCAGAACACTTCCCTGGCAAAATCGTACGAACCGGCTCCCAGCCATAGATCAATCAGAAGCTCCATGCCCGGACCATCCAAGAACCCGTCGATCAACAGCCACGCAAGCACACGAGAGGCCTTCTCGTCACCGGACGCAAGGCACCGCACCGCATCCGACGCAACACGAAGGGCCTCGTCAGAAGCGGGATCGAGTCCTCGTCGCCCCAATGCGGCCACGCTCGAGAAAGCCGGACCCATCCCGCTATCCCATAATTCCCCAGCGATGCCAGACGCTGGATCGGACGACCAAGCACGCCGCAACAACTCAACGCCTTTTTCGCGAAGATCCTCCTCCGAAACGGAGAAGCGCGTTGCCGCAGATCGGCACAATCCCCCGTCTGCATCTGCGGGAAAGGCGAGCGCTTCGGCCAAGCTTCCAAGCGAGCGTACGAAGCGCACAGCCGCACGCCTGCCCATCGCAGTCTCGAACGCCCGCCCTTGGCGCAGTTCGGAAAGCGCACATAAAAGACTTTCGGCTATCTCGCGTTGGCGCCGCGCCTCGTCCTCCCGCTCGCGCAACGTCTCGGCGCAAGATGCGAGCAGCATCCGGCAGTCCTCTCCCCGTTCCTCGCATCGCGCGAACATCCGCTTCGCCTCCGGTAGACTGCGACCGTCGCTCTTGAACTGCTTTACCACGAACAACTTGGCAACGTCTTCGCAATCATAAGAGCGCCGCCCCCACGAACTGTCTTTCGGGGAAAGAATGGCAACCCCGCCTTGACCTTGGTAGCAGGAGCGCTGAATATCGCGCCGGGGCAGTTCTATCAGCCGCTCGACCTGGGATATTTTCCATCCGTTGCGCGAAGCTTTTCCGCCCATGCTCACCTCCTGCGCACCAGTTAATCCGTTCAACACTTGAACAGCAAGCGGATCAGGGGCGTGCGTCCGTGGTAAGGACCCACCGCCGCCCTTCGCCACGGACGCGCCAAGCACGCCAAAGTCGCAACCTGTTTCCCTCGTTTCTGCAAACCGCGCGTTTCGCTTCATGCTGGCTTCCTTTCTCTTGAGCACGTTTGCGCGGCGGGGTTTGGTCCCGCCGTAAGAGGGCTTGCGAATTTCGCGAGAAAGGGCGCATGAAAAAAAGGCCCCGTGCGGAGCCTTTTCCATGGGAGCAGACGAGCGTGACAGCGGCGCTATGAAGATTGCGCTTGGTATGTATCGACTGTGACCCTCGCTTCGGCAGCGGCCGTCTGGCTGAACGCCTCGAACTTCACCTTCTCGCCGCTTGGCCACGACGAGGTGAACGCATGCGTCTCTTCGACCTTGACGCCGTCGGCGTCGTATAGGTCCAATCTGATGCTGAACGAGCCGAAATCGATTCCCGTCGTGTTCTCGGCGACGGCAGTGTATGTGTAGAAACCATAGCCGTTATCCACCATTTCGAACGCCATGGACGCAACGAGCGCCTGCGCAGCCTCCTCGACGTCGGCTTTCGCCTCGACCGCCGTCGCATTCCGCAAGATTTCATCGAGGTGCGTCTGATGAGCCTCGTCCACCGTCAGCCCCCAGTCGTCAACAAACTCTTTAATAGCCACGGAACGCTCGCCGTAGAGAGCTGTCCACTCTTGGATGAAATCAATGTCGTCGATGGGGCTGCTTTCCGCCGCCGTCTTCATGTCATCGAGCAAATTGGCGTATGCGAGCACCGCCTCCTGGAGCCGCGAATCCTCGAACTGCCGATTGCGCATCGGTGCAACGGCGTCAATCTCTACCTGCGTGGTCTCCACGAGGGCCTTCGTTGTCTGATCAGTTCCTTCGGCTCTGTGCGCGTCGGCAATGTCGGAGCGCTCCTCCAAACCGTCGGCTATTGCTGCGACGGCCTCATCATCGGCATAGTCGGGGCCTTCCTCTTGCTCTTGTTGCGCGCATCCTGCCAAGCAGGCCGAAAGCAACAGAACCGCTGCCGAAAGCGCGAATTTGTGGGTGGCGGTCATATCTTCCCTCCGAAAAGCCAGTGCGGTTTGCCATGCGAGCTCGCCGCGAGCGTTGAGAATCGCAGCGCGAGCCCTTCTCCATCCAGTTAAGGCGTTCAAGCGTTGAACAGCAAGGATGGCTTGTACAATGAGGCCAACAGGTTACGGCCTTTCTTGCATGTACCTATGGGAACCGAGGAGAGAGTCATGGAAAACGAGAGCACCGAGATTCAGAACGCATCGGCCGAACGCACGGCGCAAGACTACATAGACGCCGCCAACAAAGTTATCGAAATTGCCGAGATCGCGGTTTCCTTTATTCCCGGAGGCGCCGCTGCCACCAAGGCCGCCAAGATTGCGACGAAAGCCGTGCCTCTCGCGAGAGGCGCAATCAAAGCGGCACCCGCCATCGCTCCTGTCGTATCTCCATTCGCAAAGAAAGCGGCCGACGCCGTTGCCGGCAAAGCGCCCGAAGCACTCAGCGCAGGGGCGGAGAAGGTCGCAGGAGCCGCCAAGGGAGCAGCAGCGACCCTGGGTGCCGCAAAGGACAAGGCGGCAGGCGCCGTCCGCAGCGCCGCCGACGCACGAGCGCAGGAGAGGGCTCGCAAGACAGCCCGCAAGACGCTGCTCGACGGAGCCGGGATCAGGATGTCGGCTGAAACGTTCCTGGAGAATTGGAGCACTTCAGATAAGCTGGGGGTGACGCCGGGTGGCGGGTACCTTGGCTACAGCGGCTGCTACGCAATAGCGACGTACGACGCAGCCGTCAAGAAAGACGACTACGGAACGTTCCGCGATATCTATGTGGGCAAATCGTCCAACATGGGAGCCAGCATCCACGCGGACGTATCGGGGAAGGGAAACCACGACGTCTACGCCGACGTGAAGTACAAGCAGAAGGTTCATATCCTGCTGTTCCCCTGCCCAGAGGACAGCCTTGATCAACTGGAAGAGCTGCTCATCACCGCCCTTGACGCGGATACGTCGTACAACGCATCGAAATGACCCCCTCCCCCACTCTTCGGAAAGGGCTCCATCCACCCCGCGCTTATCCCGTATTCTGCAGACCGGCCGAAACGCCGGTGACCGTGGCCAGGATGAGCGCAAGGTACTCGGCCTTCTCCTCCTCCGAAAGATCATCGCGGCAGGTGCGCACCACGCGCAAGGCACGCACCTGCGCAATCGACAGCGCATCCACGTAGGGGTTGCGCACGCGGATGGCGCACCCCAGCACGCGGCGATGCTCAAGCGGCCACTCGTCGCCCACGACGGCCAGCACCCATGAGCGCGTGAGCTGCAGCTTTTGAAACACGGTCTGCGCCAAATCGTCGCGATCCCCCAACGCAAGGTACATCTTGGCGATGCGCGCGTCCGTTTTGGCGATGGACATCTCCACGTTGTCGACGAACGTGGAGAACAGCGGCCATTCGCGGTACGCACGGCGCAACAGCTCCAAATCGCCCAACGCCTCGCATGCCGAGCCGAACCCGTACCAAGCCGCCAAGTTGATGCGCGCTTGCGACCACGAGAACACCCAGGGAATGGTGCGCAGGTCGTCGAGCGACCGGGCGCCCAATCCCCGCTTGGCAGGACGGCTTCCGATGGGCAAAAGCCCCACCTCGGCCAAAGGGGTGACGGCAGAGAACCACGGCGCGAACTCGTCCGCATGCAGAAGTTCCCGATAGCTGCGGTGCGCCTCGCCGTCGAGGCGGGCGGCCATGTCGGCATAGCGCTCGGCGGCCTCGGTGTTCACGCGCTCCACCGACGGAGCCGAGTTCAAAAGCGTCGCCGCCGCCACGCCTTCCACATGGCGAAGCGCGAGCGCGCGATTGCCGTAGCGGGCGAAGATGACCTCGCCCTGTTCGGTGACCTTGAATCGGCAGTTCACCGACCCTTTCGGCTGCGCGAGCACCGCACGATTCGCCGGACCGCCTCCGCGCCCCACAGCACCCCCGCGCCCGTGCATGAGCACAAGATCGATATCGTTGCGTTCGGCCCATCGCGCTATGCGCTCTTGCGCGGAATGCAGAGCGAGCGTGGCCGTGACCGGGCCCGCGTCCTTCGACGAGTCCGAGTAGCCCAGCATGACCTCCATGCGCCGACCCGTCTGGGCAAGACGACGCTGCACATCCGGCAGCGCGAGCATCTCATCCAACACGCCGATGCAGCCTTCCAAGTCTTCCAACTGCTCGAACAGGGGAATCACGTCCAGCTCGGGCACGTCGTCCGCATGGGCGAATGCGAGCCTCGCCAACTCGTACACGTCGGCCACATGGCCCGCGCGCTTGGTGAAAGACACGATGTAGCGGCGAGCCATCTTCTGCCCGTAGCGCTTTTGGATGGAGCCGATAGCGCGAAACGTGTCCAGCGCTTCGCGCGTCTCGGGATTGAGGGCGCCGCGGACCCCTCGGGCGCGTATGTCGGCCAACGCGCGCTCATGCACGACTGAATGCTGGCGAAACTCCATTTCAACCAAGTGAAATCCAAACGTCTCCACCTGCCAGATAAGCGTCTGCACAGGCCCGTACGCCGCCCGCACCGCCCCGGCGCGCGCGAGCGAATCCTGCACCGTGCGCAGATCGTCCAAAAGCTCCTCGGCCGAGGCATAGCGGATGTCGGCATTGCGCGCAGCCGTGCCCTCCAAGCGCACGGCCATGACCAGCATGACGGCGCGATGGGGCTCGAAGCTCAATTCGGCGGCCACACGCGCAGTGATCGTCTCGCTCATCTCCACCTGGTGGCCCCACAAGTTCATGAGCTCTTCGGACGGCGGGGTGTGCGACGCCTCCAGCGTGAGGCTTCGTCCGACGCGACGACACTCCTCGGCCAACGTGGACACCATGTGCTCGAAGTACTTCGCCGCCACTCGGCGCGACACCTTGGCGGTGACGTTGGGGTTCCCGTCGCGATCCGACCCGATCCAGCTGCCCGGACGGAAGAACGCCGGGCACACGGGCGGCACGCTGCCGGCACGCTCGCCCAGCACCCAGTCATCGAAGCGGCGATACACCTGGGGAACCACTTCGAACAACGTGTTGTCGAAGATGTCGATGATGGTGTCGGCCTCCTGCAGCGGCGTGGGTTTTTCGAGCGCGGTGGGAGAGGTGCGCACCAGCGCGTCGATCTCCTGCAGCATGCGGCGCTCGTTCTCCACAAGAGCCGAGCCGCCCAACCGGGAATGCTCGTCCAAAAGCGCGGCGATGCGCCTGATCTTGCCTTCGACCGCCTTGCGGCGCGCTTCCGTGGGATGCGCGGTGAACACGGGATGGAATTCCAGACGGCCCAGCAGCTCGGCCGCGCGCTCGGGACCCACTTCGTCGAGCAGACGGTTGTACGCCACCACCAACTCGTTCGACGAATCGACGGGGGCGTCCATCGAGACGATCCGCTCCTGCTCGCGCAACGTCTCCACGCGATAGCTCTCCTCGGACAGATTCGCCAAATGAAAGAAGGCGCCGAACGCACGCACCACTACCTGCGCCTGATCGAGCGGCAGCGCGTCGATGAGCGAAACAGCTTGGCGAAACGCCCGCGCGCCCGCGGTGTCGGCGGTGGGGACGCCCTGGGCATCCGTGGGCTCGTCGGCGGCGACCGCACCCGGGTTTCCTTCGTTCGCCCTGATCAAATTATTGAAAAGGCGATCAAACAACTCGCAGACGGCAGGATCGTACTCCTTGAGCACCGTGCGCTCCAGACGCAGGAACAGCGCGAGGCTGTCGCGCAGGCTTGCGGGGATCTCGATTTCGGCACGCTCCTGCACGCAGTCCACTACAGCAGCCGCAACAAAAC
>OLRI01002663.1_pt1 | contig 11923 bp, 10 predicted proteins | sample 1672871 | NCBI WGS metagenome assembly OLRI01 (sample SAMEA3136732, study PRJEB25190) | human gut metagenome
TGCACACAAATTCCACACTTGCAGCCTGAGAAGCATTTTCTCTCACGCACATGTCTCGAGAGAAAATGATTGCAATGTTTTGCCGCCTGCGGGCGGCAAACTCTGCGAGGCTTTTTTCGTCTGTGTCATACGATCTGAAACAGATAGAACTTCAAATAATCCGTCTCCGGCACGTTCCAGAGGATCGGATGATCCGGTCCCTGCTGCCGTGCCTCGATCTTCCGCAGGGAGACCTGCGCGTCCCTGGCGGCGTCCGCCAGCATGGCGCGGAAACGATCGTCCGTCATGAAGTGCGAGCACGAGCACGTGGCCAGATAGCCGCCGCGCGGCAGGATGCGCATGGCTTTGAGATTGATCTCCTTATAGCCGCGGATGGCGTTCGCCACGGTCGCGCTGCTCTTGGTGAAGGCCGGCGGGTCAAGGATGATATAATCATATGCCCCGCGCTTTTGCTCGGCCAGCTTCGTGAGCAGATCGAACACATCGGCGCAGAGATACTCCACGCGATCCTGCAGGCCGTTGAGCGCTGCATTGTGCCGCGCGGTCGTGAGCGCATCTTCCGATACATCCACCGACAAGACGGATGCCGCGCCTGCCGCTGCGCAGTTGAGCCCGAAAGCCCCGGTGTGCGTGAAGCAGTCGAGCACATGCTTGCCCTGTGCGAGCTGCGCTGCTGCGCGGCGGTTATACTTCTGATCGAGGAAAAACCCGGTTTTCTGTCCATGGATATAATCCACGTCGTACAGGATGCCGTTTTCCCGGATCGTCACGTGTCCGTCCAGATCCGTCCGAAGACCGTCGAGCGTCACAAAGCCTGTCCCCTGTTCCATGCCTTCTTTCTGCCGGAGCTTGACATCATTGCGCTCGTAGATCGCGTCGATCTGCGCACCGTCTGCGTGCAGCGTCTGCAGCAGGAGCGCGAATAGCTGCTGCTTTCGCAGCTCCATGCCCAGCGAGAGCACCTGTGCGACCAGGATCGGGCCGAAGCGATCGACCGTCAGCCCCGGGAAACCGTCCGCCTCGCCGAAAATCAGGCGGCAGTTGTCGAAATCCTGCCCCATGACCGTGCGGCGGTAATCGACCGCGTACCGAATGCGCCGCGCCCAGAATGCCTCGTCAAAGCGATCATTCGCGTTGCGCGAGAGCACGCGCACGCGGATCTTGGACGCGCTGTTATAAAACCCGGCGCCGAGCCAGTGGCCGCTGCGCGTGGTCACATCCACGATCTGCCCGTCGACGCAGGCAGCGTCTGCCTGCAGCACTTCGTCTGCATAGACCCACGGGTGGCCGCTGCGCAGGCTGCGCGCTGCCTTGTCCGTGATCTGAATTTTCGGATAATTTCGTTCCATGGCATCGTCACTCCCAATGTAATCGCCCTATTGTACCCCGAACACGCCGCGCGGACAAGAGCGAAATGCGATATTTACATTTTCCGACCGGTCGTTTATAATATTAACATTAGTCTGTTTTGAAAAGGTGACGCCATGAAGCTCTCCAAATCCGGTATTTTTCTGATCGTTGTGCTCGTAATCGCCATCGGGCTCGGCGTCTGGGTCGCAATCATGACCTGCGACGTTCTGGCGAAGGACCCCATCACAATGCCTGACCGCGGCAGTGCAGCCGGTACGCCGCGTCCAGTGCAAAACGCCGACAAGCCAAAGGAGCCGGACACGTTTGTCATCTCCATGGTCGGCGACTGCACGCTTGCCTCGATCCAGACCGGGCGCGATTTTGACAGCTATATTGATAAAAACGGGACGTCCTGGCCATTTTCCGGCGTGGTAGACTACCTGGATCAGGACGAATTCACCCTTGCAAACCTCGAGTGCACGTTTTCGGATGAAAAGCTCAAGTCCTCTTCCCTGTTCTATTTCCGCGGCCCGTCGTCCTATGCGGATATCCTGGTGCAGGGCAGCGTGGAGTGCGCCACACTCGGCAACAACCACACGGACGACTTCGGCGCCAAAGGCGTCGCGGACACAAAGGCCGCGCTCGACGCTGTTGGCGTTCCGTGGGCAGCCGCCGGAGAATCCAAGGTGATCACGACCGAGCATGGACTGAAGATCGGCATCTACTGTCCGGGGTGGACCGGCCTGAGCAAAAGCAACATCACCACCGGGATCCAGAAACTCAAGGAAGCCGGCGCGGGCATTCTGATCTTCGCCCCGCACTGGGGCACGGAGGGCAGCTACAAGGTGACTGCAAATCAGGAATCCTTTGCGCACGCGGCCATTGACGCGGGCGCGCACATCGTTTTCGGCACGCACCCGCATGTCCTGCAGAAGATGGAAGCCTACAACGGCGGCTATATCTTCTACAGTCTCGGCAACTTCAGCTTCGGCGGCAACACCGCTCCGCGCGACGTGGACACGGCGATCGCACAGGTGACTGTGAAAAAAGACGGCGACAGCTGGGCCGTCGACGGTTACGATCTCATCCCCTGCCGTCTGTCGAGCACGGACAGCAAGAATGACTACTGCCCGCGCCCGTACAAAGAGGATGAAGTGGGCTATGCGCGTGCACTCAGCAAGCTCGACGGCTCCTGGACCGGCAGCGACCTGAGCGTGGACTACTCGTTCATGTACCGCTGATACATAAAAGTATGCAAAACGGCCATCCGCCGATCGACGGATGGCCATTGCTTTTTTCAGTCCTGCGGCAGCGGGATCTTGCCCTTGAGCAGCACCTTGCCAAAACAGCAGATGGTGATGCCGGATGAGGCGCTGATCGTCACATCCGCATCCTTGCGCGCACGGTTGAGGGAGAACAGATACACATTGCCGAGGTAGTCCTGGCAGTACTGCTTGCACTTCATATCGCCGTCCACGAAAAACAGACCGATGTCCCCATCGTAGATCGTGGCGCCGCGTTTGACGAGCACGATGGAATCGTCATGGATGTACGGCTCCATACTGTCGCCGGTGATGCGCACCGCGAAATCCGCCTCCGAATCCGCCGCGACGGCATAATCCTCATAGTCGTCCCCGAAGGCCGGCGAGGCATAGCCGGCTGCGGCCGGTGTCATATACAGCGGGATGATCTTCTGCTGCTCCGGCTGCTGCTCGGAAGCCTGCATGCGCGCGCACTCGGCATCCAGCAGCTGCAGCGTCACGAGCCGGCCGTGCGCATCCAGACGGCGCAGCTTCCAGAGCGTCTCCCACTCCTCGGGCGTCGGCTGGTCGGTGCTGCCGGTGCCGCAGAACGTCTCCAGCGGGACATGCAGCGCATCGCAGATACGCAGCAGCAGTTCAAAATCGATCTTCATATTGTCGCGCCGGATGATGCTGTAGAGCGTCTGCGCGGGCACATGGATCTGCCGCGCAAACTCGTTGACCTTGATCTCGCGTTCATCCAGCAGTTTTTTAAGCGTGGTTCCGATCATGCTGAACACCCCTTTGCCTCATCATATCGAATTTCCTGTTCTATGTCAAGAAATAAAAACAACCGTGTAAATTATGAAAACGAAAATTTTCGCTGGAATTCGTGGAAACGGTTTACTTTGCTATGAAAATGTGCTTAAATATGATGAGAAGTAATAGATGATTTTGTTCATCATTACCTGCAAAATAAGGAGGAAATTTAGAAATGGTACAGTTTTCCAGCAGAATGAGTCAGCTGAAGGGTTCCGCAATCCGCGAGCTCCTCGCTCTGGCCAACAAGCCGGAAGTGCTCTCGTTTGCCGGCGGCATGCCCGCGCCCGAGCTCTTCCCCGTTGACAAAATCAAGGCCGCGACCGATGCCGTCCTCGATGAGCAGGGCAAAATCGCGCTCCAGTACTCCAGCACCAACGGCTTTGAGCACTTCCGTCAGCAGATCGCCGATCGCATGGAAGCGAAGCTCAACATCAAGACCAGCGCGGACAACATTCTCGTGACCTCCGGCTCTCAGCAGGGTCTGGATTACTCGGCACGTGTTTTCTGCGACAAGGGCGATGTCGTCATCATTGAGAGCCCGTCCTACCTCGGCGCCCTGAATGCTTTCAAGGCCTGCGAGCCGAACTTTGTCGCCATCCCCACCGACGGCGACGGCATGATCATGGAAGAGCTTGAGAAAGTGCTCGCCACGACCGAGAACGTCAAGATGATCTACGTCATCCCCGACTTCCAGAACCCGTCCGGCCGCACCTGGCCGCTCGAGCGCCGCAAGCAGTTCATGGACATCATCAATAAGTACGAGATCCCCGTCGTTGAGGATAACCCCTATGGCGAGCTCCGCTTTGAAGGCGAGTACCTGCCCGCGCTCAAGAGCATGGACACCAAGGGACTCGTTGTCTTCCTGGGCACCTTCTCCAAGATCCTGGCGCCCGGCTACCGTCTGGGCTGGGTCTGCGCCGACGGCGAGATCCTCCAGAAGTACAACTTCCTCGCGCAGGCCGCGTCTCTGCAGGCTTCCACCGAGGCGCAGCTCGTTGTCTCCAAGTTCATCGACATGTTCGACCTCGACGAGCACGTTGCCACCATCAAGGAGTGCTACCGCAAGCGCCGTGACGTCATGATGGCGACCATGGAGCGCGAGTTCCCGCCTGAGGCGAAGTTCACCCACCCCAACGGCGGCCTGTTCACCTGGGTCGAGCTGCCGGAGTACATCAACACCAACGAGATGGCAAAGCAGTGCCTGGCGCGCAACGTCGCGTACGTTCCGGGCGACGGCTTCTTCCCGGACGCCGGCCACAATAACTGCATCCGCCTGAACTACTCCTGCATGCCCGAAGAGAAGATCGAAAAGGGCATGACCATTCTGGGCGAGGTCATCAAGGCCAACCTCAAGAAGTAATTTCCCGCATGGAAAAGACCGCGTTCTTCGGAACGCGGTCTTTTTTTATCTCATTTTCCGTGCAGAACGTGCGCATAAAGAAACGACGCCACGCCGTCGTGATCGTTGGTATCGGTCACGCAGCCGCAGACCGCGCGCACCTCGGGCGCGGCATTGCCCATGGCAACGCTCGTGCCGGCAGCGCGCAGCATGCGCAGATCGTTGGAGCTGTCGCCGAAGGCGATGGTGTCTGCGGCCGGAATGCCCAGATGCTGCGCGAGCGCGAGCAGCGCCCTGCCCTTGTCCGCGTCGGCGGCGTTGAGTTCCAGATTGTTGCGGAAGGACGACGTGACCAGGATCTCCGGGAACGCCGCCGCGATCTCTGCCCGGGCCGTCTCGCGCTCGGCCATATCCCGAAAGCAGAGCTGCACCTTCTGCACCGGCTGGCCGTTTTCACGCAGGAACGCCTTCAGATCATCCACCGGTGCGCGGGTGGTCCGCAGGAGCGTGACCACTTCCTCATCGGAATTATAGTAGCGCACCCGCTCCAGAAACGACCGATCGACCCAACCGGTGTCATTCCAATAGCAGTCATACATCGCGTCATAACGTCCGACAAAATCGAGCAGGCGCAGGCAGGTATCGAGCGCGATCTCCGCGCGCAGGAGCGCTTGTCCGGCGCGCGTATCCGACACTTTCGCGCCATTGATCGTAATGGCATAGTGCACGAACGGAAACGCCATCACCTGCTCCGGGATCGCCCGCAGGGCGCGCCCGGTCGCTGGAGCGATCACGTTCCCCTGCGCGGCTGCAAGCGAAAGCGCAGCGGCATTTCTTTCGGAAACGACCTTGTCCGAATTGAGCAGGGTCCCGTCCAGATCCAAAGCGATCAGCTTCATAAGCACCTCCTGAAACAAGAAAATCCTGTGTTCAAAGAACACAGGATTTTGCTGGTGGAGACTAATGGGCTCGAACCATCGACCTCATGCGTGTGAAGCATGCGCTCTAACCAGCTGAGCTAAGCCTCCAAATGGTGACCCGTACGGGACTCGAACCCATGTTACCGCCGTGAAAGGGCGGTGTCTTAACCACTTGACCAACGGGCCTAAGATGGGATGCTGCGGGTGCAGCATCCCCTTGGTAGCGGCACCTGGATTCGAACCGGGGACACTTCGGGTATGAACCGAATGCTCTGGCCAACTGAGCTATGCCGCCATGTTGTTCGCGCCTTGCCAACTGCCAAACGCAAGGAGCATTGTACCAAACAATGCTCCTGTTGTCAATAAGTTTTGCGGCGAATTTTTAATTTTTTTGCGGCAGATAATCCAGCGGCGACACGCTCTGCCCGGAGGCCGCGACCGACAGATGCAGGTGGCTCTCCTGTGCCGACTCGCAGCCGGCGGAATCGCCGACCGAGCCGATGGTATCCCCAACGGAAACCTGATCGCCGACATTTACCGTCGGGATCGTTTCCAGGTTGGCGTACGTGCACCGCAGCCCGTCCTCCCGCTCGGTCACGACGGTCGTGCCGTACAGATCATCGTAATACACCTTCGTTACCGTGCCGGACGCCATGGCCGAGACAACTGTGCCGTATTTGGCCTCAATGTCAATGCCGTCATGCGTGCGCCAGTCCGACATGGTCTCATCGTAGGTCAGCGCCGTCATGGCATACGGCCGTAGCACAGCGCCGTCTACCGGCCAGACGTACTTGTCCTGCGCCGCCGCTGCGGCTGTATCCTCGGCCGGAATTTCCGGCTCCGGCGTCATCTCCGGTGTGGGTTCCGCCGTCTCCGGCGCAGGGATTGTCGGCGCAGGCGTCACTTCCAGCACCGCGTTCTGATCGCGTCCGTCATCCATAGTCTTCGTACCCGACAGCAGTGACCAGGCGGAAACGCCGATCACCGCTGCGCACAGGACGAGGGCTATGTAGAAGCCCTTGCCTTCGATGAAGCGTACGGATCTCTTCTCCGGTTTTTTGTCCTTGTTCGGTTCCATCGTGTTTCCCTCCAAGAAAAAAGGTGTTTGCATGGGTATTGTCACCCACGCAAACACCTTTTATACCGGTTGGGGAAAATTACTTTTTGATGCTGAAGAATGCGTCCTTGCCGGGGTACTGCGCCACGTCAAACAGCTCGTCTTCGATGCGCAGGAGCTGGTTGTACTTCGCCACGCGGTCCGTGCGGCTTGGCGCACCGGTCTTGATCTGGCCGGCGTTGACGGCAACGGAGATGTCCGCGATCGTGGTGTCCTCGGTCTCGCCGGAGCGGTGCGAGACGACGGCCGTCCAGCCGGCGCGGTGCGCCATCTGGATGGCGTCGAGCGTCTCGGTCAGGGTGCCGATCTGGTTGAGCTTGATGAGCACCGCATTGGCAGCGCCGAGCTCGATGCCCTTTTTGATGCGCTGGACGTTCGTGACGAACAGATCGTCGCCTACGAGCTGGATCTTCTTGCCGAGGCGATCCATGAGCATTTTCCAGCCTTCCCAGTCGTCCTCGGCCATGCCGTCCTCCAGGGAGATGATCGGGTACTTCTCCACGAAGTCGGCGTACATGTCGACCATCTGCTCACGGGTCATGACGATGCCGCGCTTCGGCAGATGATAGCATCCGTCCTCGGCGTTGAACCACTCGGAGCAGGCGCTGTCGATGGCGATCATGAAATCGTCATACGGCTTGTAGCCGGCCAGCTCGATGGCCTTGACGAGCGCCTTGAGCGCGTCCTCGTCGCTGTCGAGATTCGGCGCGTAGCCGCCCTCATCGCCCACGCCGGAGGCCGGAACGACCTTCTTGAGCACGTGGAACACTTCCGAGCACATACGCAGCGCCTCGGAGAAGCTCTTGGCGCCGACGGGCATGATCATGAACTCCTGAATATCGACGTTGCTGCCGGTGGCGTGTGCGCCGCCGTTGAGCACGTTCATCATCGGCACCGGAAGGGTCTTGGCATTGCAGCCGCCGATGTAGTTATACAGGCTCTGGCCGGTCGCCAGTGCGCCGGCCTTCGCGCACGCGAGGGACACGCCGAGGATGGCGTTGGCGCCGAGGCGGGTCTTGTTCGGCGTGCCGTCGAGCTCGATCAGGAGCTTGTCGATCGAGGTCTGGTCGAGCACGTTCATGCCCTGCAGCGCCTCGGCGATCTCGACGTTTACGTTCTCCACGGCTTTGAGCACGCCCTTGCCGAGGTAACGGCTCTTATCGCCGTCGCGCAGCTCGCAGGCCTCATAGATGCCGGTGGAAGCACCGGACGGAACAGCCGCGCGGCCGACGGTGCCGTCGTCGAGCGTGACCTCCACTTCCACGGTCGGATTGCCGCGGGAGTCGAGAATCTCTCTGGCGCTGACGTCCACAATTTCAAAATAATCCTTCATGTTCATACTCCTTTATGATTTTTCGATAAGGCTCTCGCCTGTCATTGCGGGTTTGGGCTCGATGTGCATAAGTTCGAGCATCGTGGGTGCGATATCGGAAAGGCGGCCGTGCGGGCGCAGCGGCAGATCGCTGCCGACGAGCACCAGCGGCACGAGATTCGTTGTGTGCGCCGTGTTGGGCGAACCGTCCGGCTCGACCATGCGGTCGGCGTTGCCGTGGTCCGCGGTAACGAGCAGCGTGTAGCCCATCTCCTGCGCCGCCGCGACGACCTCGCCGAGGCAGCGATCCACGCACGCGACCGCCTGAATGGCGGCCGGCATCACGCCGGTGTGGCCGACCATGTCGCAGTTGGCGAAGTTGCAGACGATCATGTCATATGTACCGGTGCGGATGCGCCGGACCAGCTCATCCTTGATCTTGAAAGCGCTCATCTCGGGGATGAGGTCATAGGTCGGATACTCGCGCGGCGACGGGATGAGCACGCGGTCCTCGCCGGGGTACTGTGTCTCCGTACCGCCGTTGAAGAAGAACGTGACGTGCGCATATTTCTCCGTCTCCGCGATGCGCAGCTGGCGCAGGCCGTGGGCGCTGACGATCTCGCCGAGCGTATCGTGCAGCTCCTCGGGCGGAAACGCGACCGGGAGGCCGGTGAGCTTCTCATCGTAGCGCGTCGTGCAGACATAGTGCAGATGCTCCGCAACGATCTTGCGCCGGAAGCCGTCAAAGTCCGGCTGCGTGAGCGCATAGGTCATTTCGCGCGCGCGGTCGGGACGGAAATTCATGAAGATAACGCTGTCGCCGGACTGAATGCGCCCGTTCGGGTCGCAGACAACGGGCTTGACGAATTCATCCGTCACACCGGCGGCGTAGCTGGCCTCCATCGCATGAACGGGGTCGGGATCCTGTATGCCCTCGCCGCAGACCATGGCGTTGTAGCTGGCCTCGATGCGATCCCAGCGCTTGTCGCGGTCCATGCCGTAGAAGCGGCCCTGCAGCGTTGCGATCATTCCGGTGCCGAGTTCGGCGCAGTAGTCACGCAGCTGCCGGACATAGCCCGCGCCGCTCGTGGGCGCAACATCGCGTCCGTCGAGGAAGCAGTGCAGGTACACGCGCCCGATGCCGCGGTCGTGCGCCATTTTCACCATGGCAAAGATGTGCCGGATGTGGCTGTGCACACCGCCGTCAGACAGAAGGCCGAGGATATGCAGGGCCTTGCCGTTTGCTGCGTTGTCCAGTGCTGCTGCATAGACCGGATTTTCAAAGAATGTCCCATCCTCAATGGCTTTCGTAATGCGCGGCAGATCCTGAAACACGACGCGGCCGGAGCCGATGTTCGTGTGGCCGACTTCGCTGTTGCCCATCTGCCCGTCCGGCAGGCCGACGTCCAGCCCCGAAGCGGACAGCTTCGTGTGCGGCCAGCGCTGCAGGAGGCCGTCCATGACCGGCGTTTGGGCCATGTAAATGGCGTTGCCGTCGTTCGGCTCGCCGATGCCGTAGCCGTCGAGGATGATGAGTGCGACTTTCCCGTTGCTCATTCGCAGGCTCCCTGCGCCGTCGCGGCGACGATCTTCGAGAAATCGACCGGCTTGAGTGACGCGCCGCCGATCAGGCCGCCGTCGATATCCGGCTGGGCCAGCAGCTCGGCCGCGTTGCCCGCGTTCATGGAGCCGCCGTAAAGGATGCTGATCGTCTTGGCCGTTTCGAGGTCATAGAGCTTGCCGAGCGTGGCGCGAATCGACGCACAGACTTCCTGCGCCTGCGCGCTCGTAGCGGTGTTGCCGGTGCCGATGGCCCACAGGGGCTCATAGGCGATGACGCAGTGCATGGCCTGCTCGGCCGTGAGGCCGGAGAAGGCCGCTGCGACCTGATAGGCGACATACGTCTCGGTCAGATCATGCTCGCGCTGCACAAGACTCTCGCCGACGCAGATGATCGGCGTGATGCTGTTGTCGAGCAGGATCTTCGTCTTGGCATTGACCTGCAGGTCGGTCTCGCCGTGGTAGCTGCGGCGCTCGCTGTGGCCGACGATGCAGTACTGCGCGCCGAGGTCGCTGAGCTGCTCGGCAGACACCTCGCCGGTGAATGCGCCGTGCTGGTGCTCGGACACATCCTGCGCGCCGACGCCGAGGTGGCAGCCCTGCCCTGCCGTCTCCAGCGCGGCAATGAGCGGATACGGCGCGCAGATGACCACGTCACAGCAGCGCTCGGCGGGAAGATTCGCCTGCAGCTCCTGCGTGAAGGCCGGGATCTCGGCCACGCGCTTATTGAGCTTCCAGTTGCCGGCGATGATTGCTTTTCTCTCTTTCAAATTCATATCCAATGATTCCTTTCTGCGACTTACTTATCCAGCAGGCACGCAACGCCCGGCAGCTCCTTACCTTCCAGGAACTCCAGCGAAGCGCCGCCGCCGGTGGAAATGTGCGTCATTTTATCGGCAAAGCCGAGCTTCTCAACCGCAGCGGCCGAGTCACCGCCGCCGACGATCGTCACCGCGCCGGACTCTGCCAGCGCCGCCGCAATGGCTTCCGTGCCGGCGGCAAAGGCCGGGAACTCAAACACGCCCATCGGGCCGTTCCAGACGACCGTACCGGCACCCTTGACGGCCTTCGTGAACAATTTGATGGTTTCCGGGCCGATATCCAGGCCCATCCAGTCGGCCGGGATAGCATTGGTCGGCACAACCTTGCGCGCACAGTCGGCGGCAAACTGATCGCCGGCCATGGTGTCCACCGGGAGCAGCAGCTTCACGCCGCGGTCCTTCGCCTTCTGGATCATCTCAAGCGCATAGTCCATCTTGTCTGCCTCGAGCAGGGACGTGCCGATCTCGCCGCCCTGCGCCTTGATAAACGTATAGGCCATGCCGCCGCCGATGATGATGGTGTCGGCGATCTCCAGCAGGTTGTTGATGACCCCGATCTTGCTGGATACCTTGGAGCCGCCCAGGATGGCCACCAGGGGGCGCTTGGGATCGGCCAGGGCGCCGCCGATAACTTCCAGCTCCTTCTGGATGAGAAAGCCGGACACAGCGGGCAGGTAGTCGGCCACGCCGGCGGTGGAGGCATGGGCGCGGTGGACCGCGCCGAAGGCGTCGGACACGTACACGTCGGCCAGAGAGGCCATGGCCTTGGCCAGGGCGGGGTCGTTCTTGGTCTCGCCGGGCTCAAATCTGGTATTTTCCAGCAGCAGGATCTCGCCGGGCTTCAGGGCGGCGGCCTTGGCCCGGGCATCGGGGCCCACCACGTCCTCCGCCATGATGACCGGCTTGCCCAGCAGCTCGCTCAGGCGGGCGGCCACCGGCTTCAGAGACAGCTCGGGCTTGACCTCGCCCTTGGGCTTGCCCATGTGGGAGCAGGCGACCACCGCAGCGTTCTGCTCCAGCAGATACTGGATGGTGGGCAGGGCGGCACGGATGCGCTTGTCGTCGGTGATGACGCCGCTGCCGTCCTTGGCCATGGGCACGTTGAAGTCGCACCGCAGCAGCACCTTTTTGCCCGCCACATCGATGTCGCGCACTGTCTTCTTGTTGTAGTTCATTCTTCTATGAGCTCCTTTCTTTCTCGTCAGGCGTGGGAAAGGGAAATAAACAGGTCACAGCCCCTCCGCCATCTCGCCCTGCCCGGACAGCCCGGGAAAGCCCAGCTGGCGCAGGGCCTCGTAGGCCACCACTGCCACAGAGTTGGCCAAGTTCAGGCTGCGGGCGTCAGGGCGCATAGGGATGCGGATGCACCGCTCCCTGTACTCCTCCCGAAAGCCCAGGGGAAGGCCCGCAGTCTCCTTGCCAAAGAACAGGTAGCAGCCAT
>OLRI01002667.1_pt1 | contig 11907 bp, 8 predicted proteins | sample 1672871 | NCBI WGS metagenome assembly OLRI01 (sample SAMEA3136732, study PRJEB25190) | human gut metagenome
AAACCGGCGTTATGAGAGTTGCTCGCTCCATGTCGGAGGGTAGACCGCTAAAGTGTCGTGGTGACACGCCACTCAGATAAATGACAGGCACCTGATATAATTAAAGATTAATAATCGGAAATTATATGGGTACAGAACTCGGCTTATAGGCTGACTGCTTTTTCTTTTAATTATCCATTTAATTACAAATGACTAATGGATGAGGATCGACTGTTCGAGCAAGTCTGTTGTAATCAGTAATTAGTTGCTTGCAATTAGTAATTAGCGAAGAACTATGAAGAAGAAAATCACCGATATATGGAAGTTTCTTACGTATGACATCTGGCGCATTACGGAAGACGAAGTGACCCGAACCAAGTTCTCACTCTACAATATTATAAAGACCGTCTATCTTTGTATCAATCGGTTTACCAAAGACCGGATGGCCAATAAAGCTTCTGCACTTACTTATAGCACATTGCTTGCCATTGTACCGATACTTGCCATCCTGTTTGCCGTAGCGCGTGGTTTCGGGTTCGACAACCTGATGGAACATCAGTTCCGCAACGGTTTTGGAGGAAATACAGAAACAACGGAGGCCATTCTCTCATTTGTCAACTCCTATCTTTCACAAACCAAAGGAGGTATTTTCATTGGAGTTGGTTTGGTCATGTTGTTATGGACGGTTATCAATCTGGTCAGCAATATTGAAATCACCTTCAACCGTATCTGGGAAGTGAAAAAAGCACGATCCATGTATCGCAAGATTACGGACTATTTCTCCATGTTCCTGCTGATGCCGATTCTGATCGTGGTATCCGGAGGACTTTCTCTGTTTATGAGCACCATTCTCAAGCAGATGGATGATTTCGTCCTGCTCGCTCCTGTTATGAAATTCATGATACGGCTTATTCCTTTTGTCCTGACATGGCTGATGTTCACCGGGCTGTACATCTTCATGCCGAACACGAAAGTGAAATTCAAACACGCTCTCATTGCAGGTATTCTGGCAGGGTCTGCTTATCAGGCTTTTCAGTTCCTGTACATCAACAGCCAGTTGTGGGTGTCAAAGTACAATGCCATTTATGGTAGTTTTGCCGCACTTCCCTTATTTCTGCTTTGGTTGCAGATATCCTGGACAATCTGTTTGTTTGGAGCCGAACTGACGTATGCCGGACAGAATATCCGCAGCTTTAGCTTTGACCAGGACACCCGGAACATCAGCAGACGATACCGGGATTTTATATCCATCCTGATTATGTCACTCATAGCCAAACGATTCGAAAAGAACGAACCGCCCTATACGGCTGCAGAAATATCGGAGGAGCATCAGATCCCCATCCGACTGACAAATCAGGTACTTTATCAGTTACAGGAAATAGAATTGATTCACGAGGTTGTTACCGACGAAAAAAGCGAAGAAATCGGTTACCAGCCTTCAATGGATATCAATCAACTGAATGTGGCTGTCCTGCTGGACCGTTTGGACACATACGGCTCCGAGAATTTCAAAATAGACAAAGACGAAGAATTCAACGACGAATGGAAGGTGCTGACCGAATCCAGAGAAGAATACTATAAAAAAGCAAGTAAAGTATTACTGAAGGATTTGTAGGAAAGTCAAACCTTAAATCGCGAGAATGAACTTAACACAATATTAGAAAAAATGAAAAAGCTACTGCTAAGTGCATTTGTCATCTGTCTAGCAGGGACAAGCATTGCACAAGAATCTCCTTTATGGATGCGCCACTGCGCTCTTTCTCCAGACGGAACCACCATTGCATTTACCTACAAAGGAGACATCTACACGGTACCGTCAACCGGCGGACGTGCCACACAAATCACCACCAATCCGGCTTTTGATACGGAACCGGTATGGAGTCCCGACAGTAAACAAATTGCCTTTGCATCGGATCGCATGGGAAGTCTCGACGTTTTCGTCGTATCCAGTGAAGGAGGAGCACCCCAGCGACTGACCACTCATTCAGGCAGTGAGAAACCTGTTGCCTACAAAGACAACAAACACATTTTATTCACAGCCAACATTGCTCCCTCTGCCGAAGATGCCGGGTTTCCTTCCGGCCAGTTCCAGCAAGTGTACGAGGTAGCCGTGACGGGAGGACGCCCCGCTATGTTCTCATCCATGCCAATGGAGTGCATCTCTATTAATAAGGAGGGAGTGATGCTCTATCAGGACAAGAAAGGATACGAAGACTATTGGCGCAAGCATCAGGTATCCCCTATTGCCCGTGACATCTGGACATACACTCCCGGGAAAAAACCTGTTTATCAAAAACAAACTACTTTCGGAGGTGAAGACCGCGAACCGGTATGGAGTCCTGATGGTAAATCATTCTATTATCTAAGTGAAGAGAAAGGTTCCTTCAATATATTCCAACGTACTCCCGGAACCACCACTTCCCAACAAATCACTTTCCATACAAAGCATCCCGTACGTTTTCTAAGCATTTCAACCACCGGCACACTCTGTTATGGTTATGACGGCGAAATTTATACACTTACTCCGGGCAAACAACCCCAAAAGGTAAATATAAGTATCCTGGCAGACAAGAATGACAAAGATATTATCCGCCAAATCAAATCCAACGGGGCTACCGACATCGCTGTATCTCCCAAAGGAAAAGAGGTCGCATTCATTATGCGCGGTGATGTTTACGTAACCTCCATTGACTACAAAACAACCAAACAAATTACCAACACACCCGATCAGGAACGTAACATCAGTTTCGCTCCCGACGGACGCACACTCGTCTACTCTTCAGAACGCGATGGATTGTGGCAGCTTTACACTTCCACCATCGTACGCAAAGAGGAGAAACAATTCACCTATGCCACAGAATTGAAAGAAGAACGTTTGACAAACTCCAAAGTCGCTTCTTTCCAACCACAATTCAGTCCTGACGGTAAAGAGGTTGCTTTCCTCGAGAACCGTACCGCTATCCGTGTCATCAATCTAAAAAACAAGGCTGTGCGCACAGTGATGGATGCCAAATATCAATATTCTTATGCCGACGGTGACCAATGGTTCCAATGGAGCCCCGACAGCCAATGGATTCTATCAGACTTCATTGGCATAGGAGGCTGGAACAATAAAGACGTTGTTTTGCTGAAAGCCGACGGAAAAGGCGAAATGGTCAATCTTACCGAAAGCGGATACAGCGACAGCAACGCCAAATGGGTGTTGGGCGGGAAAGCAATGATATGGAACAGTGACCGTGCCGGATACCGTAGCCATGGTAGCTGGGGAAGTGAAGACGACACCTATATTATGTTTTTCGACGTCGATGCCTACAACCGCTTCCTGATGAGCAAAGAAGATATTGCCTTACTTGAAGAAGCGGAAAAGGCAGAGAAAGCAGAAAAAGAAAAAAACAAGAAAGAAAAGGCAGAGAAGAAAGAAGACACTAAAGACAGTAAGAAGAAAACGAACCAGAATGAGAATGCGAAAAAAGACAGTACAGAGATAAAGCCTCTTACATTCGATTTGGAGAATCGTTTTGACCGCATCGTCCGTCTAACTGTAAATTCTTCCCGCTTGGGTGACGCTGTCATGAGTCCGAAAGGTGATATTCTTTATTACCTGGCAGCTTTTGAAGGAGACTACGACCTTTGGGAGCATAAACTGAAAGAAAATACGACTAAAATATTATTGAAAGGAGTTGGCGGCGGCTCACTCATACCGGATAAAGAAGGAAAGAATATCTTTATGTGCACAGGTGGCCGATTGAAGAAAATAGAGATTGCCGGTAGCAAAATTACACCGATAGAATTTGAAGCATTCTTCGATTACCGTCCTTATGATGAACGCGCATACATCTTCGACCACGTTTGCCAGCAAGTAAATGACAAATTCTATATTGCCGACTTGCATGGAGTGGACTGGAAAGGATATAAAAAAGCATACGAACGCTTCTTGCCCCACATCAGCAACAATTATGACTTCACGGAAATGTTGAGTGAATTGCTTGGCGAATTGAATGGTTCCCATACCGGAGCCCGGTTTGCAGCAGGAGGCAGCGCAATGCCTACCGCTACTCTGGGAGTCTTTTACGATGAGTCATACGACGGTGCCGGGTTAAAGATCAAGGAAATCATGAAGCAAAGTCCTTTCACCCAGAAAAAGACAGAAGTGAAGGCAGGTTGCATCATTGAAAAAGTAGACGGCACAGCGATTGAAGCCGGTGCTGATTACTTCCCGTTATTTGAAGGCAAAGTCGGACGCAAAGTAGTACTTACCGTATACGATCCTTCTACTAAAAAACGTTTTGAAGAAGCAGTAAAAGCAATCAGCTATGGAACCCAAAGCGACCTGCTTTACAAACGTTGGGTAGAGCGCTGCGCCAAGAAAGTGGAAGAGCTTTCCGGCGGACGCATTGCTTATGTACATATTAAAGGTATGGACAGCCCCAGCTTCCGCAAGATCTATTCCGAACTGCTCGGCCGTTATCGTAATAAAGAAGCCGTAGTGGTAGATACCCGCCATAATGGTGGCGGATGGCTGCACGATGATGTAGTCACCTTACTTAGTGGAAAGGAATATCAACGTTTCGTGCCACGCGGACAATATATCGGCAGCGATCCATTCAACAAATGGCTGAAAGCCTCATGCATGCTAACTTGCGAAGACAATTATAGCAATGCTCATGGCACTCCTTACGTATATAAGACTCTAGGTATTGGTAAACTGGTAGGCGCCCCGGTGGCAGGCACGATGACCGCCGTGTGGTGGGAACGCCAGATAGATCCGTCTATTGTATTCGGTATCCCGCAGGTGGGTTGTATGGATATGCAAGGCAACTATCTCGAAAATCAGACCTTGCAACCTGATATTCTAGTTTATAACGAACCGGCAGCCAGCCTGAAAGGAGAAGATGCACAACTGAAAGCAGCAGTAGACTACCTATTGAAAGATTTGTCAAAAAAGAAATAAATATAGCATTATTGATGCCACCGGAAAAGCGGCATCAATAACACGCTAACTATCAACACCTTAAAAAAGCCATTTATTGGTTTTAAAGAAACAGGTCGTTCCTTTAAAAGGAAAGCATCGTTGGTTTAAAAGGAACGGACTCTTCCTTTAAAACCAACGATGCTTTCTGTTATATGCTTATCCTAAAGGGCTAAGAATATAATTATTTTTCAATCAATAACGATTGTATGAAATCACCTTTTCTTTCGGCTTCCTTATCTTCTTACGTTTTTCCTTTGCCGGATAGCCAATGACAATATCCAGCAATAAACGTTTGGAAGCAGGGATACCGGCAAGCTGTTTCATTTCTTTTTCATCAAACCAACCCAGAATACAAGAGCCCAGTCCTTCGGCTTCAGCCGCCAAAGCAATATGAGCAGCAACTATTCCAATGTCGATCAATGGAAAATGCTTGCCTTTCACCTTTCCACCAAGCAGAGAGGTAATATTAGCAGATTCCTCTACCACCAGAATATGCACGGGAGCATCTTTGGCAAACTTATTCATTCCCAAGCCAGCAGCAGCTTTCCCGGCTTTTTGAGCCAGTTCCTTGTCTGTGATGACCACAAACCTCCAAGGTTGTGCGTTGCAGGCCGAAGGCGCCAAACGTGCAGCTTCAAGTACCCGTTCCAACTTTTCCGGCTCCACCGGACGTTCTTTATCATACGAACGGTCACTTTGACGAGCCTGCACCAATTGAAGAAAATCAGTATATGCCATTTCCAATCCTCCAGTCACTTATTTATATTTTCTCATTTATATTGAATCATCCGGCTGATATACTTGCCGATAATATCGAATTCGATATTTACCACACTGCCAATCTCAAATGTATGGAAGTTCGTATGCTCGTATGTATAAGGAATGATAGCCACCTGGAAAGTATCATCCGTCGGATTACATACCGTCAGGCTAACACCGTTCACAGTCACCGAACCTTTATCCACGGTGATATATCCGCGTTTCGCCATCTCCTTGTCAAACGCATATCGGAATGTAAAATACCAGCTGCCTTCCGCATCCTTAATATCGATACAAGTAGCAGTCTGATCCACATGTCCCTGAACGATATGTCCGTCCAACCGACCGTTCATCATCATGCTACGTTCAACGTTCACCTTATCCCCCACTTTCAACAAACCGAGGTTAGAACGCTCCAATGTTTCTTTCATGGCAGTCACCGTATACGTATCATCCGTCAGAGTCACTACCGTCAGGCATACACCATTGTGAGAAATACTCTGGTCGATTTTCAACTCATTCACAAACGAACACTTAAATGTAAAGTGTATATTCTCCTGGTCTTTCACCAGTGCTACCAAAGTAGCATATTCTTCTACGATTCCAGAAAACATAATTCTATTTACTATTTACGATTTTACAATTGAAAGTACTCTCTTAATGCAAGGGTCAAAGATACGAATAAGGAAGCAGCTTAGAAAATAAGAGCAAAAAAAAATGGGGCTTTTATTACTGTATCTAATTATTAGCCATTTAGCAAAATGGTGATTCATTCTTGTGCTTTGTATGCCTCATAAGAACATTACAAATATAACTCTTAATTCTGAAATAAAACACATTTCCCTATGATATTTTAATCTATATGTTCTATTTAACAACTTATATTTAAATAAAAAGCCAACTATCATCTCGATAACTGACTTTTAATTTTTAATCACTTATTTGCCTTGTATATCTTTATAATACTCGGCAAAGTTCTCTGCATAATTCTTAGCTTCGGGACTTCCTTTAGTTTATGTACATCTTTATCCATTATTCTGCTTATAGAAGCAATAATTCCATTTTGTCGCTATCTACCACTTTGACATTTTCTTCCAATACAAACACATACCTCAATAATCCAGAATGTATCTTTTACATTAGATTGGACAGATTCTTATCAGTACCTTTGCTATAGATAAATCAATTACCAACCTATTTATTTCTACAAAAATATGCAAGTAACACCAAAGAGGAATAACACAATTCATTATTTACCACAAGAGATTAGAGAGACTAGATTAACAGAGGTCACATATTTACCTATTACAAGGGAAATGTTAGAACAACTATTCTCAAATTCAGCTAAGAAGGATAAGCATAAATTAGTTAAGAAGAGAAGGAAATGAACTAAAAAAGGCAGCAAGTGAATATTACTTCAAATGCTGCCTTTAGAACCTTACTTTTTGTTTTATGAATTTTAGTTATTAGCTTTCTATATTTAATGTAGAGGAATAAAATCTACTTTTCCCATAATAAATCAGTAATATTGCTATTAATGAGAATGTGCCACTTATGAATGTTGTCCAACATTCCCATCCTGCTTTCATTACATGGTGAATTATGATGATATTCCATGCTATAATTACTCCTATCAAGAAGATTTGAGTTACTTTTTGTGTGGAAATAAAACGAGGATGTCTTTTGGCTGTAATAATTGCATTATTCTCTATGAGAATAGCATATACAGGACTATCTGTACCTAGAAAATCGCGTTCAAGTTTCTTCACTATTTCTATCCAACTTTTCATCCAAGAATAGTGTCCTACAGTGCTAGCTAACCAGCAAATCGTAGTCCATAATCCTAGACATGATATAAGAAATAAGAAGAATGTTGATTCATGATTATCAGTAATATCTACCTTTTGTACAACACAGCAACTTTCAACCTCATTGGTTATTCCTGACAATATAGTATAAAATGCTACAAATAAAGCACCAACGAAAATCGCATAATAGTTAACCCATGTATGATAACGTTGTACATGGAACTGATAGGCATCAATAGACTTTTCATAAGCAATCTGCTTTTTACAAATCTGGTCACAAGGATTTGAATCACACATAAATTATATATTTTAAAATTCAACTTCTTCAATATTTTCAAATTTATTCCAACCACTAGCGTTTCTATAGATTTCAGCACAATTTAAAGGAACATATAGTTTGGAATAATTTGAGAAAGAGCCTGAATCAATATCAGGCGGAGTTACAGCTTTACAATATACAGGAAATAAATCGCTAGGAAATGCAGAATTACCTATTATTTTAATACTTGCGGGAATAGTCAAACTACCACCATCAACATAATAAGTATTTGAAAAGGCTAATTCGCCAACTGATATAACTCCTTCTGGTATTATAAGATTTCCTGTCAATTTATTGCATTCAGCAAACGCACACATTTCAATTGTCGTAACCCCTGTTGGTATTATGAGATTTCCTGTTAGTTTACATCGCCAGAAAGCATAGCTCCCTATTTCTTTTAAAGTTTTGGGAAGTTTTATAGAAATTAATGTCTTATTTTGAGAAAAAGCATGTCTAGGCAAACTAGTCAAATATACATCCTCTAAATCTAAATTTGAGAGTTTAGGTAAAATGCGTAAAGCAACAATATCATTATCATTAATTGAACCTATAACTTTTAATGTTGTGATAGTATTTTTATCATAACCTTCTAATATCTTAGCTAATGTACCTGCTTCTGATACCCTTATTGTATTTTCTTCCAATGCAGGTTTTAAGGACACATTAATTGCAGCCATTATAGTAACTTCCCCATTAGAAACACTTACTATCACTTGATTGGTAGTAGGTACACTGGCTTTAATAGTGATTGTACCAGAAGTAGCATTTGTTATATCAGTATGTAATGAGTAGCAACCATCATTATTTAGCATTTCAACCTTAATTACGCTTTTGTCGCTTTCACTTTTTATAGTATAATGAACAACTTTAGTTTCATCTACATCAAATTTTAAATCATCTCCTTCTTTGAATGTTATAGATAACTTTCTATATTTCTGAATAGTTATTACAGTCTCATCTTTTAAAGTAAAGTATGCATAATCATCATCTTGCGTCACTTCCTTGAAAATGGTTTCTCCATTATCAGCAACAGCTTTATCTAACTGAATCCAACCAGATTCTTCCCCATAAGATACCCACCAATAACCATTTTCTATTTTTAATTGTGGAGTAGTACCTGCCTTCCCCTCTTCCCCTTGTTCACCATCAGTACCATCTTTACCTTCCGCTTTAATCATATTGCCAGAATTATCTCTGAGCCAGTCCCCATTTAACGTCCAGTAATATATGCCATCAGCATGTTGTTTGACACCAATAGTAGGAGTAGTACCGTCTTTTCCATTATTACCTGTATCTCCTTTGTCGCCAGTTTCTCCTTTATCTCCTTGTTCCCCCTTGTCTCCTTTTTCTCCATGATAGATTGTAATAGGCTCGCCTTTAGTAAAGGAAATGGTGTAACCAATAGTTTTGTTCCCTTGCTTCACAGGAGTAACCATAGTTATACTGTTGTTGTCTTGCAATGCCTGTACCAGTTTCTGCAAGGAACTGATATTACCATTCATCTGTTTGCATAATTCTTCCAATGAAGTAACCCTTCCATCCAGTTGGTGGATGCTGTCCCATAAATCATCTGTGTTTGTCTTGCAACTGTAAAATGAGGTAATCAGCGTTGCAATAACCAAGAAAAAGAATGTCACCTTTTTCATCATAGCCAATAAATAATAATAGCCACCTCACTCCTATAATGGCAGTAATGTATTCATAAATGAAAGTGTGGAGTTGTTAGTTCTTTCATAATTTCTCGCTTTTACAATTAGTAATAGGTAGCTTGTATTATAAGAAAGATGCTAAACACTTTCATATAGTATTGTCGTACAATTATTTCAATTGTCGTGACAAAGATATATTAATTTATTTATATTGTCATATTTAATATTGTGATTATTAAATGAAACTAAATTTTAACTAAATATCAATACATAAAAAATATAAAGTTACGTGTTCTTCTCATATACGAAAAATACAAAAGGTAGCAAATGAATATATCACTGCTACCTTTTATTCGTTATCTAACAGTTTGCTCTTCAACAGTATATGCAACAAATGTAAATCCTTGTTGTATATCTGTGTTTTCTCCTTTTATACAAAGTGGTGGAATCACATTTAAGGGGACAAACAAGATGGTACACCAGAACCAAGTCCATGCAGAACCTTTTTTAGAGAATCCTTCCTTCTCAATATTGGGAGTTTTAAGTTTTAGCGGGGTATTGTTTGCAAGAACTAATCTGTCTATTTCAATAGAAAGCTTGCCAGCCCTTCCCCAACTTTTACCTTTGGTTGCTTTGACTACCTTCCCTATTGCACTAGTTCCTTGTGGTATAGAATTGTTTCCTATAAAAATATCTTGTGCTACTTTAAATTCCACCTCCATTCCCTTCTTAATCTTTTTTGAACTTATATTATAGTCTAAGATTAATGGAATTGGAGTATTGGCAGGTATAGTAAAATCATTTGAATCTTCATACGCATACGTTACATTGGCTCCCATTAACAAAAGAAGCATAAATAAGATTGTTCTCATTGTATATTTCATCGTTATAAGTATTAAATTAATTATTGGTAGTCCAGATAAAAGGATATACTATTGAATTGATAGGTATATTTACGGTTAGTTCATCTCCTTTTTCAAATTTAATATTAATATACCCAGAAATGGATTCTCCTGCTCCTACGGTAGTTCGTTTCAAATAACCTTCGTCTTTCATTTGCCTTTCGTTCAATAATTGTTCATTATAGTTAGCAATTCTATCACTGGCTATTAATTGAGCTTGATATGCTGCTGCTCCATTATAACTTACTGTGGTGGAAGATGTATTAACAGAACCTGCATACGCTGTTGCGCCTACTGCCGCACCTACTGCCGCTCCATTAGTACCAATAGCTGCACCTACAGCACCAGATACAGAACCACCTGCATAAGATGAGTTGGTTTGTGTTGAAGAAGCTGAATATCCTGCCTTTGCTGCTGCCATATTCTCATTGAATGCATTAAAAAAAGCACCCCAGTTTTGCCTACGGCTGACACGTTCAATATATTCATTAGCTTCCAGAACTTTTAATGTTTCCATCTTATTCTTCTTGTTGTTGTATGCAGTAATAAGCGAAGGGTTAAAGTCTATTGGTTGATTAGAGTTATTAGTAAGAACGATACTTAGTGTATAGTACTTTCCATAGTCTCTATTAGCACTAGCACTAACTAATAATGTTAGTCCGTTCTTGATGTAATAGTCCCATGTAGTACCTTTATCATGGAAAGTTTGTTTTTCATTAATCGTAGGCATTTCCAAATACAGTGAACCATCTTGCAATTTATATTTTGTAACATATCCTTCACTAGTTGATTGGGTGAAGTAAGGGGTAACAGGCTCTCCGTCCTTATATTCTAACTGATTACAAGATTTACCATCTTCAGGAAATTCATAAAGGATTCCATTTAACTTGCCATTTGCAAAAGTTGATTTTTTATGTATTAATCCATTTTGATAATAGCTGATATTCACATTGTCAAATATTCCATCTTTGTAATTAAACTCACCTTGTAATTGACCGTTCTCATAATATTCTTTCGTCTCTCCATTTTTTACTCCATTTTTAAAGTTGGATATTTGCATCATATTTCCATTTTTATAATATGCCCTTCTTTCTCCATCATAAGCCCCCTTCGTCATATCATATTTATCAATGGAAAGAAAACTGCCTTCCATATACAAAGTATTACTATCTGCATAATAAACTCTTATTCTATTGCCAAAATTAACATCCTTTGCATAAGAAGCATATCCAATATAACTCGCAAATTCTTTTGTTTCAACTCCTTTCCCTGCATTATCATAATAAAGTGTGTCAATTCGTTGTGAAAAAGAACTTATATTGAATATAAACAACATAAGTATAATTAATAGTTGGTGTCGTTTCATACAGTTATTTACAGTTGTGCTTCTACGTTCCTAATAGAGAGCGTTAATAATTGAGATACAAGTGTGAGGAACACAACACGGAGTTGCACACTTCTTTGATAAAGAACTGTTGAGTAGTAAAATAGACTGTCTGTTTCTTATATACCTGTATTT
>OLRI01002668.1_pt1 | contig 11904 bp, 11 predicted proteins | sample 1672871 | NCBI WGS metagenome assembly OLRI01 (sample SAMEA3136732, study PRJEB25190) | human gut metagenome
ATGTACAGAAAAAGCTACTGGAAGCAGATGGAATTGAGGTTGTCAATGGAACGGTGGATTTAAAAAAATATGGATTGACGCAAAGAGATGATAAACTGTGAGAAAACAGATACGGATGATTACCTTATTATCATTTGAATGCTGCTTTTGATAACGGCCTGAGAAAGGATTACGGAAATTCTGAAATCCGATATGATCATTTTTATTATAAAAAGAAGAAGCTGTCTTTTACCAGACAGGAATTTTGTAATGCTCATCAGCTGGGGGCGGGCAAATCTTTCCGGATCTGCCTGGCAGTGGAAGAAATTGCAGGAAACATTGTAGAACATGGATTTACAGGTAAAAAAGGAAAACATTTTATTGATCTTCGGCTGGCATTGGAAAAAGATGGAAGCGGGTGCCTGTCACTGCGTGACAATGGGGTGAAATTTAATCCCCTGGAATACAGAAACAGGGATATACAATATGGACTTGCTATTATCAGGGGGATTTCAGAGAAAATAGATTACCATTATGTGGCATCCATGAATTGTCTGAATGTGATGATCAGGTGAAGGATCATATATGAGGAATATGAAATGAATTATAGGAATGTAAAAATATCACAAGATGCGAGGATTGCGAAACAGTCAGTAATTGTGGGAGATGTAACAATTGGTCGTGACAGTTGTGTTTTATATTATGCTGTGATCCGGGGCGATGATGCACCGGTTGTGATCGGTGAGGAGTCAAATATTCAGGAGAATTGTACGATTCATGTAAACCATAACAGACCGGTATATATTGGAAATAATGTGACTATAGGGCATAATGCTGTGATCCATGGCTGTACCATCGGTGACAGAACTTTGATCGGAATGGGAGCGGTAATCCTTGACGGAGTAAAGATCGGAAAGGACTGTATTATAGGTGCAGGAAGCCTGGTTACCAAGAATACTGTGATACCGGATGGTTCTCTGGTAATGGGCAGTCCGGCCAGGATCAAACGAAATCTCACCTGGGAAGAATATTCTGAAAATATTGTGGCTTTAGAAAAAATCCATAGTAATCCCATAAAATAATGCAGTTAAAACAATTCAGTAGTGATATCATACACCTGCTTTACGATAAACAGATTTCATGTTATGATTATTTCAGTTGAATTTGAGATATTCTATTAATGAAAAGGGCAACTATTCAACAGCTTCTGACTGTGAAAGTATTGAACAGTTACGAAGAAAAATAAAAGGAGGATCAATGTTATGCTTACAACATGGACTCCGGCACATATGCCGGAAAAAGAGGAAATCAAAATCCGTCTGCAGACAGCAAGAAGTCAGCTCTATGATTTTCAGATGAAAATCAAGGAACATAAGATCCCGGTAATCGTACTCTTTGAAGGCTGGGGATCTTCCGGCAAGGGAAGTACGATCGGAAAAGTCATTAAGAATATTGATCCGCGTTTCTTTAAGGTTGCCACTATGTCAGCTCCCACAGCAGAAGAACTGAGATATCCATTTCTGTATCGCTATTTTAAACAGATTCCGGAAGCCGGAAAATTTACATTTCTGGATTCCGGCTGGATGGAGCAGACTTGTAAAGACTGTCTGTCGGGCGAGATTGAAGGCGAAGGTTATACACAGCGGATTGACAGCATCCGCCGTTTTGAGCGGCAGCTTACAGATAATGGTTATCTGGTGCTGAAATTCTTTATGCAGATTGACAGGGATGAACAGAAGCGGCGTGAAAAATTACTTCTGGATCATAAAGACACCAGATGGCGTGTGTCAGACTTTGATAAATGGCAGAATGAACATTACAAAAAATGTGCAAAAATATTTTCTCAGTATCTGTCTGACACGAATGCTTCCTCTGCACCATGGTACATCATAGATGCCAGTGACAGAAAATGGGCGGAACTTCAGGTGCTGGAGACTATGGTAAGCAATATTGAAGTTGCCATGCAGAATCAGGCACATTCCGTTCCGATTTTGCAGAATGTATTCCCTCTGGAGCAGATTCCCCGTCTGTCGGATATTGATCTGAGAGATAAAACAATGGATGACGAGGAGTACAGGGGAGAACTGAAACAGCTCCAGAGTAAACTGGGGGAACTCCATAATAAACTGTACAGGAGACGTATTCCTGTGATCATCACGTATGAAGGCTGGGATGCGGCAGGCAAAGGAGGTAACATCAAACGTATTACAGAAGCTCTGGATCCCCGGGGTTATGAAGTACATCCAATTGCAAGTCCGGAACCACATGAGAAGGCCAGACATTATTTATGGCGTTTCTGGACAAGACTTCCGAAAAATGGGCATATCGCTATTTTTGACAGAACCTGGTATGGCAGAGTTATGGTAGAACGTCTGGAGGGATTTTGCAGTGAAAATGACTGGAAACGTGCCTACAACGAAATGAATGAGTTTGAGAAAGAACTTAAAGACTGGGGTGCAGTCATTATTAAATTCTGGGTACAGATCGATAAGGATACACAGCTGGAGCGTTTTCAGGAGAGACAGAATAGTCCGGAGAAACAATGGAAGATCACAGATGAGGACTGGAGAAACAGAGAGAAATGGGATGCCTATGAAGTGGCTGTCAATGAGATGCTTCAGAAGACAAACACTTCCTTTGCGCCATGGCATGTACTGGAATCTGTTGACAAGAAATATGCCCGTATCAAAGCACTCAGAATTGTGATCTCTGAAATAGAAAAAGCATTAAAAGAAAATTAAATTTTGCGGGAAATGTGTAAATGAATGATAAGATAACAGTCTGCCTGGGTAAGGGCGGGCAAAGAGAAATGGCAGAATCTTTTGCCAGAAAGAACAATGTTCCGATTATGGACAAACCGGGAGAACATCTGACAGTAATGTTTGACTCCCGGGGCGTATCACTTACCGGTTATGGCCTGACATATCAGGGAGATTTTGAAGGAATGCTGCACAGAGTCACAAACGGAAGACTTTCCCATGAAATGCTGGTACGTGCGGTCAAAACAGAGGGAGAACATCTGAAAGCAATTGATGCCACTGCAGGTATGGGGGAGGATGGTTTCCTTCTTGCAGCATATGGCTATGAGGTGACATTATACGAACAGAATCCGGTGATCGCCGCACTTTTGAAGGATGCGCTCCGGCGTGCCAGAAAGCATCCCGTATTAAAAGACATTGCTTCCAGAATGAAACTGGTGGAGGGTGACAGTGTGTCATGTATGGAGAAACTTATGGATCCGGTAGATGTGATCTATCTTGATCCCATGTTCCCGAAGAGACAGAAATCCGGTCTGATAAATAAAAAACTTCAGCTGATCCAGAAACTTGAACCTCCATGTTCTGAGGAAAAAGATCTTTTTGATGCAGCTATCAAAGCCGGACCTTCCAGAATTATCGTAAAACGTCCTCTTAAGAGCGTCTGTCTTGATGGAAGAGAGCCTTCTTATATATTAAAAGGAAAAGCAATACGATATGACTGTTATGTGATGTAGAAGGTTTATCAGCACATTGCAGCAGCCCTTTATTTTTGAGGGCTGCTGCAATGTATTTTTTTCCATTCCCGGATAAATTCCATTTGTTCCTGATCGGAGATTTCCTGGGAGGCAGCGTCATTTCCGGCAGCTACACAGCAGAGCAGGACGAAGGTCTGAAAGAGTAAAAATACCAGTATCAATAATAATGCAGTCATAATTTGTCTCCTTAATATTATGCAGATGGTTACAGTTATTTTATGAAATTGCTATAAGGATATTTTTCGGGATTTCTGTAACAGATTCTGTATATGCCTGTTGTTTTGCATATCAGAAGTATCTGCATATCATGGAAGCTTTATACATTTTATTTACAGAAAAACGGAGATATGACAGGAGAAACTGTCGGACACAAAAATATAATCTTCCGAATAATTTAAAGTAAGACGCAAATGTTCATTGTCTTTGTAGCGACCTGATGAACAGTTGCGGTAAGATTTCATTATCCAGATGATTCGGAGGATTTTTTATGAAGAATTCAGATGATTCCGGATATACAGGAAAGCACGTGGGTGTGTGTGTTCTGGATACCGGGATTTTTCCTCATATAGATTTTACAGGGAGAATACTTGCGTTTCAAGATTTCATCGGACATCGTATCAGACCTTATGATGATAATTCTCATGGAACCCATGTATGTGGGATCATTGGCGGTGACGGAAGGGCTTCGGAAGGACGGATCAGAGGAATTGCCCCCGGGTGTAGCCTGATAGTTCTGAAGGTGCTCGACAGAACGGGAAATGGCAGGAAAGAAGATGTTTTACAGGCTTTTCGCTGGATCCTGGAGAATAAGAGATATTATGGGATACGTGTAGTGAATATCTCGGTGGGAACAACCTGCAGGAGAGCAGAAGATCACAGAGTTCTGATCGCGGGTGTGGAACAACTTTGGGATGCAGGTCTGGTGGTAGTGGCTGCGGCAGGAAATCAGGGACCGAAGGCAGGAAGTGTGACAGCACCGGGAAGCAGCCGGAAGATTATCACAGTAGGCTCCAGCGATCTGCTTACAGGACGGACTGCCATATCCGGCAGGGGACCTACATTTGAGTGTGTTTGTAAACCGGATCTGGTTGCACCCGGGAATCATGTTCTTGCCTGTGCACCGGGAGCAGATAACGGATATGGAGTGAAGAGTGGTACTTCTATGTCTACACCTCTGGTTGCAGGGGCAGCAGCATTGATGCTTGAGAAGAATCCGGAGCTGACTAATGTTCAGATCAAGATGAAATTGAAAGAAAGTGCCAGGGATATGGGATTGCCAAAGAATCAGCAGGGATGGGGAGAACTGGATCTGGAACGCTTTATGGAACTGTGATCAGTAATCATTTTATTTGGCAAAATATTGCTTTAATGTATAAAAGCATTGACGAACGGTCTGTTTTCGGCTATCATGATAGTTAACTGGATGAGAGCCAAAGAGGAGGATTAACATGAAAAAAATTCAGATGCAGACACCACTTGTGGAGATGGATGGAGATGAGATGACCAGAATTCTCTGGAAAATAATCAAAGATGAACTTCTTCTTCCGTATATTGATTTGAACACTGAGTATTATGACCTTGGTCTGGAATACAGAAATGAAACGGATGATCAGGTAACTGTTGATGCAGCAGAGGCTACAAAGAAGTACGGCGTAGCAGTGAAATGTGCAACTATCACTCCTAATAAGGCAAGAATGGAAGAGTATACCTTAAAGAAAATGTACAAGAGTCCTAACGGAACGATTCGTGCAATTCTCGACGGAACTGTTTTTCGTGCCCCAATCGTAGTGAAGGGTATTGAACCATGTGTTAAGAACTGGAAGAAACCGATCACCATCGCACGTCATGCCTATGGTGATGTGTATAAGAACACAGAGATGTATATTGACGGCCCCGGAGATGCTTATCTGGTATTTGAAGGCGCAGACGGACAGCAGAGAAAAGAGCTGATCCATCATTATGAGGGACCGGGTGTGCTTCAGGGTATGCACAATCTGGATGATTCTATCACAAGTTTTGCAAGATGCTGTTTTAATTATGCACTGGATACAAAACAGAACCTGTGGCTTGGCGGCAAGGATACGATCTCCAAGATTTATGACGGACGTTTTAAGGAAATCTTTGCAACTATTTATGAAGATGAGTTTAAGGAGAAATTCGAAGCAGCAGGCATTGAATATTTCTACAGCCTGATCGATGATATCGTAGCTCGTGTCATGAAGGCTGAAGGCGGATTTATCTGGGCCTGCAAGAACTATGATGGAGATGTTATGAGCGATATGGTTTCTTCAGCATTTGGTTCTCTGGCTATGATGACATCTGTACTGGTATCTCCACAGGGATATTACGAATATGAAGCTGCTCATGGAACTGTACAGAGACATTATTATCGCTATCTGAAAGGTGAGGAGACATCTACTAACTCTGTAGCAACTATTTTTGCATGGACCGGAGCTCTGAGAAAAAGAGGTGAGCTGGACGGCAATAAAGAATTGATGGAATTTGCTGATAAACTGGAGAAGGCGACTCTGGAGACGATTGAAAGCGGTAAGATGACAAAAGACCTTGCGCTGATCACTTCTCTTGAGGATGTGACAGTACTGAACAGCAAAGATTTCATCCTTGCCATCAGAGAGAGACTGGATGAAATTTTATAATGTCAGAAATTATCCGGTAATGTTATAAACTGCGAAAATGGGAAGAACCTGCATTATGCAAGTTCTTCCCATTTTTCATATAATCCTTCTAATTCTTCGGTAATGGCGGCTTTCTCTTTGCTGAGTTTCGCACATTCTGCCACATTTGTGCAGATATCCGGGAGAATCATGGTTTCGTCGATCTCTTTATCTCTGGTTTCAAGTTCTTCAATGCGGGCTTCTACTTTTTTTAGTTCATTCTCTCGTTTTCGCTGGCGGGCCTGTTCTTCTTTCTGCTGTTGCCAGGAAAGCTTGTTATCAGAAGCCTGCTTTGCTTCTGTCACAGCCTGAGCGGCAGCCGGAGCATATTTTTCCGTCAGCTCTTCTTTTTTCTCCAGATAATAGTCGTAATCTCCGATATAATTTACAATTGCCTGATTGGTCAGATCCAGGATCCGGGTAGCTGTCTGGTTGATGAAGTAACGGTCGTGGGAAACATAGAATACTGTTCCAGTGTAACTGTTCAATGCCTCTTCAAGAATCTCTTTTGAAGCGATATCCAGATGGTTGGTGGGCTCATCGAGGATCAGAAAGTTTGCTTCGGACAGCATCAGCTTGGCGAGGGAAACACGACCTCTTTCTCCGCCGGACAGAGCGGAGATCAGTTTGAATACGTCATCCCCTGTGAAAAGGAATGCTGCCAGCATATTTCGAATTTCTGTTTCCGTAAGTGTGGGATAAGCATCTGAGATTTCCTCAAAAATAGTTTTCTCCATATGAAGAACATGGTGTTCCTGGTCATAGTAGCCAATCTGTACCTTGGAACCAAGAGTAAATCTGCCGCTGTCTGCATCGATCAGCCCATTGATGATCTTTAACATGGTGGTTTTGCCTGTGCCGTTATTGCCAATCAGGGCTACACGTTCTCCACGTTTGATCTCAAAGGAGATGTCACTGAAAAGTGTCTGTCCGGGAAAAGATTTGGAAAGACTTTCCACAGTAAGGACATCATTTCCGCTGACAAATCTTGGTTCCAGGGAAATGCGCATCTGATTCTGAATCTCCTGTGGTTTATCAATGCGCTGGACTTTATCCAGCATTTTCTCGCGGCTTTCCGCACGTTTGATGGATTTCTCGCGGTTAAAGGATTTCAGCTTGGCAATGACTGCTTCCTGATGTTTGATATCCCGCTGCTGGTTCAGGTAGGCTTTGTACTGGGCGTCACGCAGCTGGGCTTTTTTCAGGGCATAGGCAGAATAGTTGCCACTGTACATACGCATATTTCCTGCTTCGATTTCCACAACTTTTGTTACGACTTTGTCAAGAAAGTAACGGTCGTGGGATACGATAAATACAGCACCCGGGTAATTCAGAAGATAGGTTTCCAGCCAGGAAATACTCTCCATATCCAGATGGTTGGTAGGCTCATCCAGAAGAAGAATGTCAGGGCTGGCAAGAAGCAGTTTACCCAGAGCTACGCGGGTTTTCTGGCCGCCTGAAAGAGTTTCTATCTGGCGTTCGAAATCTTCTTCTGTGAAACCAAGACCTTTTAATACACCCATGATCTCACTTTTGTAAGCGTAACCATTTTCCAGTTCAAACTGGTGACTCAGTCTTGTGTAAGTATTCATCAGGCTGTCCAGAGCATCTCCGGTGGTGGTTTTCATTTCCTGTTCCAGAGAGCGCAGACGGTTCTCCATATCAATAATGTGCTGTTTGGTGGAAATCAGTTCTTCGTAAATGGTATGATGGCCATGAATGTCCTGATACTGGGCAAGGTAGCCGATATTTTTATCTTTGGCAAGTACCACGTTTCCTGAATCCGGGGAGAGCTCATGCATAATGATTCGCAGCAGAGTCGTCTTGCCTGCACCGTTATTGCCGATGAGAGCTGCCTTTTCGCGGTCTTCTATATGGAAACTGGCATCCTTGAGAATGATTTTTTCGCCAAAGGATTTACAGATATTCTGACATGATAAAATCATAGGAATTCCTCCGTTTGTAATTTGTCCGCGTACTATTATAATCGAAAATGCCTGTTTTTGAAAGCATTTTAAGAGATTTTGTCCAGGGAAAAGAAAGCACCGGATGGATGCATGGAAGAAAATATGATATTCCGGGGAATTTTTCAGAATGAAATTGATAAAAAAATACAGAAATATTTGGTCAAAAAGTACAAATTTAATTTGACAATAAAATAACATCTGGGTATAATTGACATAGATAAGCTAAGGAGGGAAAATTTGTGGAAGCTAAGGAAATTTCGAAAGCGGTAATCAAGCGTTTGCCGCGGTACTACCGCTACCTCGGTGAATTGATGGAGGAGAATGTAGAGCGTATATCTTCAAATGATCTTAGCAAGAAGATGCATGTGACGGCTTCCCAGATTCGTCAGGACTTAAATAATTTCGGTGGTTTTGGTCAGCAGGGTTACGGCTATAATGTACGCTATTTGTATACAGAAATCGGTAAGATCCTTGGGCTGGATACTGTACATCCGATGATTATTCTGGGTGCCGGTAATCTGGGACAGGCATTGGCCAATTATGTGGATTTTGAAAAGCGCGGATTTAAGCTGGTTGGTATTTTTGACGTCAATCCTGTACTTGAGGGGATTGCAGTTCGTGGAATTGAGATTCAGATGTTGAGCGATCTTCCTTTGTTTCTGAAGGAGAATGAGGTTGAGATCGCGATCCTGACTCTTCCTAAAAATAAAGCCAAAGAGATGGCAAAGATTTTAATTGATAATGGAATTAAGGCAATCTGGAATTTTGCACATATTGATCTGGATGCCCCGGAGGATGTAATGGTAGAGAACGTACATCTTTCAGAGAGTCTTATGACTTTGTCCTATAACCTGAGTGAGTACAGAAAGGAACATGAAGGGATGTAAGGGATAACTGTGAAACACAAGGCTGTGGTCATCTGATCACAGCTTTTCTCTTGTATGTAAATGTGTTATTGTAAACAGGAGGTGAACAGATGAGAGAGATTGTAACTGCTGTTGAGATGAAAGAACTGGATCATAATACGATTCAGAAAGCCGGGATATCGTCTCCGGTACTTATGGAGAGGGCGGCATTAAAGACGGTTGAGGAGATTGTACAGAGATTAAAGAATAAAGAAAAAGAGAAAATCCTTGTGGTCTGCGGAACCGGCAACAATGGCGGAGACGGATTGGCGATTGCCAGACTGCTTCAGTTGAGAGGAGTCAGAACCTGGTATTATATTGCGGGTAAGGAAGAGAAAATGACTGCTGAAACTGCCGGACAGCTTAAAACAGCAGAATATTATCAGGTGCCCCGGGTGCATAACCTGGATCTGGATGAATATACTACTATAGTAGATGCCATCTTTGGGGTTGGACTGAGCAGACCTGTAGAGGGAAAATATGCAGAGCTTATCAGTACAATGAACCGGGCATCTGCGTATAAAGTAGCTGTGGATATTCCATCCGGGATTGACTCAGATACCGGATTTGAGAAGGGGATTGCATTCCGGGCAGATCTTACGGTTACCTTTGCTTTTCGCAAAAGAGGGCTGTGTTTTTATCCCGGACGCATGTATGGCGGTGAGATCGTTGTTACGGATATCGGAATCTATTCCATACCCGGAAAGAAAATCTGTATGCATCATCTGGAACGTGAAGATTTGAAAATGCTTCCGGAGAGAGTTCCCTATGGAAATAAAGGAACCTTCGGTAAGGTTCTTCTTATAGCTGGCAGCGAAGGAATGTGCGGAGCTGCATATCTGAGTGCAGCAGCTGCTCTGAAAAGCTCTGCGGGAATGGTGAGAATTCAGACCGTGGAGGCCAACAGGATTCCGTTGCAGACACTGTTGCCGGAAGCCATGATCACCTGTGATTTTGATGAGAAAAAAAACCAGGCAATGCTTGACTGGTGTGATGTGCTTGTGATAGGACCGGGTCTTGGAACCGGAGCGCAGAGCAGGGAAAGAGCTCAGTGGTTCCTGGCGAAGGCAGCTGAGTGTAAAAAAACAGTAATTCTGGATGCAGATGGCCTGAATCTTCTGTCAGTCCATGACAACTGGAAGTGTTTTATCGGGGAACATGTGATCCTGACACCTCATATTGGTGAGATGAGTCGTCTGTGCGGAAAAGAAATCGGTAAGATCCAGGATTGTCTGGCACAGACTGCAGCTGATTATGCAAAGGAGTCTGGAGCGGTTTGCGTTCTGAAGGATGCCTGTACTGTGGTGGCAGATGCTTTTGGAGATATGTATTTGAACATTTCGGGTAATGCAGGAATGGCTACAGCGGGAAGTGGAGATGTGTTAAGCGGTGTGCTTGCCGGTATACAGTGTATGTACCTGGCAGCAGAAAAGAAATTTTCTCCTGTTATGCTGGCTGCACTTGGTGTATATGTGCATGGGCTGGCAGGTGATCTGGCTGCTGAAACAGTAGGGCAGCGAGGGATGACCGCAGGAGATATCATCTGTTTTCTGCCGGAAATACTAAGATAGAATATTCATTTTGAGGCAGTAAATCTGTGAAACAATTTGCAGATATTAACATGAAAAAATAACAGAGGAAAATTATTATGAAGAAAGATAGCAGAGTAAAAGCAGTCATTTCACTGGATGCAGTAGAACATAATTTCCGGGAAATGAGAAAAAATATTGCAGAAGAGACAAAGATGATCGCAGTCATAAAGGCTGACGCTTATGGACATGGCGCGGTGCCGGTTGCACATCTCATTGAGGATTATGATTATATCTGGGGATTTGCGGCTGCAACTGCGGAAGAAGCGATTCATCTGCGAGAAGCCGGGATTACAAAACCAATCCTGATCCTTGGAATTGTTTTTGATGAATATTTTCCGGAACTTGTCCGTTATGAGATCCGTCCTGCAGTGTGCGAATATGAGGAGGCAAGGAAACTTTCAGACGAAGCGGTTCTGCAGAAAAAAACTGTACATATTCATATTGCTCTGGACACAGGAATGACCAGGATCGGTTTTGCGGATACACAGGAAAATGTAGAGGAAATTAAAAAAATTTCAGAACTTCCAAATCTTGAGATTGAGGGTATGTTTACTCATTTTGCAAGAGCAGATGAAAAAGATAAGACTTCCGCCAAAAAGCAGTTTGAAAAATTTTGCAGTTTTATTAAGCAACTGGAAGATTTGGGTGTACAGATTCCAATCCATCAGTGTGCCAACAGCGCCGCAATGATGGAAATGTCAGAAACATCCATGAATCTGGCAAGGGCGGGCATTTCCATGTACGGACTTTATCCGTCCGAGGAAATGAATCACGAAGCGATGAAATTGGAACAGGCCATGAGTATCTACAGCCATGTGGTTCACGTAAAAGAGATTGAGGCAGGTACGGGAATCAGTTATGGACATACATTCATCGCAGAGCATAACATGAAAATTGCTACTATCCCCATAGGATATGGAGACGGTTATCCACGAAATCTGAGCAATCAGGGATATGTGCTGATTCACGGACAAAAAGCGCCCATTGTGGGACGTGTATGCATGGACCAGTTTATGGTGGATGTGACGGGAATGGACATCCATGTAGGAGATCTGGTTACGTTAATCGGCAAAGACGGCAGGGAAGAAATTTTAATTGATGAATTGTCAGAGCAGGCAGACGTCTTTAATTATGAATTTGTATGTGATTTAGGAAAAAGAATCCCCCGGGTGTACATAAAGAACGGTGAAATCGTGGGTACAAAAGACTATTATAATGATGATTATGAAATAAATATTTAGTCTGATTGAATACACATTCCAAAAGGTGGAA
>OLRI01002674.1_pt1 | contig 11879 bp, 10 predicted proteins | sample 1672871 | NCBI WGS metagenome assembly OLRI01 (sample SAMEA3136732, study PRJEB25190) | human gut metagenome
CGTCCTTGAGGGCGGTGGTGTGCAGGTCGGCGCCGGTGCCGCCGGTCTGCTCGGTCAGGGCGAAGCAGGTGAACACGCTCTTGTCCTGGAACTTGTTCATGTACTCGGCCTTAAGCTCATCCGAACCGTAGTCGTCGAGGATGCGCCAGTTCAGGTCGGCCGCGTAATGCAGATGCATGCGCATGCCGCCGGGGCCGCGGGAGAACTCCTCCTGCACGCGCAGGATGTCGAGCTCGGAGAGGTCCCATCCGCCGTACTCCGCAGGCAGCGCGAAGCGGTAGAGGTCGTTCTCCTTGGCGATCTCGTAGAACTTCTCCGGGAAGGTGTTGGTCACCTCGATCTCCGGCTGCATCTCCTCGAGCGGGCCCTCGGCCAACTCGCGGATCTGCTTGAGATACGCATCGAACTGCTCAGTGGACAAAGTGCTCATGTAATCCTCCTTCAGGTTACCTAAGCGTTCCCTCGACCTGGCCAAACATCGATTTCCCTACGCTTGGTCGGGCCGTGCTTGCAAGCGTATTGTGCGATGAGACGCGATACACGGTCTAATAGAATAAGCCTTTCGGTTTTAATGGAATTCATAAGTGGAAGCTATCGATTTAGTATTCATATCTTCTGATCTGTGCAAATTTAATGACCGTTTTGGTCTTATACGGATAGTTTTTTAAAATTGTAGAAACAATTTTTATACAAAATTGAAAAATTAAGTAAACACTGAGAAGGGTGCGAGGATCTGCGTCGTTCGGCGGGCTGGAGTTGATCTGCTCGGTTCATTGCAGGATCTATAAAATTTGAAACATAAGTCTCATATTGTTGGTATCTTCCAAAGCGGGGATTTTTGAAATCATCAGGGGTGTGTTTCTAAAGATAGCCAGTTAAAGAACTATATATAAGTGGAGCTTATCGTTTTGTCAGGCATTCCAAAGGAATGCTTATAGGTATGTTTTCCCGTTCAATATTTGCTCAAAATTTGAAAATTGACCATTAAATCTCTTTAAACAAGTGCCTATGCTGTCAATGGCGACCGTGGGGCCTGCGAAGCCTTTTGGTCGACGAGGCTTTCAGCATATGTTCAACGGTGCGAGAATGAGGAGGAGACATGGACTTCGCTTTGACCGACGAGCAGGAGCTGCTTCTGGAAAGCGTCCGGGAGTTCTGCGACCGCTACTTCACGGAAGACGTCGTGAAGCAGATGTACGAGACGCACAGCATGCCCGACGAGATCGCCGAGGCGTACCGCGACGCCGGGTTCGGCCTCATGGGCATCCCGGAGGAGTACGGCGGGATCCCGGCCGACCGCGTGACCATCGGCCTCATGATCGAGGAGCTGTACCGTCGCGCGGGCTGCATGCACATCCTGTACCAGAACTCGCTGTCCATGTTCGACATCATGGAGTTCGGCACGGAGGCCCAGAAGCAAGAGGCCATGGAGCACTACATGGAGACGGGCTGGCCCATCGCCTCGCTCTCCATCTCCGAGCCGGGGGCGGGTTCCGACAACCGCTCCATGACGACGGTCGCCAAGAAGCAGGCCGACGGAACCTACAAGCTGTCCGGTCAGAAGACCTGGGTGACGATGGGCGCCGTGCTGCCCTACACGATCGTCATCGCGAAGGACGAGGATCCCTCCCATGACAACGGCAGCATGAGCCTGTGGCTCGTGAAGATGGACACTCCGGGCGTCTCGACGGCGCCCCTGCACAAGATCGGCCAGCAGTGCATCCCGTTTTGCGAGGTGTACCTGGACGACGTGGTGCTGACCGAGGACCAGCGTATGGGCAAGCCGGGCGAAGGCTTCATGATGCTCATGAAGAACTTCGAGGTCGAGCGCGCCTACATCGTGGCCGAGCAGGTGGGCCTCGCGCAGGCCGCCCTCGAGGACGCCGCCAAGTACGCAAACCAGCGCATCGCCTTCGGGAAGCCCATCGCGCGTCTGGAGATGATCCAGGAGCTTCTGACCGACATGGAGATCAAGGTGCAGAACACGCGCAACATGCTGTACAAGACGCTGTGGATGATGGACGAGGGCCAATCCGTGCAATTGGAGTCGGCGATGCTGAAGAGGTACGGCTGCTCCTCCTGCTTCGAGGTGGCCGACAGCGCCCTGCAGATCTACGCGGGCCTCGGCTACACCACCGAGGTGCGCGTCGGCCGTCTGTGGGCCGATATGCGCGGCAACATGTTCGGCGGCGGCACGCATGAGATCATGGCCTATATCGCCGGACGCCAGGTCGCCAAGAAGTACGCGGAGTAGCGCTTCGGCGCTTTGCCCTGCCGACGTTTTCAAAGGACGCTGAGGAAAGGAAGGAACCCATGAGAATCGCCGTGGCCTTCAAGGCCGTTCCCGACTCCCAGGACGTGCAGGTCGCGTCCGACCGCACGCTGGACTTCTCGAAGGCGAAGCTGACCATCTCGGAGTACGACAAGAACGCCATCGAGGCGGGCGCCCGCGTAGCCGCCGCCTCTGGCGGCGAGACGGTCGCCGTGACCGTGGGCGGCTCGGACATCGACAACTCCAAGCTGAAGAAAGACGTTTTGGCCCGCGGCATGGATCGCCTGGTCATGCTCGCGGACGACGCGCTGGCCGGTCTGGACGCCGCTGCGACGGCGTCGGCGTTGGCAGGCGCCCTGTCCAAGGCGGGCGACGTCGACCTCGTGCTGTGCGGCGACGGCTCGGCCGACGACTACGCGCAGCAGGTGGACGTGCAGCTGGCCGAGAAGCTGGGCTGGCCGGTGGTGACCGCCGCCGCCCAGGTGGAGGTGAACGGCGCGACGGCCGTTATCGTGCGCGCCCTCGAGGACTGCACGGAGACGGTGGAGGTGGAGCTTCCCGCCGTCGTGTCCGTGACGCCCGATGCGGCCGAACCGCGCATCCCGGGCATGAAGGACATCCTCGCCGCCGGCAAGAAGCCGATGGAGGTGTCCGCTGCGGACGGCCCGTGCGAGCGGGCGCTCGAAACGGTGGAGTGCTTGGCTCCCGAGCAGGCCGCGCGCAAGCAGGAGATCGTCGACGCGGCCGACGACGGGGCCATCGAGAAGTTGGCCGCCGCCATCAAGGCCGCTCTGTAGGGAAGGAAGGTGCTGAACATGAAGGCATTGGTTATAGCTGAGCATGCCGACGTCGCCCGCGAGCTGGCCGGTGGCGCGCGGGGGCTGGGTGCCGACGAGGTGTCGCTGGTCTGCTTCGGCGGGGCTGTCGACAACGCCGCCGACACGGTTCTGAACGTCGCGGTGCCCGAAGGCGCGCTCGTCGACGACGCGTACCTGGCGCTCGTTCCCTTCGCCGAGCAGTCCGACGTGGTCCTGGTCGAGGCGACCCGCCGCGGCAAGGTCATCGCCGGCCGCTTGGCCGCGAAGATGGGCACCGCGGCTGCGACCGCGACGGTCGCCCTGACGCAGGACGGCGCGCGCGGCACGTACTTCGGAGGCGTGGCCGAGCGCGTGCAGAAACCCTCGGCCGGCACTGCCGTGTACCTCGTGGCGGCGGGCGTGTGCGATGCCGCGCAAGCTTCCGGCGCAGGGGAGGCCGTCGACGTCGCCTGGGTTGCGCCGGAGCGCGCCGCCAAGGCGACGGCCGTGGAGCCTCGAGAGCGCACTGCTGCGGATCCGACCAAGTCCGACGTCGTGGTGGCCGCCGGGCGCGGCTTCGCCGAGGAGGCCGACCTCGACCTCGCCCGCGCGCTCGCCGACAAGCTCGGCGGGGCCATCGCCTGCTCGCGCCCGCTCACCGAGGGCGTGAACTGGCTGCCCACCGAGCTGTACGTGGGCGTGTCCGGCCTGACCGTGACGCCGAAGGTCTACGTGGCCGCCGGCATCTCCGGCCAGATGCAGCACATGGTGGGCTGCAACCGCGCGGGCAGCATGTTCGCCATCAACAAGGACAAGAACGCCCCGGTGTTCAAGCAGTGCGACTATGGCCTGGTGGGCGACGTGAAGGACGTGCTGCCGGCTTTGGTGGCGGCGCTGTAGCGGTCGGCCTTGTCGGGGAAGCGTCCGCGCGCCCGGCCGTTCGGCGACTCCGTTCGCTTGGGCAGTCCGGTGGACCGTCCGGCTCGTGCGAAGCTCGCTTGGCGGACCTGGCTGGGCGCTTCCCCTCGGTTGGCGATGCCCTCGCCGTCTTGGCGAGGGCAGACGTCCTTGCTATGAGAGAAAGGAAAACCCAAGGTGTCCGAGACCGATTTCGACATCATCGTCGTGGGCAGCGGCTGCGCCGGCGCCGTGGCGGCCTACACGGCGGCGTCGGCCGGCAAGAGCGTGCTCGTCGTCGAGCGCGGCGTCTTCGCCGGGGCCAAGAACATGACGGGCGGGCGCATCTACTCGCACTCGCTCAAGAAGGTGTTCCCGGACTTCGAGCGGGAGGCCCCGCTCGAGCGCAAGATCACCCACGAGCGCATGGCCTTCATGGACCCGGCCTCCCAGCTCGCCGTCGACTTCACCTCCCCCGAGCTCGCCGAGGAGGGGAGGGACTCCTACTCCGTCCTGCGCGCGCCCTTCGACCAGTGGCTGGCCGAGAAGGCGGAGGAGGCGGGAGCAGAATACATCTGCGGCATCGCGGTGGAGGAGCTCCTCAAGGACGGATCCGGCAAGGTCTGCGGCGTGCGCGCCGGCGAGGACGGGATCACCGCCCAGGTGGTCATCTTGGCCGAGGGCTGCAACACGGTGCTCGCCGAGAGGTGCCTGGGGAACGCCCGCCCCAAGCCCTCCCAGATGGCCGTCGGCGTCAAGCAGGTGTTCGAGCTGCCCTCCGGCGTCATCGAGGACCGCTTCCTGCTCCCCGAGGGCGAGGGCGCGGCGATGCTGTTCGTGGGGGACTGCACGCACGGCAGCGTCGGCGGCGGCTTCCTCTACACCAACAGGGACTCCGTCTCGCTCGGCCTCGTGGCCACCATCGCGAACGCGGCCGACGGGGCCAACGAGGTCCCTGTCTACCAGATGCTCGAGGACTTCAAGAACCACCCGGCCGTCGCCCCCGTCATCCGAGGCGCGAGGCTCGTGGAGCACTCGGGGCACATGGTGCCCGAGGGCGGCTACGACATGGTGCCGCGCTACGTCTTCGACGGCTGCCTGGTCGCCGGCGAGTCGGCGGGGCTTTGCATGAACATGGGCTACCAGGTGCGCGGCATGGACTTCGCCGTGGCCTCCGGCCAGATGGCGGGCGAGGCGGCCGCCAAGGCGATCGACGCCGGCGACACGAGCGCCCAGGGCCTCGCCTCCTACAAGAGCGCCATGGAGGGCTCCTTCGTCATCAAGGACCTGCGCACGTTCCGCAAGTGGCCGCACACCATGGAGGGCTGGTCGAGCATGTTCGACGACTACCCGGCCATGGCGAGGGAGGCCTTCAACGCCATGTTCAGCGTGGACGGCGAGCCGCAGAGGCCGCTCGTGAAGCGCATGATGCCCATCGTGAGGAAGCGCGGCCTGCTCAGGCTGGCCGGAGAGGTGAGGAAGGCGGTGAGGTCGCTGTGAGCAAGGTGGCCGAGATCACGGTCAACGTCGACGAGCTCCTGGCGCTCGACAAGTACGAGGTGGACGAGGAGAGCGCCCACATCGAGCTCGTGGACGACCCCGACGACGAGGAGTTCCTCAAGCTCGTGCGCGTGTGCCCGGCGGCCCTGTACAAGGTCGACGGGGACGGCAAGAGGTCCTTCGACTACGCGGGCTGCCTCGAGTGCGGCACCTGCCGCATCGCCTGCGAGGGCACCGTCGTCAGGAAGTGGGAGAACCCCCGGCCCACCATGGGCGTGGAGTACCGGTACGGCTGACCGCCATGGAAGACGATTCGGAGGACATCCGCATCGAAGAGGGCGCCCTTCCCCCGTATCTGAGGGAAGGGTGCCTCAACCATCTGAGCGACCTCGGCGGGTTCAAGGCCCTGCGCAACGATCTGCTGCGTCGCGGTTACGTCCGCAACAGCGTGAAGGTGCCCCAGGATGCGGCGAACCTGTTTCGCCGCGCGCACGGCGGGTTCCTCATGTTCCTCGTCGACGTGACCGCCTGCATGGCCGGCTATTCCATGGGCAAGCACAACGTCACGCAGCATGTCTCGCTCGATTTCACGCGGGGCGCTCTTCTGGGCGACGAGCTGGTTATCGAGGCGCGCGTGCTGCACGATGGGCGCACCACCGCGCTGGTGGACGCAAGGGTGCTCGATTCGACCGGCCGCCTCTGCGTGAAGGCGAGCTGCACGCTGTTCTACGTGGGGGCGGTCGATCCGAACGAGCCGCCCCCTGAGCCGTATCTGGGCCGCAATCCCGGCGTGCGCTAGCCTTGCTGGTCGAGCGGCCCGAAGAGGAACATGGTGTAGGTCGCCTCGGCCACCAGCTTTCCCTCCTCGGTTTCGATGGAGCAGTGCACCACTGCCGTGCTGCGTCCCTTGTGCGAAGTGCTGGCCGACACGTTCAGGCGCTGGACGCCGACGGCTCGGATGAAATTCGTCGCATTGGCGAGCGCCACGTTTCCCACCCCGTGCGCGTACGTCGCCATCCCCGCGGCGATCTCGAGCAAAAGCGAGATGGTGCCGCCGTGGACGGTTCCTCGGTAATTGGAAAGGGATTCGGGAACGTCGATCGTGTAGCGCACGCTTCCGGGATCGGATGCGCGCACCTCGATGCGCCCTTCGAGATCGGGCAACGGAGGGACGTTGCGCATAAGCCCTTCGATCAGCTTCGGGGAGAGCTCGGTCATGGCGGCCTCTCTTTCGTCGGGTCGGGACAGAGGGGCGGCGGTTTCGCCGACCCTTCTCCGTCGGCTTGCGATGTCGATGCATGATGATAGGGTTTCCGTAGTTTTCCCGCGTCGTTCGCCATGAAAACCCCAGGGAACGTGCCACAATGAACGATAATTGGCCGGATAGCACAGTCCTCGCGTTCGTGTGGGATTCTCATCGAGGGAGCTTGGGCGCATGCCGGGGCACCTCGCGATTCGAGGAGGGAGACGGATGGACTTCGATTTGACCGACGAGCAACGGCGCGTGGTGTCCGAGGTGCGCGCCTTTGGGCAGCGCCGCCTTGGCTGGTCCGACGTGCGGCAGTGGCAGCGCGACTCGGGCGTTCCCGACGAGGTGGTCAAAGAGTTCGTCGGATTGGATTTCGGCGAGTACGGCGTGGTCCACCGACGCAATCACGTCGATTACGACATCTTCGCCCAAACGCTCGTGCTCGAAGAGCTCGCGCGCTGCGCAGGGGCCGTCCTGCCGTTCTCCAACGACTTCCTCAACCTACAGATCATGGAGGAGTTCGCCGGGTCGGACCAGTTCGAGTTCGTGCGCGCGAGCTATCAGGAGGAAGGGAGGCTCGCGTTCGCGCTCGCCATATCGGAGCCCGAGGGAGGTTCGGACACCATGGGCATGCGCACCTCGGCGCGCACGGTGGACGGACGCATCGTGCTCGACGGCGTGAAGACGTTCGTCAACAACGGCGAGTACGCTCCGTACCTCTTGGTGGGGGCCATCGACCGCGACGAGGAGCCGGGCAGGTACCCAGCGCTGTCCTTCTGGCTGGTCCCACGCGACCTCGAGGGGATCACGGTGTATCCCGTCCAGAAGATCGGGCAGTCCATCTTGCCGTTCTCCACCTGCGTGTTCGAGAACGTGGAGCTTGACGAGAGGTATCGTTTGCATGGCAGGCACGGAGGGTTTCCCCAGCTGTTCCATCTGTTCGAGATAGGAAGGCTGTTCTCGTGCGCGACCGCGCTCGGGCTTGCCCAGGCAGCTATGGAGGATGCGGTGGCCTACGCGCGCGCGAGGACGGCGTTCGGAACCCAGATAGCGAATTTCCAGCAGATAGAGCAGATGCTCACCGACATGGAGGTGAAGCTCGACGCCATGCGCGGCTTCGTGTACAAGTGCGCATGGAGCCAAGAGCAGGGCAGGCAGGATCGTTTGAGCGCCGCTTTGATGAAGCGCTTCGTCCCGAACGCCGCGACCGAGGTCGCCAGCGACGCCATGCAGATCCTCGGCGGACGCGGCTACACCCGCGAAGAGCGCGTGTCGTCCATCTGGCAGGACTGCCGGGGCTTTCAGATCGCGGAGGGAACGGATCAGATCATGGTCTACATCGCGGCCCCGCTCATCATGAAGAAGTACGAGCAGGGCGCTTCCGGCGAGTAGGAGGGCTGGCGGCGGTTAGGGGACGAGGGCTGGGCCGTCGTCCCCTTCGTCCTCGCATTCGAAGGCCGTCCACGACGCCGAGTCGGCGAAGTCGAGGAACGTGTGCGGGTCGATCTCCATCCGCATCCCGCCATCGTCGAAGGTGCCCTTGAAGAACCCCTCGAACTTGTCCTTCACCGCCTCGTTCACCGGTCGGCAGAACCACACCCAGGCGCTGCTCGGGCCCCCTGCGGCGTCGAACTCGGCGCCGAAGCCCGCGTCGACCGGGACGCCCTGCGCGTTTTGAATCATGAAGCCGTCAATGGTGAAGCAGCCGGTGAACGTCATGCGCGCCTTTTCGCCTGCCGCCCCGTCGTCCGTTTCGTTCTCCCGTTCGTAGAACACGATGCGCGTTCCGTCGGATCCGACGGCTTCAGACGGCTGGGACGCGGTCGCGTCGACGCCCGCCAAGAGGGAGAGGGCGTCGAAATGGGGTTCGGTGTCTCGGTTCGGCAAGGCGGGCTCCTTCCTCGTCGTCGCGCGCCGTGAGCGCGGCGCAGGCGCACTCTTCGGTTGCGCCTGTTTGCGAATCAATGAAACAATATAGCCTATTTGATGCATGTTTTTGTTTCTATTCGGTCATTCATTCATAAATGATTCCTATGAATCATCTATATTGCATCAATTCGCGATATCTATCCGGTGACGAAGGAAAAGACCTGTCGGATACTGATACCCGTTTTCGGAGCGCCCGGCGCAGACGGGCGGGGAGTGATCGGGGGTCCGGCATGGAAAGCGCGCAAACGCAGGGGATGACGGCGCGGCATTGGGGCGTGCTGGCGACGTGCGTGTTCTGCACGTTCGGCTGCGCGGCGGTCGCGTTCAGCACGCCGGGGCTGTGCTATCGGCCCGTGTCGCAGTATCTGGGGGTCGAGGTGTTCGACGTCTCCTTCTACATGACGATCGTGTACTTGTCGGAAGTCGTGTTCTCTCCCATCGCGGGCCGGCTCATGCAGCGTTTCGACATGAGGATCGTCTGCACCGTCGCCGCGTTGTGCACGAGCTGCGGATACGCCGCCATGTCGTTCTACGTCGAGTTATGGCAGTGGTACGTCTCCGGCATCCTTATAGGGTTCGGCGAGGTCGTCCTTCTGTGGCTCATGGTCGCGGGCCTTTTGAACCGCTGGTTCAAAAAGAGGCTCGGGCTGGTGATCGGCCTTTCCTACGCCATGACGGGGGCGGGCGGGGCCGTCCTCAACCTCGCGGGCCAGTTTCTGCTCGGAAGCGATTTGTCGGGCTGGCGGGAGGTGTATCTCGTGCTGGGCATCGTCGCGTTCGTCTTGAGCGTGCCGTTCACGCTGTTCGCCATCAGGTCTCGGCCCGAGGAGTGCGGTCTGAGGGCCTACGGGGAGCTGCTTTCCAAATCCCGTGCGGAATCGGAGCGGGCGGAGGCCCGCGCCTTGCCGGGCATCCCTGCCAAGCAGGCGTTTCGCTGCTGGTATTTCTATGCGCTCGTTTTTGCGGGGTGCATGGCCAACATAGGGGGCATATTCCCGCAGCATTTCACGACGTTCTACCAGGGCTTCGTGGCCGTCGATCGCGAGACCATGGAGGGTATCGGCAGCCTTATGGTCATGTCCGGGACGCTCGAGGCGTTCGTCATGGTGGGCATGGCGGGCGGCAAGGTGCTCATCGGCATGCTCGAGTCCCGTTCCGTGCAGCTGGCCCTCGTCGTCGGGTGCCTCGGAGGGTTTTTGGGCCTTGCGGGAATCTGGGCGGGCGGCGAGGCGGTCGTCTTGCCGGTGCTGTTCGGAGGCGGCTTGTTCTACGGGCTGGTGTATCCGTTCGTGACCACGCTGCTCCCCTACGTGACGAGGCTTCTGTTCGGCAGCAGGGAGTACGACAGGATCTACTCGGTCATCCTGATGCCCGTGAACCTGGTGGGCGCGTTCGCGGCGTCGGGCTTGGCGCTTCTGTACCAAAACGTCGGATGGAACGCGTTTTTCATCGTCGGCTTGGCCAGCATCGCGGTCATCTACGTCGGATTCGTCGTCGCGTACCGCGCGGGCAAAAAGAGGTACTGCGAGAGCCTGTGAAGGGTGCCCGCCGCCCGTCGGGGCGCGCTGCCGTTCGCCGGACGTTTTCGCACACGCTCCGTTTCCTTATTGTTACCTGAGTTGCAGCAATCGAGAAAACGGCACCGTTCGGATGATCGTTCGGAAACGAGGGCCGCGCTCAAGGGCGCGGGGGTGTATGGTGGCCGCATCGGCCCGATGGGCCGGAAGGCGGGCGAAGGACGCGGTCTGCGCGTCGCCGACGCGCGTTGGGAGACGGCGAGCGGCGGCAGCCGTCGCCCGCAGAGCAACCTCCATGCGAAAGGATGCGCCATGAACAACCCTGCTCAGCAATCCTATCAGCTCTACATCGGCGGCGAGTGGACCGACGCCTCGGACGGCGGCACGCTCGACGTGTTCTGCCCGGCCAACGGCGAGAAGCTCTCGACCATCGCCGACGCCACGAAAGACGACGTCGACCGCGCGGTCGACGCGGCGTGGAAGGCCTTCGAGACGTGGGGCAAGACCACCAAGGCCGAGCGCGCCATCATCCTGAACAAGGTGGCCGACCTCATCGAGGAGAACGCGGAGAAGTTCGCGCTGCTCGAGTCGCTTGACAACGGCAAGCCCATCCGCGAGACGCGCGCCATCGACGTGGCGTACTCGGTGGATCACTTCCGTTACTTCGCCGGCGTGCTTTTGGCCGACACGGGCGAGGCCGATATGCTGCCCGGCAACATGATGTCGCTCGTGCTGCACGAGCCCATCGGCGTGGTGGGCCAGATCGTGCCGTGGAACTTCCCGTTCCTCATGGCCGCGTGGAAGCTCGCGCCGGTTCTGGCGGCGGGCGACTGCACGGTGTTCAAGCCCTCGTCCACGACCTCGCTCACGGTGCTCGAGCTGGCGAAGCTCACCCAGGACGTCATCCCGGCCGGCGTGTTCAACGTGGTGACGGGCCGCGGCAGCAAGTCCGGCCAGTACATCCTCGACAATCCGAAGATCAGCAAGCTCGCGTTCACCGGCTCCACCGAGGTGGGGCGCGACGTGGCGCGCGCGGCGGCCGAGCGGCTCATCCCGGCCACGCTCGAGCTGGGCGGCAAGTCCGCCAACATCATCTTCCCCGACGCGAAATGGGACATGATGCTCGATGGCGTGCAGCTGGGCATCCTCTTCAACCAGGGGCAGGTGTGCTGCGCCGGCAGCCGCATCTTCGTGCACGAGGACGTCTACGACAAGTTCGTGGAAGACGCGTGCAAGGCGTTCGGCAAGGTGAAGATCGGCATGCCGTGGGAGGACGACACCCAGATGGGCAGCCAGATCGACGAGCGCCAGGCCGCCAAGATCCTCGAGTACGTGGAGATCGCCAAGCAGGAGGGCGGGCGCGTGCTGTGCGGCGGCGAGCGCTACACCGAGGGCGAGTGCGCCAAGGGCGCGTTTCTGAAGCCCACGCTCATCGAGGTGCCGAACAACTCGTGCCGCGTGGCGCAGGAGGAGATCTTCGGGCCGGTGGCCGTGGTCATCAAGTTCAAGGACGAGCAGGAGGTCATCGACCTGGCGAACGACTCGGCGTACGGGCTTGGCGGCGCGGTGTGGACGCGCGACATCAACCGCGCCTTCCGCGTGGCACAGGGCGTGCGCACGGGCCGCATGTGGGTGAACACCTACAACCAGATCCCCTCCGGCGCGCCGTTCGGCGGCTACAAGGAGTCCGGCATCGGCCGCGAGACGCACAAGATCAT